>Ga0194037_1000099_pt1 | contig 61259 bp, 53 predicted proteins | sample JunL306m_MetaG_FD_148653 | JGI IMG/M metagenome (GOLD analysis project Ga0194037, IMG submission 148653) | Anoxic zone freshwater microbial communities from boreal shield lake in IISD Experimental Lakes Area, Ontario, Canada - Jun2016-L304-6m | ecosystem: Environmental > Aquatic > Freshwater >...
TTAACTCAACGAAAGGTAATGTTAACCTGAATCTTAACTTCTCTGGAACAACGAAATCAGGCGCGCATACCGGCGGAAAGTTCCAGATTACTGCTACAACGATCTAAAGACTGAGCTATCATAGCATTATAGCAAGAGGCACGTATCGGTTACGATACGTGCCTCCCTTTTTTATCTCTTTAGTGCAAGACTTCTCAAATGTGCCATGCATTATTTTTTAATTTGAACTAGTAAATAAAAGAAGAAAAAAAATTACCTTTAAAAAACACCCCTAAAGTGTAATAACTATAAGTACATCTGTTCCTTTTAATTTATTGTTGATGAATTCCAGTTGGCTTGCCTATAGACAGAAGACATTTGATATACCTATACATGCTCGCCATAAACATAATTCAATATTTCCACGTCTGGTTGACTTTAAGAAAAGCATAACCACCACTACATCATGCTGAAACGATTCATAACAAACCTAAGCGCAGATAATACCGTTAATCAAGGAATAATTGAACGCATAGCTGAAAATGCACTACAACATCTCAGACTGTTTCTGATAGTTGTGTCAGTTAATTTGCTATTCGCCTGCACTCTGCATGCGGCACTACCAACAGTCACTAATTCAATTTTTACTATTTCTAGTAATCCCAGTCTCTCAAATATATCAGGAACAGAAATTTTGCCACAGGCGACAATAATCTATACTGGTAGTAATTCATACAACATAAATTTTGACGCGCCAACAAGTCTCGATCTCACACAGACTGATCCGAATCCATTGACAGTATCACGCACGATCAACCCGATATGGACTTGGACATTTAGAACAAGCTCATTTACCACAAGCAATCCACCAACCTATACAACATCATACACAGTTTCTGACTTTACAAATGGTACGTCAACTGTTCCTGTTACTTATGCAAAAACCTTTATAACACCAACAAAAAGTAGCAATAATTGGACATTGAAAGAACAGCTAACACTCTACTTTGACTTTAGTAAGGCCAGTCGAACTGGCACTTATACTGGTACTATAAAAGTCAATGTCACTGGTGTAAATTTTCAGTAATAATGAGGCGCTTTATTGTAATCTTCGGTATTCTGTGGCTTTCTGTTTTTTCGACAAATAGCCTGCGTGCTGATGATCCACCCGGTCAAATTGCCGTATCTCCTGCAATGTTCGAGCTAAAGATTGGCTCACAGCCAGTCAATGAGTCTCTTAGAATAAAAAACCTGAAAAAAAACCCGATTACCCTTAAAGTTGAAGTTTATAACTGGGCTCTCGATGAAAAGAATGAGGTAAAAATTCTCCCCCCCAACCCGCAATCAATTGACCAATGGATGGTGATAAATCCCCTATCCTTTACTGTAGAACCCGGTAAGGAACAGGTTATCCGTTTTTCAGTTCGTCCTCGAGTAGTTCCAACTCCAGGTGAACATAGAGCTGTTGTCTATTTTTTAGAACAACCCTCATCAGCATCTGGAGGCGTGGAAGTTTTATTCAAGCTTGGGGTGGGAATCTATGGCTATACTGACCCGGTAAAACACGCTGCGGTATTAAACAATTTAATGCTCGACAGAACATCAGGCGCACTGCATGTTGATCTGCAGAATAACGGCAATGTGCACACCCGATTAAAAGGTGATTATGCCATCTGGAAAAAAGGTACGTTCCCCGGGTTTAAATCCATGAGCAACTACCTCAACTGGCCTAAGGATAAAAAATTGCCTGAAGGTTTTATTGCTGTCGGTGCAATGAACAATACTCCTGTTCTCGCAGGTAATCGGCGAACTATCACCACAACAATTCCTGTTCCTGATTCAAAATCCGGTGACTACACTGTTGCAGTGCAGGGAACTATTGATGACAAGAGAATTGAAAAATTATTCCCCTAAAAAAATAAATTATTGAGTTGCCCCTCTTTCTATAAAATTTTCGTCTCTATTGTTTGGGCACTTTCTGCCTTCACTCCTGTCATCTTCCCAACCGCTGCAACCGCGAACGTATCAGAAAAAACAGCACTTGTTGATCAGGGAACGAAAGAGAACGCAAAACAGCAACTACAAAATGCTGATGCGGTTGTTTTTTCTGATGCTGAATCGCTTTTCGTCGGATTATACGTGAACAACCGTCTTCAAAAAGAAGACACTATTTATCGTCAAAAAAATGAGTTCTGGATTCCGTTTTCACTCTTTCTGGAAACAACTCATTTAAAAGAATCAAGTCGGTCCGGACCAATCGCTCATTACCAGACAACTCTCGGTGTTATCAACTTCAATACTGGTGCGCTTAAAGTCCTTAATTCGCTTCCCTATATTTCATTCACAGACCTCAAAAATGTTTTTCTTACAGCGCCGGAATTTAACCAGTCGCTCTTTGCTGTAATGATGAATATTCCTTGGAATCCCGGTCTTCCAGGGAAAAAAATTGAAGACATTGCAGATATTAAAGCACCAAAAAGCTCAATTTCTTTCATAGGTATAGAAGCTCAAAGTGCTTATGATTTCAACAAAAATATCTATAAAAACCTACTTCTCGAAACAAGTGGAAGGGTGATCGGAGGGGTATGGGATATAACAGCTCAAGGAAATCCTGGAGAAGGATTTACGCCGACCCGATACAATTGGACGACCTTCAATAACAATCTTGCTCTTCGACTCGGCACCGGAAACTCTGGAAGTTACTCGCTCATTGGTTCTACGAATCTTACCGGCATGCAGGTCGGATGGAATAATCATTCAATTCTTAAACAACTCGATACCGAACAGAGTAACGCAAGCGATGTCTTTTTAAATCTCGACTCAAATCAACTACGGACCATAGAAGGCGCTGGGCCACCTGCCAGTATAGCCGAACTTCGCTTTGACGGTGTCGTTGTTGCAAGGCAAAGAATCAGTCTTGATGGAAAGTTTGTTTTTGAGAACGTAAGAATGTCGACGGACCTGCGAAAGACTGAAGTTTATATCTACGAAAGTTCCATTAATGAAAAGCCTATAAAGGTTATTGACTACAGTCAGTCAATATCAAGCAGAGCCCAGTCAAAGGGCGAACTTCTTATTAGAGGGGGCGTTGGTAAGTCGGGTACGTTACTCAGCAGCCTTGCTGGTGAGATTCATACAACAACAGCATTTGGAAATCTTCTTTATGGACTGAACGACCGCCTGACTCTTGAAGCTGCCACACAGGATAACCCAGCCCTTGGAAGTGCTGACTTGCTGACCGGATTAATATACACTCCAGGAGCTAACTGGACTACAGCACTATACGGCGCAAGGTCAAACCAGAATTATGGTGCAGATGCTAGGCTTGAAGGGCACTACAAACTCTGGAATACCTCATATTGGGGCACCTTGCGCAAAGCAAATTTTGCAAGTACAGGGCAACAGAAGGATATCAATCATTTGTTCCGATGGTCTCTAAATCCTTTCACAGGGATGGGTTTACAAATGATTGCTCATTATGAAAAGCAGGGGGGGATTGTAATTCATGATTATGCAATGCCGGCTGCCAGTCTCTCTCCAGTGTCACGCGTTACTTTATCTGCCACCCCGGACGATAATGCAAGCTATCGCTATGATGCAGGGCTTCGGGTTGGCGATCATAATACTATCCACGCTATTTATCAAAATAAAATTGCCACTGCCGATATCCAGCGCGATTTCAACGAACATCTAACTGTCAGAGTTTTAAATGATTACTCAATATCAAGCCGGACTAATCTTTCTAATCTTATCATAGACTGGTCACCAGGGCACTCCAAAAAAGACCTGATTCAAACAACCATGTCCCGTTCGGGCAATGCTGTCGGTATTGGCGGTTCGTTGACGAGGCAAGTCAATAACGGATTAAGACTGGCAATGCAATACAGTTATAATATGAACAATGCGACCAGTCTTAATATGGGCAACATAGTGACCGGAGTTATCACCCCTGAAGCACAGAAAAGCCTTGCCATATCTCTGTCATGGGACCTTGGGTGGTCGAATAAGGGACTCTTCCCCATTAACAGAAATGCAGTCACACTTACAAGGGGAGCTATTGCCGGCTCTCTTGATATCGCAAATGACACAAAGCTTTCATCTTCCGACATTAACAATATCAGCATACTGCTGAACGGCAGAAATATGCAACAGCGCCAGATGGATGGGTCATTCTTTATAGGCAGCCTTCAACCAGGCGTATACCGAGTAACTGTTGACCCTGAAAAATTACCTATTGAGCTTGTGATCGACCAAAAAGAAAGAAAAGTCGAAGTTAAAAATGGTGCGGTTACAGGTATCAATATCCCCGTTTATGCCGAGTTTGGTATTGCTGGACTGGTATCAGATTCCACGGGCAACGGTATAGGAAATGTCATGATGATCATTACAGGCAAAGACAATAAACCTGTATCCCAAACACTCACAAACGAATTTGGTTACTACCGGGCTGATGCCCTTCGAAACGGCTCCTACCAAATTATGGCCCAATCATTGGAAGGTCGACCTGTACCTGAAGCCCCTAAACGTGCTTTTATCATAAAAGACAACTATCTCCTGGACTTAAACTTGACTATTACAGTCCCGCCAGTACCGGAACCAGCGCCCCCGGTACAAGCTCCCGAAACAAAATGAATTGAGTCTTTAGCCCTGAATCAGGCGTTAGCGATTTCAATATAGCAATGCCAGTTATCAGACATCCGCTCATTTTTCATATCTGGAAGCAGGCTTTTTTGTATGTTCGATAGTTGGAATAATTGTCATATTGTTATTTTTCTTGACCGTATAAGATTGAGTAAAATATTGCCTGTGCATGGAAAAAAAACTTTTACTGGGAGCGGAAGCAATTGCTCTTGGTGCTCTTGATGCCGGGATATCCGGTGTCTATGCCTATCCGGGAACCCCTTCGACTGAAATCACCGAATACATTCAAAAAAATAGTAACCGCAGTAGCCAACTTATTAGATCTTCATGGTCTGTCAATGAAAAAACAGCTTATGAAGAAGCTCTTGGTATGTCCTATGCCGGCAAACGGAGTCTGGTATGCATGAAACATGTCGGCCTTAACGTTGCTGCTGACGCTTTTATTAATTCCGCGATTACAGGTGTAAACGGAGGGCTGGTGATTGCTGTTGCTGATGACCCTTCTATGCACTCATCTCAAAACGAACAGGATAGCAGGGTCTACGGTAAGTTTGCCATGATACCGGTCCTTGAGCCTTCTTCTCAACAGGATTTGTACACCGCTGCTCGTGATGCTTTTGATCTGTCGGAATCGGTAAAGCTTCCTGTAATGCTGCGACTTACAACAAGACTTGCACATTCCCGTGCAGGTGTGACTCAGGCTGACAAGCGTATACAGAACCCTTTGCAATCCGTTTATTCACCGGAAAGATTTGTCCTGATCCCGCAAAATGCCCGCAAGCAGTACAATCTTTTACTCAGTTTACAGGAAAAACTAGAAACCCTATCTGAGCATTCATGGCTTAACCGCCTGATCCCGGGTTCGGGATCCAAAGGGGTCATTGCATTCGGTCTTGCTTTTAACTATGTCATGGAGGTTCGACAGACGTTTGCTCTTGACTTTCCAGTGCTTCAAATTGGACAATATCCCCTACCAAGAACACTGGTCGAACAGCTTTTTTTTGAATGTGAAACCATTCTCGTCGCTGAAGAGGGTTACCCTGTCTACGAAGAGCTGCTGAGAGGTTATTTCGGCAACACAAACATACTGGGACGACTTGACGGCACGCTGCCTAGAGCAGGCGAGCTTAGTACCGACATTATAGTCAAGGGCCTCGGTATTACGACAAGTCCTGTAACTCAAGTTCCAGATATTGTTGTACATCGTCCCCCATCACTCTGCAAAGGATGTGGTCATCGTGACCTATACGATGCGCTTAACTTAGTCATGAGCTCATTTGCAGAACACCATGTCTTTTCAGACATTGGCTGCTATACACTCGGTGCACTTGAACCATTCAACGCTATTCATACCTGTGTCGACATGGGAGCATCAATCTCAATGGCTAAAGGTGCTGCTGACGCCGGTCTTCGTCCGGCTGTTTCGGTGATAGGTGATTCGACTTTTACTCATTCAGGGATGACCGGTCTGCTTGATGCTATCAATGACCGATCTGCACTTACTGTTATTATTGCCGATAACGACACAACGGCTATGACCGGTGGTCAGGCATCATCAGCAACTGGGGCGAGACTTCTGGCTATTTGCAAAGGACTCGGTGTTGAAGAAGAGCACATCAGAACAATCGTTCCACTAAAATCAAACCTAGAAAAAAATATATCGGTACTTAAAGAGGAGATCACCTATGAAGGTGTATCTGTTGTAATTGCGCAGCGCGAATGTATCGAAACTGCTTCACGAAAAAAACGTAACAAACTGGCCAGCGCGTAACAAAAGACTATGCACATCAATATTATTCTTGCAGGGGTTGGCGGACAAGGAATTCTAAGTATAGCGGCAGTAATTGATCACGCTGCCCTGAGGAGCGGCCTTACTATTCGCCAGACCGAAGTACATGGCATGAGCCAGAGGGGAGGGGCGGTACAGTCACATTTGCGGATATCCAACTCTGAAATATATTCAGATCTTATTGCTGAAGGGACCGCTCATCTGATTCTTTCAGTAGAACCCCATGAAGCACTTCGTTACCTGCCATTTTTAGCTCCAGAGGGTCGTGTGATAACCGCGATTGATCCCTTTATCAATATGGAGAATTATCCGGATATGGATGATATCCTCACTGAACTTCACCTCACGAACTCTCCATTACTGGTTAACGCAGCTGAACTGGCCCGGGAAGCGGGGCATACAAGAACATCCAATATGGTTATGCTGGGCGCAGCATCGCCGTTTATCGGAATTGATGCTGAACATCTTGAATCCGCTATCGGAGAGCTCTTTTACGCAAAAGGCCCTGAGATTGTAGATGTCAACATAAGGGCATTCAGAAAAGGACAGGAATTATCTCAAACTCAAGCGACTGAGACATGATCTGGAACAAACATTACGAATGTATGGAGCGGGAAGAGCTCCGGAAAGTTCAGGGCGAACGACTGCAGGAACTGGTAAAACGGGTCTATGACGCAGTTCCGTTTTACAAAATGCAGCTGCAGAAAAAGGGAATTGAACCCGGTGACATCAAGGATATAGAAGACCTTAAAAAACTCCCTTTTACGACAAAACAGGACCTGCGCGACAATTACCCTTTTGGCCTTTTTGCTTTACCACAATCGGATATTGTTCGATTTCATGCATCAAGCGGAACAACCGGGAAACCGACAGTTGTAGGTTACACCCATAACGATATTCAAATGTGGAGCGAAGTGGTCGCCCGTTCGCTTACCATGGCAGACGTAACTAAATCTGACATCATCCAGGTTGCTTATGGATACGGCCTTTTTACCGGCGGACTTGGATTGCACTATGGAGCTGAAAAAGTTGGGGCTTCGGTTATTCCAATCTCAGGCGGCAATACAAAAAAGCAATTGCAGCTGCTTGAAGATTTTGGTTCAACAGTAATTGCCTGTACGCCATCCTATGCAGCATACCTTGGAGAGTCTCTGGAAGAAGAAAAAATCGACCCCGGTAAAATCAAACTCAGAGCAGGCATTTTCGGTGCAGAACCATGGACTACGGAAATGCGGTCACAAATTGAGCAGTTACTCGGCATCAAAGCTTTTGATATCTATGGCCTTACGGAAATCATCGGACCGGGTGTTTCTATGGAGTGTCATTTTCAGCGCGGCATGCATATTTTTGAAGATCATTTTATACCTGAAATTATCAATCCTGAAACCGAGGAAGTGCTCCCATACGGAGAACTTGGGGAACTGGTCTTTACAACTGTAACAAAAGAAGCGATGCCGCTGATCCGATACCGGACTCGTGACCTGACTCGTCTTCATGCTGAAACATGCGAATGCGGGCGTACACTGGTGCGGATGGAAAAGTGCGTCGGGCGTTCGGACGATATGCTCATTATAAGGGGTGTCAACGTCTTCCCCTCACAGGTGGAGTCGGTTCTTCTGGAAATGAGTGAAACAAAACCTCACTACCTTATTGTTGTTAATCGTGAAAACAACCTCGACACTCTGGAAATTCAGGTTGAAGTTGAGGAGGAATTCTTTTCCGATGAAGTGAAAGAGCTTGAAGGACTTCGACAGCGAATCAAATCCAATATCTCCAGCACCCTCGGCATCAGCGCCATAATCAGGCTGGTTGAACCCGGCACCATCGAACGCAGTATGGGTAAAGCAAAACGGGTGGTCGACAACCGTAACATACAATAAGAAAAGAAGTCCCCATGAAAAAGCTAGTGACGAAACCCCCTGAAAAAAGTCGTGATAATTACAGTGTTAAAGTAAAGCTTGATGATCAACGATCACATGAGGCAATTATTGCCCAGCACTGTTTGAGCGGACCGGGTATTGCTGCCAAAGTTATTGACCAGTTTTCGCAATACAAGGGACAGATGTCCATTTACAATATTGTTGATGAAATCAATAGAAAAACTGAAGAATTTCATAGCGGTGAGACTAAAGGAATTGAGTCGATCCTTATGTCTCAAGCTATAACCTTGGATACTATGTTTGCACATTTTGCAAAGCTCTCTATTGGCCCTGTCGGTTATGATCAGCTTAAGTTATTTGTGAGCCTCGCCTTGAAAGCTCAGAACCAGAGCCGCGCTACGCTGGACACTCTTGCCAACATCAAGAATCCACGGCAGACCGTGATAACGAAGCAGGCAAATATCAGTAATGGTCCGCAACAGGTAAACAATACACTACACCAGAGTAGTGACTCCGATGATAAAACTCAGAAAAAAATTATCGATCGTGCAAAACAAACTATTGAACCATGACAAAACAAAGAGCAGACGCATGGACTGCAGAGCGCAGGGCTAAGCAATCTGAGATGATCCATAAGTGGCAGCCATGGGATCAATCGACTGGACCCAGAACGGATGCGGGAAAAGCCAAAGTAGCGCGCAATGCAGATAAAGGCGGAGGGTGGAGAGAAATGAGAGAGATAAGGAAATTTTATAATCAGTACTTTGCAGAACAACGAAATCAGTTGATTGATATCCGGAGAGAAATAGAGTAGATCAGAACCAACACTTCGCAAAACAGTAGCATAAGATCCACCGGGGTTATTCCCCGTCCTGATTGTAGCCGGGTTTATATATGTTCTTTGATTCGCTTTTTATCTGGACCTGTTCTTGCATCACTAAAATGAAGCTAAACCATGATTATCAAGCAATTGTCGGTATTTCTTGAAAACAAGACAGGCAGGCTGACTGAACTGACAGGAATCCTTGCCGAAAACGACATCAATATTTCCGCATTCAGTATTGCTGATGCGGCCGATTACGGAATTCTGCGCATGATTGTCGGAAGACCGGAACTTGCTGCAGAGGTTCTTAAAAAGCACGGTTTCACGGTCAAAATTACTGATGTAGTGGGTATGATTATTCCCCACAGACCCGGAGGACTGCATAAAGCGCTTCAGATAATTTCAGACAACAATGTTGCGATTGATTATATGTACGCTTTTGCTTCAGGGGAGTGCAAAGCTACCGTAGTTATCAGGGGAGAATCTCTGCAAAAAATAATCAACGTCCTTCAGGAGCACAAAATGGAGCTTCTTATGGAAGGGGATGTCTATCAGGTTTAATAAGTTACAGTGCCATGCCAAGGTTTTCTAAAGCAGTATCATCTCTTCGTTCTTCTGAAATCAGGGATCTCATGACCCTGGCTTCGAGACCTGACATTATCTCTTTTGCAGGAGGTATGCCCGGCAATGACCTTTTTCCTGTTAAGGAGGTTGAGGAGCTTTATCGAGAACTGGATATCAAAATAAAACAGGCAGCTTTTCAGTACGGACCTACACCGGGGCTGCCATCGCTTCTTGAATCGTTGCAAGGTTTTCTAGAAAAAAAGGGTTTGCCTGTCCATGAGAACAGACTTCTCATCACTACGGGTTCCCAACAGGCACTTAATATTCTCGGAAAAGCCTTTATTGATCCACGGGAACCGGTACTTGTTGAAAACCCTTGTTTTATAGGGGCACTTTCGGCCTTCCGGTCATATGACGCCGAATTGAGAGGCGTTCCTGTTGATGTTGAGGGAATTTCAATAGACGTTCTCCGTCAGGAAATTGACAGAAAAGAGAAGGCAAAATTTCTTTATATCACCCCGTATTTTCATAACCCGGCAGGAGTGCTTTACACTACTGAACGCAAACAGCAGCTTATAGCAGCACTTCAGGGAACGAACATTCCGCTGATTGAGGACGACGCTTACGGTGATCTCTATTTTTATAAAGAGGATGCTGACCGTCTAAAACCTATCAAGGCTATCAATCCTGAGGGTATCAATATCTGTTATACCGGGTCGTTCTCAAAAATTCTTGGTCCCGGACTCCGGCTTGGATGGATGCTGGTTCCTGAAAAGATTTATGGGAAATGTGAACTCATTAAACAGTCTGCTGATGCTTGTTCACCAAGCTTTACCCAGGTGCTGGCGGATGCATTTATCCGTTCCGGGCAGATATACAGTTATATCGACGGGGTACGTCAGGAGTACAAAAAAAGAGCGTCCGCTATGGTGGCAGCTCTAAGAGAATATTTACCTGACTATGTGCAGTGGAGTGAACCGCGCGGGGGATTTTACTTATGGCTTACCCTGCCCGAAGGAACTGATGCAACACGAATTGTGACACTTGCAATTGAAGGTGGCGCAGTGTTTGTTGTTGGTAAAACTTTTGATCCTGAAGGTCGCCAAAACAACTCTCTTCGATTATCATACTGCAACAACACCCCGGAACAGATTGCTGAGGGAATACCGATTGTAGCAAATGCCATTCGCACCATTTGCGGGTAGCTCGTGTATCTATAAGTATCGTTTATGGATATGATGTTTTTCTATACGCGAATAAAGGGTTTTTGGATGCATTTCAAGCAGCTCTGCAGCTCCGCCAACTCCACTCACTCGACCATTTGATCGATCGAGAGCAGATACAATCAGCTTTTTTTCCATCATTGAAACATCAAATTCAAAAGAACTCATTGTCTTTATCTCTGCCTGAATTGAGGGCTCAACAACTGAGTCCCGGAAAGAAAAAATCGTTGAAAAATCAAGCGAAGAACTCTCAGACACTATGACTGCCTGTTCAACAAGATGAGCAAGTTCACGGATATTGCCTTTCCACTCACGTACAATCAGATGCTGCATATCACTCTCTTTGAACATTCGGAGAGGCTTGCCGAATTCTCTTGAAAATTTTGCGGCGAAGTGTGCTGCAAGCATTGGTATATCTTCACGCCGTTCAGAAAGTGAGGGGATAGAAAGAGGGAAAACATTGAGACGGAAATATAGATCTTCCCTAAACCTCCCTTCAGCAACTTCCTTTGCAAGATCGCGGTTAGTAGCTGCAATAACACGCACATCAACCTTGATAACCATTTTTCCTCCTAGCCTTTCCAGCTCACGCTCCTGAAGCACACGAAGCAGTTTTGCCTGCAGTTCCAGCGGTAACTCGCCGATTTCATCAAGAAATATCGTTCCTCCTTCAGCCAGCTCAAACTTACCTATCCGCCGTTCTGTTGCACCGGTAAAACTCCCTTTTTCATGCCCGAAAAGCTCTGATTCAATAAGCGTCCCCGGCAGTGTTGCACAATTTATCTTAATCAATGTGCGTTTTCTGCGGCTGGAAAGATTGTGAAGAGCACGGGCAAAAAGCTCTTTTCCTGTACCTGTTTCGCCCTGAATCAATACCGTGGCATCGGTAGAACCGACCTGACTTACCCTTCGCAATACTGTTGCAAGAGAAGCGCTGTTACCAATTATTTCTTCAAAATTATGATCGGCCTTTATTTCTTCTATAAGGCAGGTTCGTTCCCCTTCAAGCTTATGGCGGAGTTCATCAATTTCCTCAAATGCGAGATAGTTCTGTAACGTAAGAGAGAGTTGGGGCACAATCAGGTTAACAGTTGCCTGGTCGTGCTCCTCAAAAGAGCGGGAAGTATCGGAAATAATCAGACCGGCACGGCTTCCCGGGGTATCCCATAACTTCACGGTTATCAGAGAGCATACGCCAAATTTCTCCCGTGCAAGTGCCAGTATGCGATACTTTGAGCAAAGTTGAAGGAAAGCTTCTCCTCCATAGCATCCAGGATTTGTTATCAATGAAAAGCTCTCTTTTGCTATCTCTTCAAAATTTGCAATATCAAGCTTTTCAGCGGAGGAGACAGGAAAAAAACCACTCCCGTCTTCACGCATGAAATTGTCGTACATTCTAAACCTGCCATCATCACCCATAACACGAATTCCAAGAAACGTACAAGGCACCAGTTTATCGATCTGCTCACAGACAGCAAGGAGCATTCTGTTCCGATCCTTTATGGTCAGCAGGGCATTATTGACAGCAAGCTGCATAACGGTCTGAGCTTCACGGAGACGGAGCTCCTCGTATGCTAGAGTATTGCTTACAGCAACTGCAATTGGCGATGAAAGAGTGGCCAGAAGTTCCTTATCGCTTTCCGACCAGTTTTTTTCTTCTTTTGTCACAAAATTCAGAAACCCTATAACCTTTCCGCCAGTACGAAGTGGCGAAAACACAACCTGTTGCATACCGGCTTCGTAAAGAACATGCGGCACGGGGTAATCTGCCGGGTAACGGTCAAGAACTTCCTTAACGTTGAAAACTGAAACCGACAAATCAGCCATATGCGGCTCAATCCATGATCCGGCTATCGGTCTTTTTTTACGAGCGATGCCTTCAGGAACATGAAATCTAAGCATCTCAAAAATAATATTGCTATACCGCCGCTCTTTGTCGAAGGTGATAATCACGACAGAATCAAACTCAAACACCAGGCGAAGCTTGTCTGTTACTGTGCGAAAAAGTTCGTCAGGATCGCGAATCGAACCAACCGCATCACTGATGTACTGCATCAGAAGATGCGCCTCATGAACAGAAGAAATACTCATAACGACATAGCCGATTCAGGTTGTTCTGAAATATTAGGAATACAGTATACAGAATTTTCTGACTTTTTCGGAATCTATAGTCGCGCGAGAAGAATTAACCCCCTTATGCAGCAAAGGTTATCTCTGTAATTGTTCTATTTTAGTAGTCTGGCATGCAAATTGCAATTTATAGGGTACTTGACATGTTCAAGCATACGTTTTTCGGATGTACCAGTAAAATAACGGAACAAATCATCGAGCTCTTATGAATAGAATTTTGACAGGAACTGTTAGAATCGCTGCAACTGCACTGATGCTTTCCTGGCCTTTACTTGCAATCGGTGCAGAAGAACCGCTTACCATTGAAAAAACGATACGTCTTGTCCGTGAAAACCATCCAGCGCTGAAGGCGGCGGCGGATGATGTAAGTGCGGCCGATGCCCGAATTACCCAGAGCAGAAGCGCATATCTTCCACAGATTTCAGCCAGTGCAGGGTACACCTATCTTGACCCTGTTTCTGAAATGAGTTTTTTTGGAAGCCCCATGCTGAAGTTCATGCCTAACGACAACTATGAAGCTAAAATAACCGCCAAAGCAACCCTGTTTGATTTCGGTAAAAGAGGGGCGACTGTCGATCTTGCGAAGACAGGGAAAAAAACAGCTGAACATTCCCTTGAGATATCACAGAGAGAGCTCTCTTTTCAAGCTGTTCAACTCTTTTACGGCATTCTGTTTATACGGGAAAGTATAAAGGTGGAAGAGAAAGAGATAGCGGCTCTCAGCAAGGCTCTCGACTTCACAACAAAACGTTACAAAACAGGAGCAGCTACCAGATTTGATGTTCTTTCCACTGAAGTACGAATTGCCGGCGCAATGAGCAAAATGCTCGATTTGAACCATGATCTCCTCAGACAGGAGCTGACCTTGCGTCGCCTGACAGGAATCGCTGACAACCTGCCGCTCAATATTCAAGGATCGTTTACTGTCGCTCCTGCTATTCATGAAAATACTGGACTTGTCAAACAGGCACTAGAGCAGCGCCTTGAAATGCAACTTGCCAACGAACATGAAAAGGCTGCTCAACAGCGACACTCCATTACTATGAAAGAAGGGCTTCCAGTAATATCCGGCAGCACATCCTACGGTGTAACCAATGGTCTCATGCCCGATATTTATGAAATCCGGGAAAGTTTTGCAGGCAGCCTGCATCTGGAGGTGCCTCTATTCAGCGGTTTTAAAACCAGTGCTGAACGTCAGGAAGCGACAGCCCTCATGCATGCCGCTCGGAACCGAAAGTTTGATACCGAACAGCAGGTCAAATCAGATGTAGAAGAAACAGCCCATGCACTGCAGACTGCATCGGAAAAAATAACAACAACTGAAGTACAGGTGCAACAGGCAAAACTTGCAGCAGAACATGCGAGAGCACGGTATGAAAACGGCATGGCGACAGTACTTGACCTGCTTAACACCGAAGCATCCCTCTCACAGGCAGAACTTGCGAGACTACAGGCGGACTATGCCTGTGTGATAAACAGCTATATGCTGAAACGTGCAACCGGGGAGATTTTCTGGTAACATGACGACTTCTTTAAAAAAAATAATCTGCGCAGTAGATTTTTCAGTCGTTGCGGATTCTGTAGTGCGCTATGCTGCCGCGATATATAACGGAGATGTAGAGCTCACTCTTCTCTATGTAGCACCAGCAGAAAATAGTCATGGCCTCCTTCTGAAAAAACACTTACATGACTTTTCGAGATACAGCGACATGCTTTCTCAACGGAATGCTGACAGCATATTTACTGTTGAGTATGGCGATCCTGCTGCTGAAATTCTCGAATATGCAAAAGAACATAACGCAGATATGATTCTTCTGGGTTCACACGGAACCACCGCAATAGGAAGACTTCTGGTTGGAAGTACTGCTGAAACTGTTATGCGGCAGGCACCGTGTCCCGTTGTGATATTAAAATCACCCGACAACAAAAACAAAAACCATGGAACACCCTGAATCACAAACAGTAGCTGGAAACCAGGCCTCAGGCAAAGATCCGAAAAAGGCAACGAATCCAATGCGCATCATTATTGCCGGTGCATTTATTACCGCAGCTCTTTTCTGGGGAGGCAAGAGCCTTTATCACTCATTCCTTTACGTTGATACTGATAACGCTCAGATTGAGGGTGATGTCTATCCTGTAATTTCACGCATCCCGGGTAAAGTGCAGGATGTCATGGCACTTGATAACCAGCAGGTCAAGAGAGGGGATACCCTGATCCGACTCGAAGCCGCAGATTATGAAGTGCACCGCGACATAGCCGCCGCAACTGTTGAAAGCGCCAAAGCCGCAGTAAATGCATCCGGTGATCAGGCAAATGCTTCAGGTGCATCGTCAAAGGCCGCGGCTGCAATAAGCAGAAAACAGCAGGCTGACCTTCTTCGCAGTCAAAATCTCAGACATCAGGATGTGGTTTCCCAGGCAGAGTTCGATGGAGTCAAGGCCGGGGCTCAGGCTGCTTCAGCCCAATACTCTGCGGCCGGTAATCAGTATAAGGCTTTTCTCGCTCAGGTTCCGCTGCAAAAAGCAGAGTTGAAAAAGCGCGAGGCAGAGCTCCGACAGGCCGAACTGCAGTTGTCGTATACAACAATTACTGCTCCAGCTGATGGTCAGATTTCTAAAAAAAACGTACAACCCGGACAATACGTTGCTCCTGGTCAGCAACTCATAGCTATAGTCGGCAGCAAGGAATTGTGGGTAGTAGCGAATTTCAAAGAAACCCAGCTGGAAAAAATTCAGCCAGGACTGCCAGTGACTATTCATGTTGATGCTTACCCCGGAAAAGAATTCAAGGGAAAGGTTGAGTCACTGTCATCGGGTACCGGTGCAAAATTCGCGCTGCTTCCGCCTGATAATGCCAGCGGCAACTTTATAAAGGTTACACAACGTGTACCGGTTAAAATCGTCTTTACTGAAAAGACCGATAAGGAACACCCGCTTGCCGCGGGCATGAACGTCGTTGTTGACGTTAAGGTAAAATAATATCATGGCCTGCAGGAAGATTGCAAAAAGTAAATCCACGTTCACAGGATGGCACGAATAGAAGAAAATAACGGTATATCGGTAGCCGCAATGCTGCCGAATCCGGCACACACGTATGACACCGGGTTCAGAAAAATCATTATTACTCTGACGGTCATCGTTTCGGCTATGCTTGAATTGATCGACACCACAATTGTGAATGTCGCCCTTACACAGATCAGCGGAAACCTTGGTGCCAGTATTGATGATGTCGCATGGGTAGTAACCAGTTATGCCATAGCGAACGTCATTGTGATTCCTCTTTCGGGTTTTTTGGGCAATCTGCTAGGTCGTCGAAACTATTATATAGGCTCTATTCTGCTTTTTACACTTGCCTCCCTGTTTTGTGGAATGGCTCCCAACATCTGGGCCCTGGTCTTTTTCCGATTTCTGCAGGGTCTCGGCGGTGGTGCATTGCTTCCGACATCTCAGGCCATACTCTATGAAACCTACCGTCCTGAAGAGCGTGGAAAAGCAACGGGTATCTTTTCAATGGGACTTGTACTCGGCCCTACACTGGGCCCATTGCTCGGGGGCTTTCTTGTGGACTATTTTTCCTGGGATTGGTGCTTTTTCGTCAATATTCCTGTCGGATTGCTTGCCGCATGGTCAGCCTTTACCTTTCTCCGGGAACCAAAAGTTAAGCATTCAGTATCTAAAATTGACTGGACAGGAATCGGTCTGCTTGCGGTCGGCATAGGCTCCTTACAGTTCATTCTTGAACGAGGAGAGTCGAAAGACTGGTTTGAAACCCCCTATATTACCTGGTTTACAATCATCGCTTTTGTTGCGCTGATTGCATTTGTCTGGTGGGAACTGCATACCGAAGAACCAGCAGTTGATTTGCGTGTGCTGATTCGAAGTAAAAATCTGGCGATTGGAGCAGTACTGACCTTTCTGGTCGGATACGGGCTTTACGGCTCCCTTTTTGTATTTCCGGTATTTGTACAGCGGCTACTGGGCTTTACAGCTCTTCTGACTGGGCTGGTACTCTTTCCAAGTTCATTGATAACAGGTATGATCTCCATGCCTCTCGGCATCGCCATGCAACGAGGTATTTCACCGAAAAAACTTATGGCGGTCGGAATGGCATCCTTTGCGATATTCTGCTTTGAACTAAGCCAGCAAACCATGCAGTCCGGTGCCGAGAATTTCTTTTGGATACTCCTGTTGCGGGGCTTCGCGCTCGGTTTCATTTTTATCCCTGTTACCATGCTTGCTGTTGCGGGCCTGCATGGAAAGGATATAGGCCAAGCTACAGGGCTCAATAATATGGTACGGCAGCTAGGTGGCTCGTTCGGGATTGCGCTTACCAATACGTATATAGCAAGGCGGGTAGCTGCTCACAGGGTTGAACTGCTCAGCCACCTTTCAGCTTTTGACCCTGCCGCCGTCATGAGACTTGAGGCAGTAAAACAAGTTGCCACCATGAAGGCCGGCCTTTCACCCTCTGAGGCTGAGGTTGCCGGAATAAAAGCTCTTGAGGGAACCGTAATGGTACAAAGCCACCATCTTGCCTATATGGATGCGTTTATGCTTATAGCCATTCTTTTTACACTTGCGTTGCCACTCCTTCTCTTGATCAGGATCAACAAATCAGAAAAAGTTGATCTCTCATCGACACACTGACAGTTCTCTAATGTCCTTTTTTTGCGCCAGGCTTATCAGGTTCAAATTCGAGAACAACTGAATTCATGCAAAACCGTTTCCCTGTTGGTGGCGGTCCGTCATCAAACAGATGTCCCAGATGAGCACCGCACCTACCGCAGAGGGCCTCAGTACGAACCATTCCATAAGAACGGTCAGGAAGATAGGTAACACTGCCTTTACGGACAGTTTCAAAAAAACTCGGCCAGCCGCAGGTAGAAGCAAATTTCGCATCAGAGCGAAATAGGGCATTTCCGCATGCGGCACAGTAATAGGTACCCTTTTCGTTATAGTCCCATAACTTGCCGGAAAAAGCCTGCTCAGTCTGTTTTTTACGTGCTACAGCATATACTTCAGGTGAAAGCACTTTCTTCCATACCCCGTCAGGAAGGTTGAGTTTCATTGTATCGACACGAGAATAATAGGGATTGTCGGGACGATGCCTGTCCATTTTTTTAACGGTTTTGATTTGTTCTGCTGATGCCGTTGAACATAAGATCAGCGCCCCAAAAACCAGCAGGATTAAACGAAGCTGTTTCATGTGAAATAATCGTCACTTTACAAATATCATCTTTCTGGAGGCTTTAACGCAACACCATGCATAAGGGTTCCTCTGCATGCCATTCTTTAAGAAAACCCTCCCCTTTTCAATCCATCACTGGGATTTGTAGCGATGGTAAGCAGTTCGCACACTTTTGCTGGAGTATACAAGAACCAGCGAAGCAAGAATTGTGACAATACACCCTATACGTATTGCAAACCCTGTCCCGAAATGCTCAGAAAGATACCCTATTTCAAGGTTCCCTATCGGCATAAAGCCCATAAATACCATCATATAAAGACTCATAACCCTGCCGCGAAAGCGATCATCAACAGTGCTCTGAATTGTGGCACTCATAGTTGAAACCGCAGAAACAAGCCCGAAACCTGCGAGAAAAAGAAAGAAAAACGCCACATGAAGGGCATTTGTAAAAGTGAACCCTATCAAGGCAAGTGCGAAAAGAATATTGCCGCCAGCAATAAAAACCAGTCTGTCGATTTTTTTTGAATATATAGAGACAAACAACGTACCTACCACTGAACCAAGTCCTGAAACTCCGTAGAGGTAACCTAGACCCGTTGCACCCATACCGAAAGTATGTTTGGCTATTACAGGAAGCATCGTGACATAGGACCAGGCGAATATGGAAATAACTGCGATAAACAAGACAATTGTCCTGATCAAAGGATGCTTCCATGCATAGTGAAGTCCCTCCCTGATCGCCAGTAAAGGATGTAACGCAGTTTTAGCTTTGACGTGTTTTGGCAGATCTTTCATTGAAAGCAAGGAGAGAATAACGGCAAAAAAACTGATGCCGTTGACGAGAAATGCTTCGCCTGTACCTGTTGCTGAAATAAGAAATCCTGCAATAGCAGGTCCAATAACTCTTGAACCATTATAGATTGCGGAATTCAGGGCAATAGCTGAAGAAAGCTGATCCTTCTCTACTATTTCGCTGAGAAAAGCCTGGAGCGCGGGAACATTAAGCGCATTGACACACCCGAGAAGAAAGGCAAGTGTAATAATTATTCCGATAGTTACGGTACCCGTAACAGCAAAAATACCCAGAACAAACGCAAGTGTCATTGCTGCTGACTGGGTCCAGAACAGAATTGTTCGCTTTGGATAGCGGTCAACAACAACTCCCCCAAAAAGAGAGAGAAAAAGAGTCGGCAGTGTCGATGCTGCCGCAACGAGGCCCACGTCAAAAGCTGAGCCGGTGATTTCAAGCACCAGCCACCCCTGCGCCACCATCTGAATCCATGTGCCTATCATTGAAATTACCTGTCCAGGGAAATAACGTCGGAAATTTGCACTCTGGAAAGCAGGAAAAGCAGAAAGCAGGTGTCCTGAAAAACCTTGGAGGCTTTGATGTTTATGAGAATCTGATGTGTTTATTGAGGTCTCCTCAACAGGTAAGGTCATCGTGTTTAAGCATCTTCATTTATCGCTTGATTTCAGTTTTTAAAGGTATCAAAAGAAAGCGTGAATTCCTGCCGGCTGAGGATATTGAAGTTTGAGATAGAGAACATATATACACTGTTGATTCAAAAATAATGTCGCCAGCAAAAAAAACGACGTAATAATAATGCATACAACAATACTGCTATTCTATATATAAAAATAGCAGTACATTAACGCCACCAATGCCGTTACCGTTATAATTGCATTGGTTTTTTGAAATAATTTACCTAACCAAAAAAGGAGATCTATCAATGAGTGTTGTTAATCCGGAAGCTATCGGGTTATTTGGACTTATCGTAACTGTCTGGGTGTTCGGCCTTGAACAGTTGGGATTTGGGCTTGACAAAGATACTGATCATGCAAAGTTAGGCAGAAATCTTGCACATATCGCCCTTTATTTTGGTGGCGTTGCGCAGCTTTTCACCGCAGCCTGTCTTTACCTGTTTGATGTTGGCATGCCCCCGGAAGCAAGAATTTATATTGGGACCATTTTTGCCACATACGGACTGTTCTGGGTTGTTGTGGCCATGCATTTTTACAATCCCGGTGACAAGAAGATTTATGCCCATCTTTTTCTCGGCATCTTTTTCATGACTGCTGTCTTCAGTTACAAAGCTATCATGATTGGAAAAATATGGCCATTAGGAACAGTTCTGCTGCTCATCAACGTGCTGACGATTCTTCTTCCGTTTTCCTGGTACAAACATAACGCACTTATCACGAAAATCTGCGGTGCAACTAACATCGCTATTGCAATCTGCGCAGTTCCGCTGCTTCTCCACTCTCTGGGACTGTAATATCAACTTCTTATTGCCCGAAACAATCATGAGTTTAACGATTGTTTCGGGCCGCACCCACCCACGTTTTTCACCTCTATCTTTGTCCTATCATTTTCAGCCGGCATTTTTTTGCAAAGAAAGGTTTTTTGAAGATTTCGCCTGAATTGCTAATATAGAAGTCGATCTGACACATACATATTCTATTACGTAACTTATTTTATTAAAACACTAAAACTGCGATACGACATGGGCGCTCATATTTATAAGAAACTTGAAATTGTAGGCTCCTCACCTACAAGCATTGAAGAAGCTGTCAATAATGCTGTTACGAAAGCAGCAGAATCGATAAGAAATATCAAGTGGGTTGAGGTATTAGAGACTCGCTGTCACGTTGAAAACCAGAAAATTGCATACTGGCAGGTTACAGTAAAAATCGGCTTTACCCTTGACGATAATTGACGGTTATATATTGAGTTAATAACAAAAAAGGCACCTCTAAAGGTGCCTTTTTTGTTATTCTTGTAACCGTAATCAGGTATCGAGTGTATAATCTTCCGGAGCCATCGACCAATGCTCGGGGGACATCCAGAGCGTAGAGAGCATCAGTTCACGGATGTGAGTGAACTCTTTAGGCAACCTGTCGTAAATCATAGCAAAAAGCTCTTCATGCGAAAGAAGTTCCTTTTTCCAGGCTTCACGGTCAACAGACATCAGTTTCGAAAACTTCTCTGAAGTCATTTCATCAAGACCTGTCCAGTCTATTGAATCATACTTAGGCATCCAGCCAAGCGGACTTTCAACAGCTGCTGCATTTCCACGGACACGGTCAACAATCCATTTCAGAACACGCATATTATCGCCGAAACCTGGCCATAGGAACTTTCCGTTTTCATCTTTGCGGAACCAGTTAACACCGAATATTCTCGGTGGCTCCTGCAGTGTACGACCAACATGGAGCCAGTGATTGAAATAATCACCCATATGGTAGCCGCAGAAAGGAATCATGGCAAAAGGATCGCGACGGACTTCACCTATCTTGCCTGCTGCTGCAGCGGTCTTTTCTGAACCCATAGTTGCTGCAAGATATACACCGAAATTCCAGTTTGCAGACTGATAAACAAGAGGAACAGTATCTCCGCGTCGACCACCAAAAATAAACGCACTGATCGGCACGCCCTTAGGATTTTCCCAATCAGGGTCAAGCGATGGACACTGGCTTGCAGGTGAAGTAAAGCGGGCATTAGGATGAGATGAAACACGTCCACAATCGGGGGTCCATCTATTACCCTGCCAATCAATAAGTTCCTCAGGAGCTTCGTCAGTCATGCCTTCCCACCATACATCTCCGTCCGGAGTCATGGCGACATTGGTGAAGATACAGTTCTTCGCAAGTGTAGCCATAGCATTCGGATTGGATTTGTCCGACGTGCCAGGTGCAACACCAAAAAAGCCATATTCAGGATTGATAGCATGAAGACGACCATCTTCGCCAGGTTTGATCCACGCAATATCGTCTCCAATAGTTGTTACTTTCCAGCCCTCAAATGTCTGGGGTGGTATAAGCATTGCAAAATTCGTTTTACCGCAAGCACTCGGGAATGCTGCTCCAACATAAGTTTTTTCACCTTTTGGAGATTCAACACCAAGAATCAGCATGTGCTCTGCAAGCCATCCTTCATCACGGGCCATTGACGAGGCAATGCGTAACGCAAAGCATTTTTTGCCAAGAAGGGCATTTCCGCCGTAGCCGCTACCATAAGATACAATCAACCGCTCTTCCGGGAAATGAACGATATACTTCTTGTCATTGCAAGGCCATGAAACATCTATTGCACCTGGCTCAAGCGGAGCGCCCACTGAGTGGAGACAAGGAACAAAGTCTTTGGTTTCACCGAGCAGTTCCATGACTTTATATCCCATTCGCGTCATGATACGCATGTTGGTGACAACGTAAGGTGAATCAGATATTTCGACACCAATATGAGCAATAGGTGATCCGAGAGGTCCCATGCTGAAAGGTATGACATACATGGTTCTACCAGCCATACAACCGTCGAACAGCTGATTGAGAGTCTCTTTCATCTCTTTTGGTGCGACCCAATTGTTTGTCGGGCCAGCGTCCTGTCTGCGAAGACTGCAGATATAAGTCCTATCCTCAACTCTTGCCACGTCGCTCGGGTCAGAGCGGCAAAGATAGCTGTTAGGGCGTTTTTCTTCAGAAAGCTTAATGAACGTGCCATTATCTACCATCTGCTGACACAGAAGGTCATACTCTTCCTGGGAGCCATCACACCAGTGTATAGAACTCGGACGGCACCGATCAGCGGTTTCTTGAACCCACTGGATCAGTTTTTTGTTTTTCACATAATCCGGAGGATTAATTTGAAGTAAGCTCATAATCTTTTCTTTCGTTATCTATAGGGTTATACAAAAAAACGTCCGCACCCACCACTGGCTACAGACGTTAAAAGGAGAAATATATGTCGGGATGTTACAGATCATCCTGACCTGAAAACCATCAATCATGAAATGAGGGTATTATTTCAAGGGTCTATGCTTCTTGCTCGTATCAAGAATAATTTTTTCAAATACCTCTAAACTTCTTGCCCCGGTAATAACCTGGGTAATCCGTCCTGAAGAGTTAACAACAAAAGAGGTTGGTATTGCCCTGATACCTCCATCAATAAATCTACTGAACGCATTGACTACCTGCTCGTTAGCCATTACAACGGGATAGGTAATTTTATTTTTTTTGATGAACTCACGGATAGTCGGTTCAGTTTCATTTACAGCAACCCCTATAAAGGTAAACCCTTTGCGCCCATAGCGATTCTGAAGGGCAACCATATCGGGGATCTCAGATCTGCAGGGCGGGCACCATGAAGCGAAGAAATTAATGATATAGGTTGTGCCAGTAAGGTTGACTGAACCGATTGTTTTTCCATCAAGAGAAACAACGGAAAAAGCCGGTGCCGGCGGAGCAGCCTCAGCAAGAGGAGCGGCGACAAGCTTTGTCGCTAAAGCCGCTAATAAAAAGCAACTCACTGCAAATACCCGTATGGAATATCTAACCATATTCATCAACTATTAACTACAGTTCTGTGAAAAAATTAATTGTATCAACGAATTTATCTCCATAATATACAATTCTTCTTTATTTTGGACCGCTAATAAAAGGAATGTATTTATCTTTGTGTTTCTCTATCAAAAAAATTATATTTGGGCTTGATTTTTTTATACGCTGAGGCCACCTTAGCTCAGTTGGTAGAGCAACTGTTTCGTAAATAGTAGGTCGTGGGTTCGACTCCCGCAGGTGGCTCGTATCCTGAACTACCATTACCGAAGGGACGATCTGATTCATGTTACCCGGTTAAAAAAAGGCAGCCATGCAATTTCGCATGAAATGAATGGAAGCCTCAACGTTTGATTACTCAATAAAATCCTATCCACACTGTCACTATGCAAGAAGGTAAGATTTCCCAGATCATCGGCCCAGTTGTTGATGTAGATTTTCCTGAAGGACAACTGCCGTCAATTCTGGATGCGTTAACCATTACAAGAGCTGACGGCACGAAGCTTGTACTTGAGACTCAGCAGCATCTCGGAGAAGAGCGCGTACGTACTGTTTCAATGGAGAGTACTGATGGCCTTGTCAGAGGTGTCACCGTTACCAACACAGGTAGACCAATACAGGTACCTGTCGGCCCTGAAGTTCTCGGAAGAATGCTGAACGTTGTTGGAGAGCCGATTGACGGACGTGGACCAGTTCATACACAAAAAACCTATTCAATCCATCGCCTTGCTCCTAAATTTGACGAAATCTCTACGAAAGCAGAGATGTTTGAAACAGGAATCAAGGTTATTGACCTTTTGGAGCCTTACTCCCGTGGTGGAAAAACAGGCCTTTTCGGTGGAGCCGGTGTTGGCAAAACCGTTTTAATCATGGAACTGATTAACAACATTGCCAAACAGCAGTCGGGCTTCAGCGTTTTTGCCGGTGTTGGTGAGCGTACCCGTGAAGGAAACGACCTTTGGCACGAAATGATGGAATCAGGTGTTATCGATAAAACTGCTCTTGTATTCGGACAGATGAATGAGCCTCCCGGAGCCCGTCAGAGGGTCGCCTTAACAGGTTTAAGCATTGCCGAATATTTCCGCGACGAAGAAAACCGTGATGTATTGCTTTTTATTGACAATATCTTCCGCTTTACCCAGGCAGGTTCGGAAGTATCCGCACTTCTCGGCCGTATGCCGAGCGCTGTAGGTTACCAGCCAACTCTTGCCACTGAAATGGGTGAACTCCAGGACAGAATCGTTTCAACTAAAAAAGGTTCGGTTACATCTGTACAGGCTATCTATGTACCTGCAGATGATCTTACCGATCCGGCTCCTGCTACCGCATTTGCTCACCTTGATGCAACCACGGTGCTTTCCCGTTCAATTGCAGAGCTTGGAATTTACCCTGCTGTTGACCCGCTTGACTCAACATCACGAATTCTTGACCCTAACATTGTTGGAGATGATCATTACGATACCGCACAAGCAGTAAAACAGCTTTTGCAGCGTTATAAGGATCTTCAGGATATTATCGCTATTCTCGGTATGGATGAGCTCAGTGATGAAGATAAGCTTGTTGTATCCAGAGCCAGAAAAGTCCAGCGCTTCCTTTCTCAGCCGTTCTTTGTCGCTGAGGCCTTTACAGGTCTTGCAGGAAAGTATGTCAAGCTTGAGGAAACCATCAAAGGATTCAAGGAAATCATTGCAGGCCGTCATGACAATCTGCCTGAAAACGCATTTTACCTTGTCGGAACCATTGAAGAAGCTGTTGAGAAAGCAAAAACTCTCTAAACCAAGCAAAAACCATGGCGAATTCCGATAAAGGATTCAATATAGAGATCGTCACTCCCCAGAAGCTTTATTTTTCAGGGGAGGTTGTAAGCGTAACAGCACCGGGTGAAAATGGGCAATTTCAGATTCTGAAAAACCATGCCCCTTTTCTTTCCTCACTGAATACAGGCAAGGTTAAAATTGCCTTGCCGGATCGCACCGAACAATCGTTCTCCATCTCAGACGGTTTTTTTGAAGTCAGCAGCAACAAAGCTATTCTGTTGACTGAAAATATTTCCTGATTTCATGCCAATGATTAAAAAACATCATCGCCTTACCGGGTGCTGATGTTTTTTGGCTTTATGAAAAATCTCACACCAAAAGCCCTGCGCAAAGGAGATACCATTGGGCTCATCTCCCCTTCTTCACATTGCGCTTTTCCTGAAAAAATCGGGCAGGCTGTCAGCTATCTCGAAAAAAACGGTTACAAGGTAAAGCTTTCGTGCCATCTTAACCGTATCGATCCAGACCCCGCAATAGCCGACAGAGAAAAGCTTCACGATATTCATGAAATGTTCTGCGACCGGAATGTTCAGGCCATATTCTGCCTAAGGGGCGGGGCAGGAGCTGCTCGACTTCTTAACAATATTGATTATAACCTGATTGCAGCCAACCCGAAAATCCTTGCAGGCTATTCTGATATTACCGCTCTCTCGCTCGCCCTCTACGCAAAAACCGGACTGATAAGTTTTTCCGGCCCAATGGCGGCAACGGAACTCTTTGCTCCAACACCTTATACTGAAGAACATTTCTGGGGGATACTCACTTCCCGAAACTATGCCTTGTCGATTAAGAACCACACAAACCATACCGTAACGTGCATGAGAGAAGGATCGGCTGAGGGGCAGCTCATCGGAGGCAACCTTTCTGTGCTCTCCTCCATGATTGGAACCCCATTTCTGCCTTCATTCAAAGACACCCTTCTTTTTCTTGAGGACATTAACGAGCCGGCATACCGCATTGACCGTATGCTTTCCCACCTTTCCAATGCTAACCTTCTTTCAAACTGCAATGCAATACTGTTCGGGCAGTTCACAGCTGAGCCTGAAAAAATTGGAGAAAGTGAACGCATGAAGAGAGTATTCGATTATTACAGCACACTGAACAATCAGGCAATTGCATTAGCGGGACTTTCCTATGGTCATATCCCTGATCTTATGACTATACCTGTAGGAGGGCGATTCAAGGTTCAAATATCTCAGGCCGGTACATTTTCGTTAGGAGCACTTGAACCGGTTATTGAAGAGTAGCCAAGACTATTGCATCTATGGTGATGCAATGCCTATTTTATGTTTTTTAACACCAGCACGGTATAATCATGAACATCTCACTTATATCCAGATGGGACGCCTCCGCATCATCACCTGAAGCACAAAAGACAGAACAAAGTTCAGGTACCGACACGCTTGATGCTTACCGCGTTGTGCTTTTCAATGATGAAGAACATTCATTTGACGAGGTTATTGATCAAATCATCAAAGCCACACAATGCAGCCGTCAGAAAGCAGAGCACTGTACCTGGGAGGTCCATACCCGAGGCAGAAGCATTGTCTATTTCGGCCAAATGAGTTCATGTTTACGGGTCAGTTCTATTCTTGAAGAAATTTCTCTGAAAACAGAAATTCAGACCGGCTGAGATGATTTCATCACATGAATAACTCTATTCAACTTCTAAAATACATCGCTTAAACCCTTAAAACCATCTCCTGACAGCCTTCTCCACTGATTATCCCCTATGTTTCTTATATTCCATTTCTCCAAATGAACAGGAATCCCTGTGGATTTTTTTATAACATTTTGATTGTATAATGAGTAATTCTGAGCAGAAACGGGTGCAGAATGTAAATCTGCCGCCTGATAAAGTTATGCATAAATTGGTCTCACTCGCTAAAAGACGAGGATTTATTTATCCCTCTTCAGAGATATATGAAGGGTTGTCATCCTGCTTTGATTATGGCCCTCTTGGAAGTGAGCTGAAAAAAAACATCAAGGACTTGTGGTGGAATGCGATGACGCGCCGTCATCAGAACATTGTCGGGCTTGATGCTTCGATTATGATGAACCCAAGGGTTTGGGAGGCTTCCGGGCATGTATCGAGCTTTAACGATCCTATGATTGACGATCGTACGACGAAGAGGCGTTACCGTGCTGACCATCTGATTGAAAACCATATCGAAAAACTTCGTCGGGACGGAAAGGATGATGATGCTCTCAGAGTACAGGCAACGTATGAGGGTGTCGCAGGATCAAAGGATTCTAACCGGGCACTTTATGACTTGATCATTGCTGAGGGAATAAAGGCGCAGGATACCGGATCCGGAGACTGGACAGAAGTACGTCAGTTCAACCTCATGTTCCAGTGCAATATGGGTGCTGTAGCTGATACTTCGAGTATAGTCTACCTTCGGCCTGAAACAGCACAGGGTATATTTGTAAACTTTCATAACGTACGTGAATCCTCACGCATGAAAGTGCCTTTCGGTATTGCACAGATCGGCAAGGCGTTTCGTAACGAGATTGTGAAAGGCAATTTCATATTCCGTATGGTTGAGTTTGAGCAGATGGAAATGCAGTACTTTGTGAAACCGGGTACGCAGATTGAAGCCTTTGAAGCATGGCGAGAAGAGCGCTTTAACTGGTACACGAGTTCTCTCGGTATCAGCAAAGAAAAACTGCACTGGTACAAGCACGACAAGCTGGCGCATTATGCTGACCTTGCCTACGACATTAAGTTTGAATTCCCTTTCGGGATCGAAGAAATTGAAGGCATTCACTCGAGAACTGATTTTGACTTGAAACAGCATCAGGAGTTTTCGGGCAAGAATATGGAATATATCGACCAGCTCACGAATGAGCGTTACATCCCCTACGTTGTAGAAACATCTGCCGGGTGCGACCGTCTTTTTCTTGCGCTTATTGCTGATGCTTACACTGAGGATACTGTTGACGGTGAAGAGCGAGTGGTTCTGAGACTGTCGCCAAAAGTTGCACCGGTAAAAGCCGCAATACTGCCGCTCATGAAAAAGGGTGGTATGGGTGAAGTTGCCGCAACCCTGCGTGAAGAGCTTTCCACTGATTTGCTCGTCCAGTATGATGATGCCGGTTCTATCGGCAAGCGCTACCGGAGACAGGATGAGATAGGTACCCCTTTCTGCGTCACTGTTGACCACCAGACGCTTGAAGAAAATACGGTAACGGTGCGTTATCGGGATACTGCTGTTCAGGAAAGGATTGACATATCAAGAGTTCGTGAGTTTCTCGGCTCAAAACTTGTGCAATAGAGAGTGAATGCGGGTTAATTACTATTTATAACAATGCGTTACGATGTTGCTGTCATAGGGGGAGGCCCATCAGGAGCTGTTGCTGCTGCAGAACTGTCAAAAGCAGGTGTCTCAACAATTCTTATTGAGCGAAACCTGGATAATGTCAAACCATGCGGAGGTGCCATTCCCCTGGGACTCATTGAAGAGTTTACTATTCCATCCTACTTGGTGGAAAAGAAGCTCTCAAGGATGAAAGCACGCTCCCCGAAAGGACGAATTATTGACATGCGGATGCCGAACGGCTATGTCGGAATGGTGCGACGAGAAAAATTTGACCAGTATCTTCGTTCTGAAGCTGAAAAAGCTGGAGCTGCCGTTATTGAAGGACTGGTGACTTCCATCCAGCCATCCGGCAGGGGGTACGTTCTTACCACTCTTAATAATAAAGTGCCGCCAATTGAGGCTGACAGAATTATTGGAGCTGACGGAGCAAACTCGAAAACCGCTGATGAACTGCACTTTCCGCCCAATGAGCTGAAAGAAGTTATCGCAATGCAGCAACGGTTCAAATACACTCCTGCCATCCAGAAATTCAGTGATATTGTTGAGATCTGGTTTGATGGCGAGGTTTCTCCCGACTTTTACGGCTGGATTTTTCCCAAGGCGGATCACCTTGCCATAGGCACCGGCACTGAGGATCATAGGCACAATATCAAGGCGCTCCAGAAACGCTTTGTTGAAAAAATAGGTATTACCGATACGCCTTATCTCGATGAGGCAGCTAAAATCCCGATGAAACCTCGTAAATCGTTTACTGCAGAGAAATCTATTCTCGTGGGTGATGCTGCAGGACTGGTAACTCCGGCAAACGGGGAGGGTATTTTTTTTGCCATGCGTTCCGGAAAGCTAGGAGCACAAGCCATGATTGAACATCTTAAAAAAAATACTCCTCTCAGAAACTATGAAACTGAGTTTCGAAAGCTTTATGCTCCGATATTTTTCGGTCTTGAAGTTTTGCAGGCAATGTACTACCGCAATGACCGGTTGAGGGAGAGTTTTGTGGCAATATGTGCAGACGACGATGTACAAAGGATTACCTTTGACTCCTACCTCTATAAAAAAATGGTACCGGCTCCCTGGTCAACCCAGATGAAAATTTTTTCTAAAAACATTTACCATCTGATCAAGGGCCGTTAAATGCTCCTCTCTTTTCCGAACTGGATTATCCATATTTCTTCAGCCCTTGAATGGGGTATAGGCGCCGCCTTCATATTCCGTTATGGCAAATTGACCCAGAGACGGAACATTCGCCTCTTTGGACTTGCCATGCTGCCGCACTGGATTGGCAGTTTTTTTATTCTAGGTTATCACATCTCCACTGACTCAATACCTCTTCTTCTGGACATGTCAGAGGTCATTAATTTTTTCGGCAGCATTTCACTGTTATTGGCAACGCTGAACATTCTCAAAACAACGCAAAAAATTTCAGCAACGGGATATACTGTTGCCCTTGCAGCTATAATGATTACAGGAAAGCCTCAATCCTACATGGGGGCTGATATCTTTGATACCATTCTGCAGCTTTCGAGTGTTGTATACCTGACCTTTCTGGTATTGCTTCTGGTGCTTTTCCGGCGAGACCGGACTGTTTTTTCAGGGCTTACTGTAGCAGGATTCTGGTTTGTTCTTGTCTTTATTTCGGTGACCGTCTTCTGTATGTACCTTGCTACAATGGTTCGGGGTTATCCGACACTTTCACACGATGACCTGCTTCACGGGCTTGCCGAAAGCCTTCTGACCGTGAGCAACCTTATGATTGCGATAGGCGCACATCGTCAAATCCGTAAATTTCAGGGCGAAACAGCTGGTAAATAGTCAAGGATGAAGAATCCCTGAATATTTACGTGGGTCGGAAAGCACCTCAACCGCTTTTTTGACAAAAGGATCATGATCGAGTTCCACCTTACGTGCAAGACGCTGATTATAATTACGAATTATCTCCTCTTCAAGCACCAACCCTACTCTTTCAGACTCTTTTGATATCTCCCGCTCCCTTAGCCTGTTGACCTCCTGCTGCATTTCTCCAAGGATTTTCCAGTCGCTAGCATTAGCGCCTGAGTTTTTCTTAATGCCCTCCTTCAGCTCATTGAAACGTCGTTCAGTGTCAGAGATATAAACAAATTTCTTACGGCGCAAAAAGTCAACAAAGGAAACCATCAATGCCTTGCGATCCATGGGCAACGTTGGCATTACTTTGTGAGATGCACAATAGAAAGAGGGGAATAAAAACAGCATTCCTTTTTTGCGAAGCGCAGAGAGATACGGGGAGTTTGAAGGATCGACAATCTGTATATCGGGTGTAATACCGCCACTCCCGTAAACTTTTCTTTTGCCACGTGTATAGAATACCTGTGCAAGTGTATCCACTTTTGCCTTGTGAAGCACTTTCTGCGAGTCAGGCAGAGCTTCTTTATCTTTCTGGATTAAGCGACCGGAGGGGGTGTAATACTTAGCTGTTGTGAGTTTCAGGGTGTTATGGTAAGAAACCCTTATAACGGACTGCACCAGTCCTTTGCCGAAAGATCGTTCACCGATAATTACCCCCCGGTCGAAGTCCTGGATTGCGCCAGCCACAATTTCGGATGCAGATGCACTTTCAGAATTGATGAGTACTGCAAGAGGAATCGCTGCGTCAAGAGGAGGGGTCGCCGTTGTATACGCTTTGGATGTTTCATGAGTTCTGCCCCGAATAGTCACCGCCAAACTGCCTTTATTGACAAAAAGGGACGTAACATCAACAGCGACAGTGAGAAGTCCTCCAGGATTATTTCTGAGATCAAGTATAATCCCCTTCAGTGGAACCTGCTGCTCCCTTGCCTGACGCTGCAAACCCTTAACAGCTTCACGCAATTCATCAGCTGAATGACTGTTGAAGTTCTTCATTTCGAAGTATCCGATACCATTAACAATACCGGAATAACTTACAGGGTTAACCCGCACCTCTTCCCTGATCAACTGTAAAGAGAGAGGAGGTGATCCTTCGCGTTCCAGAATAAGCGAAATTTGAGAACCTGCCACACCCTTCATCAGCGACTTGACTTCGGCAAACGGTAAATTCTTTATCGCTTTATTGTTTATGGAAACAATAGCATCGCCAGCCCTGATACCTGCCTTTGCAGCAGCACTGCCATCTACAACCGATGTCACAAAAAGTGTTCCGTCAACCGGTGAAATAATCACACCGATGCCAGCGTACTGCCCGCTTGTGAGATCATCAAGATCACCAGCATCCTCTTCGTCAAGAAAAACCGTATAAGGATCGAGTGTATGGAGCATACCATCAATCCCTGCATATATGAGCTTGCTGACATTAAGCGTATCAACATAACTTTTTGCAACTTCTCGATAGACCTCACCGAAAAGGTCGATACTTTTAACAATGTCGAAGTAGTCTTTGTCGGAGGAAGCAGGTACAGCATAAAGAGGGGAGGATGAGCCGCAAAAGAATAAAAACAGTGCCAGCATCCAAGCACGGATTCCCGGCAACAGCTGAATACTCCGTTGCGGGGCCCTGTTCCTTTGTGAGCTGTACCTCACGATTACCTGAGAGCCTCTTCCAGTGCCGTGGCGCTATCTGTACGCTCATCACGGTATTTTATAATAACCGGAGTATAGATGGACAAGCCATGTTCAGCGGCGAAATCACCCTTGATAGCGCGGGAGCCAGCTACAACAACTGCGCCGGCAGGAATAACAAGAGGGGAATCGCTGGTCTTTCTGTAAATTGCATTCAGAGCAAGATCGTAAACCGGCGTTGAACCATTGAGGATAACCCCTGTACCGATAACCGCCCGCTCCCTTACAATAGTGCCTTCATAAATACCGCAGTTGCCACCAACCATAACCTCATCCTCGATAACAACAGGAATGGCTCCGACCGGTTCAAGGACACCGCCAACCTGAACACCTGCGGAAAGATGAACTTTTTTGCCCACCTGAGCGCAACTTCCTACCAGTGCATGAGAGTCAATCATAGTCCCCTCATCCACATAGGCGCCTACATTAACATATGCCGGAGGCATCATCACTACCGAAGGAGCAAGGTATGAGCCATCACGTACCGCAGAACCACCAGGAACGATACGGACATTATTGTCGAGCGTTATTGTTTTGAGCGGATAAGTATCCTTGTCAATAAACGTAAAGGAGCTGCCTTTACCATCAAGCGAAACCTTGTTTTCCTGTAATCTGCCAAGTCGCATACCGAGTAAAATGCCCTCCTTGACCCACGAATTGACAACCCAGTTGTCGCCGGATTTTTCGGCTGCCCTGATCAGTCCATTATTGAGCAACTGCTTGAACTCATCAAACACGGTACGTGCTTCCGGAATTTCCCAGAGAGCAGCTGCACCAAGTGTTGACAACCCTAGAATATCCTGTTTCAACGAATCATACTGTCCCATAAAAAGCTTTCTTAATAATTAAATATCGCCGTATTCTGCGGTAATGTCTTTGTTGTTTTTTCTGCTGTAAAATCTGAAATCGTCACTTCTCAGACTTTCATCAGGTTTAACCTGAACAAAAAGCATATGCTGGAGAAACCATTTCAGCTCTGTTTTCATATCGCTGTTCTGGAGCGGTTCGACAACAGTAGGACTGACATAGAGGTCAAGCTGCTGGAACTTCATAGGATGCCGAAGCGCATATTTTCTTAACCACCGCTCAATCTGGTTGATTGTGGTAAACCTTGCCTGAACAACACCGCTGCCTCCACATGCCGGGCATTGATCGCCCATACGCTGCATAAGGCTCGGCCGAATTCTTTCACGGGTTATCTGCATTATTCCAAAATCGGACATGGGGAGAATATTTGACTTTGCACGATCGTTTCGCAGCTCGGTTTTCATTGAATCATAAACCTTTTTTGCGTTTTTCTGATCGAGCATATCAATAAAATCAACAACAATAATGCCACCGATATCTCGTAACCTGAGCTGCCGGACAACCTCACGCGCGGCTTCGAGATTAGTTTTAAGAGAGTTCTCCTCTTGTTCACGTTTGGCCGCATATCTGCCGCTGTTTACATCGACCACTACCATTGCTTCGGTATGCTCGATAATAATGTAACCACCGGATTTGAGCCACACTTTACGCGAAAAAATTGATTCAACATCCTTAGCAATGCCATAGCCTTCAAACAAGGGAAGCTTTCCCTGATAAAGACTGACATTTTTTACCATTTCAGGGGCTGCCCACTGAATATAGTTAAGCGTCTCTTTATAGATTACTGGTGAATTCGCCACAATTTCAGTAACATCCGACGTCAGGGAGTCGCGCAGAACACTGGATATAATGGTGTCTTCCTTAAAAATCAACTGAGGCGGAGCCGCATCCTGCAGTTTTTCTTCGATCTGTTTCCATTTTGCAAGCAACTTTTCAAGATCCTGCTTCAAGAGAGCCTCCTCCTGGTCTTCGGCTACGGTACGGATAATAGCTCCGAAGCCTTCCGGCAGCATGGAGCGCACCAGTTTTTTCAGCCTTGCACGCTCTTTACGCGCAACAACCCTTCGAGATACCGCAACCTGTCCTCCACCAAAAGGAAGAAGCACCATGAAACGTCCTGCTATAGTAATATCGGATGTAAGACGAGAGCCCTTACTGCTTATAGGCTCCTTGATAACCTGAACAAGAATTGAGTCATTCGGTTTCAGTTTACCTGCAATAATCTGTGTATAGGACTGGCGTTTTTCAGACTTTTCGTCCGCATCTTCTGATTGCCTTTTCCCCCCGCTGCGAGCTGCCGCTTTAACTGTTGGTTCAACAACAGGTCCTTCAACAGAAATCTCTTCGGGAGCATTTTCATCATCCGCCCCAATGACAGCCTCATCGTCATCATCATCTTCGATCAGCGCACGGTAGTCCTCACTCGTTGTTCCAACATCAGAAAAATGGAGAAACCCATCAGATTTCTGTCCTATATCGACAAAGGCAGCTTTCAATCCCTCGATAACCTTATGCACCCTGCCAAGGTAAATGTCGCCGATGCTTCTTTTGCTTTCAGGACGCTCTATTATCAGCTCAACCAGACGACCCTCTTCAACCAGAGCAACCTGTATCTCGTCACCGGTCTTGTTCATCAGCAATTGCTTATTCGAACTCTTCTTCATTCGCTTACTCTTTTTTATAATGGTAAGAACCAGGGGATAAGCCCCTTTTATAACTCAATACTGCACTTGCCATGCAGAAAACATCGTTCACAGCAACAGCTCAGAAAGCTGCTCTAAAAAAACAAAAGAATCAGCATCGACTGTCCATCGATACTGTTCGACAGGTAAGGCTTCAGTCCCTTATGAAAACGGGCCTGCAAACCAACGATCAAGATAAGAAATTATATAAGGAATCAGCAAAACAGACCCTGAGACCATACCGGCTATAAGATAGAAAAGCGGTAAGTTAAGACTATCAAAAAAGTTGCCTATTCTGTATCTGGCGGAAGCAATATAATTTATTTTACCACAACAGATTACAACTGTATAAAAAGCTTGTCTCACCTTATGAATACTGACTATGAATTACAGTTATGGGAAACCAGCAGCCTGGTGTGCGGTATTGATGAGGCAGGTCGTGGGCCACTGGCAGGGCCTGTGGTTGCCGGAGCGGTCATTTTTCCCCGCTGGTTCAGGCCTGAAGGCGGTTTGCTTGAAAAACTTAATGACTCAAAACTTCTTTCTTCAAAAGTAAGAGAGCAGCTTCTGCCTCAAATAAAAGCAAATGCTACTAGTTGGGCTGTCGCCGTTGTGGAAGCAGAAACCATTGACAGAATCAACATCCTTGAGGCTACCATGCTTGCCATGAATAAGGCTATTGAGTCACTTTCGATACTACCCGAACTGCTACTCATTGACGGAAACCGGTTTAAGACAACCCTTCCAATTCCCTATGAAACCATTGTAAAAGGAGATTCGAAAGTGTTTTCAATTGCAGCGGCTTCAGTACTCGCCAAAACAATGCGGGACGACATTATGGCTGAACACCATGAAACATGGCCACAGTACGGTTTTAAAAAACATGTCGGTTATGGCACCGGAGCCCACATACGTGCTCTTATTCAGCATGGGCGGTGCCCGATACACCGTAACAGCTTCAAACTCAAACAACTTGGAGAAAAGTAATCCCCTCCATGAACGATCCGCATCTGCTCGGCAAAGAAGGCGAGAGATTAGCTGCCGAATACCTCGCAGAACATGGATACCGCATTATTACTCGCAATTACCGGTACCATCGAAACGAGATCGACATTATTGCCCAACATAACCAGACACTCTCGTTTGTTGAGGTTAAAACCCGTTCATCGGCTGATAAAGGGCATCCCTCAGAATCAGTAACAATGAAAAAGCAAAAAGAGATCATCAAGGTTGCGCGTGCCTATCTTGCTTTTTCCGGGCAGGAGGATGCAGACTGCAGATTTGATGTCATTGCCGTCCTGGTCGAGAGCTCCACAGAAAGTCTTATAAGCTCTTTTGTTATCGAGCATTTTATCGATGCCTTCTGGAGCAATTCCTAACCACAAAGGCGCATATAATAACGTCTTTTTTATTATCTTGATAAACAATTTTTCATCTCACTAGTTATAGCTGATACTTATGCAGGAAGCCGATATCAATACCCCAACACCATCGATCCCAGCTGCAATTCCGGTTCCTTCTTCTTATGGAGCAAACAATATTCAAGTTCTTGACGGCATTGAACATGTACGAATGCGTCCAGCAATGTACATCGGCGATATCCACAGCAGGGGGCTTCACCATCTTATTTATGAAATTGTCGACAACTCAATTGATGAAACCCTCGGTGGCTTTAATGACTATATCTTTGTATCTCTGAATCCAGACGGGTCAGTAACCGTTATTGACCGGGGAAGAGGCATTCCTGTAGACATTCACCCCGAGAAACAGAAATCCGCGCTTGAACTGGTAATGACCGTAATCGGTGCCGGCGGAAAGTTCGACAAGGGTGCCTACAAAGTATCCGGCGGTCTTCATGGTGTCGGCGCTTCAGTTGTTAATGCTCTTTCAGAATGGTGCGAAGTCGAGGTTTACCGTGACGGAAAGGTCTATTTTCAGAGGTTTGAGCGCGGTATTCCACAGGGAGATGTCAAGGCGATAGGATCGTCCGACAAGCGCGGCACCAAAACCACTTTCATGCCGGATCACCTTATTTTCAAAATAACTGAGTTCCGCAAAGATATTATTATTGATCGCATGCGAGAGCTTGCGTTTCTCAATAAAAATCTGAGTATAACTGTTCAGGATACTGAAGGAGAACAGGAAATATTTCACTTTGAGGGTGGCCTTAAGGAGTTTGTACAGTTTACCGATCAGAACCGCCTCAGCCTGCTCAAAGAACCTGTCTATATATACGGAGAGCGGGACACTACTATTGTTGAAATAGCACTTCAGTACAACGACACGTATCAGGAGAATGTGTTCAGCTATGTCAACAACATCAATACCCAGGAGGGCGGTACACATGTTACCGGATTCCGAAAAGCATTAACGAGAACGCTTAATGCCTATGCCCAGAAAAACGATCTTCTTAAAAACCTGAAACTGGCACTGACCGGTGATGATTTTAAGGAAGGGCTGACAGCGGTGATTTCTGTTAAAGTTGCAGAACCTCAGTTTGAAGGACAGACTAAGACAAAGCTCGGTAACTCTGAAACACAGAGCATTGTAGAAACAATACTCAATGAACAGCTTTCGGAGTATGCTGAGAGCAATCCTAATGTTCTTAAAGTAATTATAGAGAAGGTTAAAGGCGCCGCAATGTCCAGAGAAGCTGCCCGTAAAGCTAAAGAGCTTACCCGCAGAAAATCTGTACTTGAAAGCTCTGGGCTTCCTGGAAAACTGGCAGACTGTTCAATCAACGACCCGGAACACTGTGAGCTGTATATTGTTGAGGGTGATTCGGCAGGCGGCAGTGCCAAGCAGGGCAGAGACAGAAGTTTTCAGGCTATTCTTCCCCTTAAAGGAAAGATTCTAAACGTTGAGAAGGCTCGACTGCATAAGATGCTGGAAAATGAGGAAATAAAGACCATTATTCTTGCACTTGGCACAAGCTTTGGGGAAGAAGAGTTTTCAACAGAAAAACTTCGCTACGGAAAGATAATAATCATGACCGATGCTGACGTTGACGGAGCGCATATAAGAACACTACTTCTCACTTTTTTCTTCCGCCATATGCGGGCACTTATCGATGCAGGAAGGGTATTTATTGCACAGCCTCCGCTTTACCTCGTCAAATCCGGCAAGGAACAGCAGTATGCATGGGATGATGATGAACGGAACAGTATTTCGGAATCCATGAGAAAAATGCAGAAAGGCAAGGCAAACATCCATATCCAGCGTTACAAAGGTCTTGGAGAAATGAACCCTGAACAGCTCTGGAGTACAACTATGGACCCGGCCCATCGTTCACTCCTGCTGGTAAGTGTAGAAAATGCAATGGAAGCCGATCATGTCTTTTCCACACTCATGGGAGACAAGGTTGAACCCAGAAGAGACTTTATAGAAAAGAATGCACGTTACGTCCGCCGCCTAGATGTCTGACAAGCGTACGTAAACCTCTTTACGGAGCATCAAAACCCAATCAGTAAACATACGACGATTCTTGTCCTCCAGTGCCATATCGGCAAGGAGGGCATAATCCTTTACTGGATCAAGCCGGTGTGCGGGAATCCTGTCGTTCAAAATAAATACGGCATAAAATGAATCACCCTGAGGTGTTTCTATTTTCTGAGGCTCACTGATGTCGCCGGGTTTTTTAAGCGTGCTTATTATTTTTTGCAGTTGAGGACGTAACGTCGCAGGAGAAAAAATCAAATTGGCGGAACCACCCGTGGTAATAGATCCCCCAAGCTTTGCAGACACCTGGTCATCTGAATATTTTTTAGCCATTTCCGCAAAACTTTCCTTACCGGCAAGTACGTCTTTACGAACTGTATTAAGCAGCTGTATCGCTCCAGATGCATCAACTTTTGAGCGGTCAAACCCAATAAGAATATGACGGACATGGATTGAATTAAGGTCCTTGTTGAGCATCTGAATGAGATGGAAGCCGTAACGAGTTTCAACAACATCAGACACATCACCGTCCTTAAGCGCATTTGCTGCATCCTCAAAGCTCTTGATCAACTCACCTTTCTGAACATACCCGAGATCTCCTCCAGACTTGGCTGACCCTGGATCCTGAGAGTACTTTCTTGCCAAATCCGCAAAAGCAGCACCGCTCTGAAGCTCACTTTTGATCTGCTGGATCATAGCGAGTGATTGTGCTCTGCTTTCAGCGGAAACTGAAGGATATTTAAGGATTTGAGAAACTGAAACACCATCAGGAATATTAGAGAGCCTGTCCTTGTTCTCCTTATAGTATTCCATGGTTTCGGAATAGCTGACGGTAATGCCTGCGGTCTTTTTTCTGCGAAGGATATCTATCAACTCCTGATTTCGCAGTTCCTGATGAATCTCCTCACGAATACCTGCAGAGGTTTTGCCAAAGCGGGTTTCCATTTCATGGCGGGAAGCAAAGCGTGACTGAAACTGCTTGAACCGATCGTTGGCAGAAGCATCTACAGCATTTTCGTCAACTTTAACACTGTCAATTTTAGCTTTGGCAAGAATGATTTTCTGGTCTATCAAGCCATCCAGAATATTGCGTGAAAGACCTTTGACTTGAGCAAGTTCGGGATTCTGCAAGCGAGCCATAAGCTCACGGGTATCAATATCCGATTTAAGAATTGCGTCATTACCGACGACGGCAACAACACGATCTACAACAGCGGCAACTACCGGAGCCTGAAAACATAACAATCCTGCAATGTTGAGCAACACTGCTTTCATCAATCCTTTATTCATCCCTGCTCTCCTTACGTATAAATAAATTGTTTAATCTGCTTGCTGAAGCTAGCGAAATTCTCAAGATGCCTTGCTTCCTCTAAGATGAACAGGGCTTTTAGAAAGCCTTAGCCAATCAAAGACAAGAGGTGCTGCCACAAAGATGGATGAATAGGTTCCTATAAGAATCCCGATAAACACCGCAAAGGCAAAGCCCCTGATTGCAGGACCGGCAAATATAAAGAGTACCAGAACAGAAAGAAGCACTGTTCCGGATGTAATAATTGTTCTCCCAAGGGTCTGGTTCATACTTTCATTAAAAATCCGTTCATAATCAGAGGGCTTCTGTCCGCGAATACGCTCTCGTATACGGTCATAGACAACAACAGTATCCGTAATGGAATACCCGGCTATAGTAAGAAAAGCCGCAATGATACTCTGATCCATTTCCAGCGGCATAAAATCAAACAATCCTCCAAGAATACTGAAAAGCCCTAAAACGGTAAGAATATCATGAAAAATAGCAACAACCCCAGCCGTGGCAAATTTCAGCTCAAAACGAAACCCGACGTAAAGAAGAATAGCTAACAGAGAGGCTAACAGTGCTTTTACTGCAGACCATTTCAAATCGGATGCAATACTTGGACCAACTGCATCGATACGGACAATTTCATGGTGATTACCCTTGAGTCGGTCGTTAAGAGCATGTGAGACCAGAGTTTTCAAATCATTGGTTTCACCATTGAACACCGTGCTTAACAAAAAAGAACGGTCCATACCATACTGTTTAAGAGATCCTGATATACCGGCGACATCCAGGACAGAACGTACGGCGCCAACATCAATATTTTTCTCGAAACGTATAAGCACTTCCGATCCGCCCCTGAAGTCTATACCGTAATTTAATCCTTTAACCGCGAGCGATATCAGCCCTGATGCAAGAATTACCAGTGAAAAGACGTAAGCAATTTTACGGAATCGTATAAAGTCAAAGCTGGTCTTATGAAAAATCCTCATGAGTTGATGCGTCTTAAAAAATTAACCGAAACTTTTTTGTGTCATAAGGTTCCTTCCAAGCAGGAACGAAAATATCTCTTTGGTTACCACAATCGAAGTAAACAAACTAGCTGCAGTACCGATCATCAAGGTGAGAGCAAATCCCTGAATAGGCCCTATACCGTAGGTATAAAGCAGAAAGGCTGCGGACAATGTGGTAACATGCGAGTCAAGAATAGACGAAAATGCCCGGTCATAGCCGAGTTCAATTGCGGATTTCAACGCCTTGCCGGCATCGAGCTCTTCCCTTATACGCTCATAAATTAAAACGTTTGCATCAACTGCCATACCGATAGTCAATACAATACCCGCAATACCGGGTAACGACAGGGATGCATTAAATCCGGCAAGTACTGAAAGCACTATAACAATATTGAGTACAAGAGCTATATCAGCGGCAATACCTGCTTTTTTGTAATATACCAGCATAAATATTGAGACGGCAAAAAATGCCCACCCAAGAGATAGCACACCCGCACGAATGTAATCTGCTCCGAGAGATGGTCCGACAGATCGCTCTTCAATAATCCTGACGGGAGCCGGAAGAGCGCCAGCCTTAAGCACAATTTCTAAATCCTTTGCCTCTTCAAGGCTTTCAATACCATTGATCACCGAGTTGCCACTGGGAATTTTAGACTGGACAACAGGAGCACTGTAAACCGCACCATCAAGAACTATCGCAATACGTTTGCCAATATTAGCTCCTGTAATACGTGCCCATTTGGACGTCCCCTCAGAGTTCATAGACATCAGCACTTCCGGCTGAACACCCTGAGACCCGAAGGTTGCTTTTGCCTCGGTAATAACACCACCCGTCAGTTCAGATGTTTTTCTGACAAGATATATTGGATACAGCTTTTCGCCATTTTTGCTTACATCGGGCTTTGCCGAAAGAAGCAGTTCAGTATCCTGCGGAAGCAATGCCTGTATATCACTGCGATGGAGCAGGGATAATACCGTTTCTCTTGAGTGCTCTGTAGTATAGGCCGAACCATTTTGAAAAACACCAATAAGATCATAGAGAGGTTTTGCCGAAGTCTGTTTTGGTGTCCGGGATGCATCAGTAACAGGATTCCCTGGTGGAACTGTATTGTTCTGAACTAAATAGGTATTGAGCCTGTCAAGAGTCCTGACAAGTATTTCCGGATCACGAAGAAGCCTGAATTCAAGCTTAGCGGTTCCTTTCAGAAGATTTCTAACCCTGTTTTCATCAGAAACACCAGGCAGTTCTATAATTAATTTCCTGCTGCCTTGCGTCGTAATAACCGGTTCAGCGACTCCGTACTGATCAATACGGTTACGGATGATTTCCTTTGCGCGGTTCAGCGCATCCTCTGATTCCTTCTCCAGCTTTTTTACAATTTCCTGATCGGAATTGCGGATATCATAAAAATACCTGCTCAGACGCATATTCTCATTCCTGAATTCGCCTGAAAGAAGATCAATAACTCTTGTATCGCTTGCGGCGGCCTTTGCCCTCACGGTCTTCATAATGGCAGCAAACTTTGCATCTTTATTCCAGGCTTTCTGTTCGAACAGATCGACCTGATCAACCTCCATCACCAGATGCATGCCACCCTTCAAATCAAGACCAAGTTTAAGACTCTTTTTACGCGCATTCTCAATCTCGTCGCGGTTACTGAGAGCAAATCTCAAACTATCTGGTGTTGAATGGAAACTGTTGCTATGTTGAGAAAGGGAGTAGTCGCGCCATGTAGGCCATAAAGACCATACCGCTACAACGGTAACAACAGCAATAAGAAGAAGATTAAAACTTTTATTTTTCATTGATAGCATCACTTTTCGCTCGAATAGAAATAATTCAGCCAATATATAAAATGGGGTATTGATAAGCTAACAATCCACTCGTGGGACTAAGAGGGCTTGTGGAGCCTCTATTCCATAGTCTTCATCTTTAGGATTTATTCGCAAAGCAACTTTTTTTTGTTCCCTCCGCATCATAAGACACAAGACTTTCCTGGTGGTCGGACTGTAGTAAAATTATCGGCATATCACCAGTAGATTTGAGCCGGAGAAATGGGGTGATAATTGATAGAGGTTCCGCTTTATGTGATGGTTCTTACTCGTGAAGGCAGGTTCATTGATACCAACAACTTTACCGGCAACGCTTTTTCTGAAAAAATGCAATTGCTGGAAAACACGCCTAACCTTCGGATTGAAGCAAAAACTTGACACGAAACTCAGAAACGAGACACCGATAAGTGCACAATCAGCATTTTCTCCAAGCTGGAACATAAAAAAACACACAGAGGCGGGTGTGACGGCATTATTTACAAACCAATCGATATAACAGTGCGTTATATATTAAAAGAAGCCGTCATGCCGACGGCTGAAGTTTTTGCACAGCAAAAGCATAAAGTCCCGTAGATTATATCTTGAGCGAGGCAAGACACTGTTTAAGTGCACCACCATAAAAAGCAATAACACGACCCGGCCAGATGATACCAGTTATCTGTTTATTATATATATACTTAACGACATTTTACCTATGTATGTCAAGTTCAAAACGGTGCTATTTGATTCTCTCACATTGAGAACTATTATTCGTATCTTCGGGACTGATAATCGTTAACTATTGATAAATGTTTCACGTGAAACAATTCGCGACACATGTATGATATTATAGTTGCCGGCGGCGGCCATGCCGGTTGTGAAGCAGCATTGGCTGCAGCAAGGATCGGGTGTTCGTGCCTGCTTATTTCGTCAGATCTTACAACGATAGCGCGAATGTCCTGCAACCCCGCTATTGGAGGGGTAGCAAAAGGGCAGATCACCAGGGAGATAGACGCCCTTGGCGGGGAAATGGCGAAAGCAATAGACGCAACAGGGATACAATTCCGAATGCTCAACAGAAGCAAAGGACCCGCGATGCACTCCCCGAGAGCTCAAGCTGATAAAGCTATGTACTCTCTGTATATGCGAAATATTATTGAGCAGGAAGATAATATCGATCTTCTTCAGGATACCGTTACAGGGATTGACAGCTCCTTCGGTATATTTAAGGGAGTAGTGCTATCATCAGGGCGAATTATATGCGGCTCAGCAGCTATTCTAACATGTGGAACATTTCTCAATGGACTGATTCATATAGGAATGAACCACTACCAAGGCGGCAGAACTATTTCGGAGCCTCCCGTTTATGGGCTTACAGAAAGCCTTATCAGTCTCGGTTTTTCATCAGGAAGATTAAAAACCGGTACTCCTCCACGTATCGATTCACGCAGTGTAGACTACTCGCTTGTTCAGGAGCAAAGTGGCGATGAAGAGCCTGTAGTGTTTTCTTTCAAGACCACTCCGCTTATAGACCGTAAACAGATAAGCTGCTTTGTTACGAAAACCACACTTGAAACTCATGCTATTTTAAAGAACGGATTTGACAGATCTCCCTTATTTACAGGAAAAGTCCAGGGTATCGGTCCAAGGTACTGCCCGTCAATTGAAGACAAAATATGTCGTTTTCCTGACAAGGACAGTCATCATATATTTCTTGAACCAGAAGGACTTGATACGAATGAAATGTATGTAAATGGATTTTCGACATCTTTGCCCGAAGATATCCAGATGGAAGGACTACGCAGTATTCCCGGCCTGGAAAATGTTAAAATGATTCGTCCGGGTTATGCAATTGAATACGATTACTTTTTTCCTTATCAGGTCAACAGAAGTCTTGAAACAAAACTTGTTGAAAACTTATATTTTGCCGGGCAGATCAATGGCACCTCGGGATATGAAGAGGCCGCAGCTCAAGGGTTAATTGCCGGTATTAACGCAGCTCTAAAACTGCGGCAACGTCCTCCAATTCACTTGAAGCGTTCTGATGCATATATAGGAGTACTTATTGATGACCTCATTACAAAGGAAACTAATGAGCCCTATCGTATGTTCACTTCCTCCGCAGAACATCGTCTTATGCTGCGCCATGATAATGCAGATATACGCCTTCACAATTTCGGTTATTCAGCAGGACTTGTTGATAACGATACCTTTGTTGCACGATGCAATAAAATATCGTGTATTGAAAAGCTCAAGCAATTGTGTCATAATAACAGACACTCTGCTGTCGAAATAAATCCGCTGCTCATCAAACTTGGGTACCTCGCTGTTACGACATCGCAACATACACCAACCTTACTGAAAAGGACCGGTATTTATCTGCATATGCTCCTTGAACTATCGCCTTCATTCAGGGATGCTGTATATGCTATAACAGATGATCCATCAATATTTGAGCAGTTGGATATTGATCTTAAATATGAGGGCTATCTTAAACGAGATACCTTAATGGCCGATAAAATACTTCGTCTTGATTCCCATCAGATACCAACATCTTTTCAGTATGACAGTGTATCTGGCCTCTCAAATGAAGGTCGTGAAAAGTTAAAAAAACATCGTCCTGATACTATCGGTCAGGCATCAAGAATTCTTGGTGTCTCCCCATCGGATGTGTCTGTACTCATGATACGTCTTGGGCGTTAGATGTCTGAAGTGTTTCACGTGAAACATATTGTTTCAATTTACTCCTTATCATTCTTTTTTTGCATTTATGGAAAGCATCATTAATGAAATAATGAACAATGATTTATTGTTCGGTAAGGATAAAGAGGAATGTATTGTTGGCATCTATCAGCTTTCTGATACACAGATACGAGTATTTAATCGTGACGGGAACAACGTCAGTTATCATGATGAGCAGTTTTTTCCATTTTTTTTCTGTTCTGACGCTTCTTTGCTTGATGGATTTGTTCCGGAGGACCGTGATAAATTTTGGCTGGTGCCTCTTGGCGGTTCAAATTTTTTTAAATGTCTTTCGATTTTCAGGAACTGGAAAACCTACAGAGAGGCAATTGATTATGTAAATCGCAAAACATCAAGAGAGGTTGCTGACGTATCTGCTGAAAATGTTTCGTCTGATAACAGCTCTCTTATCTATAATAAAGGGGACGCTGTAACTCAATATCTATTACAAAGCGGCAAGACTCTCTTTAAAGGAATGATATTTGATGATTTGTATCGCCTGCAACTCGATATTGAAACCAATTATAACCCATCAGGAAGTTCAGGTTTTGGCAACGATGAGGTAATTATTGTCTCTCTTTGCGACAGCAGGGGATGGGAGTCAGTAATCCACTCTAAAAACAGAACTGAAAAAGCGCTTCTTGAAGAGTTAATTGACTTGATCCAGAAAAAAGATCCTGATGTTATTGAGGGGCATAATATTTACAGTTTTGACCTTTCTTACCTACAGCGCAGATGCGAACTAAATGGTGTTCCATTTGCAATAGGTCGCGACAGAATGCTGCCGAAAACCTATCCTGCGAGCATACGTTTTGCTGAAAGAAGTATTGATTATCCCTTTTTTGATATCCCCGGCAGACATGTTATTGATACACTTTTTCTTGTTCAGAGCTACGATATATCAAAACGGTCAATGCAGAGTTATGGACTGAAGGCTGTTGCAAAACATTTCGGTTTTGCTTCACCCGACAGGACTTATGTTGAGTATAAGGATATTGCTTCTCTCTGGAACAGTAACCATGAAAAGCTGTTAGCCTATGCCCTTGATGATGTCAGGGAAACGAGATCTTTATCATCACTGCTTTCAGGAAGTAATTTTTACCTTTCCCAGATGCTTCCCTATACGTACGCCATGACTTCTCGAATAGGACAAGCTTCTAAAATTGAAGTTCTGCTGGTGCGTGAATATCTCCGGCACAAACAGTCGATTCCTAAACCCTCTGTCGGTCAACAACATTCCGGCGGTTATACCGAGGTGTTTCTTAAAGGAATTCTTGGCCCTATTGTCTATGCTGATGTGGAATCACTTTACCCATCTATAATGCTGTCATACAGTATTTGTCCTAAAAGCGATGAACTTAAGGTGTTTCCGGAAATTCTCAATGAATTGAAAGAACTCAGGTTTAAAGCCAAGCATAAATCAAAAGAGGAAAAAGAAGGTGGCAATACATCGTTAGCCTACAATTTCGATGCTATGCAAAGTTCTTTTAAGATTCTGATTAATGCCATGTATGGATACCTGGGATACAGCGGAGGAATTTTTAACGATTTTAATGAAGCCGATAAGGTAACGTCGACCGGACAAAGCCTTGCAAGGAAAATGATTGTTGATTTTGAAGCAAGAGGATGCAAAGTAATAGAAGTTGATACGGATGGTATTCTTTTTGTGCCGCCTCCTGACGTTATAACCGAATCAGCAGAACGTGAGCTCGTTGGTGAAGTTTCTTTACTTATGCCGCAAGGCATCAATATCGGCTTTGACGGGCGATACAGGAAAATGATTTCCTATATGAAAAAGAATTATGCCCTGCTGGGGTATGATAATATCATGATCCTGAAAGGGTCGTCCTTGACGAGCAGAAGCGGTGAAAAATTCGGCCGGGACTTTGTGCGAAAAGGATTTGAATCGCTTTTAATCGAAGACATACAGGGACTCCATAATCTTTTTACAGAATACCGGGATAAAATTCTCAACCATGAACTGGATATTTCAGAATTTTCAAGAACAGAAGGCCTTAAAAATTCTATAGAACAATATCATGAAGATGTAAAATCGGGTAAACGATCAAAGTCAATTACCTATGAAATTGCCATTAAGGCCGGATTAACCGTCAGAAAAGGAGACAGGATCACCTATTACGTAGCGGGTAGCGGTATGGGAAGTGCTTCGTACGATAAAGGAAAACTGGGGTCTGAGTGGAAAAAGGAGAGCCCTGACGAGAATACTCACTTCTATCTTAAACGCCTCGATGAATACTGTCAGAAGTTTCTTCCATTTTTTAAACCTCAGGATTATAGCATGATTTTTTCTGCAGATACATTATTTACGTTTTCAACGGACGGTATAGAACTGCAAAGAGAAATCAGGCATACTGAAACAAATCATTCAGAGGATGAACTTCCTATATTATAGGATACCGATCGAAGGAACTCTCAAGGATTTTTTATTGTAGTATTATTGTAACTTATTTATTTATAATCATTTCACAGATATTAACATGGTAGACGATAACGTTCTTCGAATTACAGATGATGTCAGCTGGATAGGTGTTTTAGACCCTGGACTGATAACTTTTGATATTGTAATGGAGACAAAATACGGAACAACCTATAACTCGTATTTTATTAATGCTGAAAAAAAAGCAATAGTTGAAACGACAAAAGATAAGTTCTGGCCTGCTTATCTTGCTAAAATAAAGCAAGTAATAGATCCTGTTGATCTTGAGTATATCATTGTTGACCATACTGAACCCGACCATTCAGGTAATATTCGTAATCTGCTTGCGATAGCTCCCAATGCCACTGTAGTAGGCAGTGGAAATGCTATCAAGTTTCTCCGCGATCAGACGGGACATGACTTTAAATCGCTTGTTGTTAAAACAGGTGATACGCTTAGTCTGGGAAATAAAACTCTTCATTTTATTCTTGCGCCAAACCTGCACTGGCCTGATACCATTTACACCTGGCTTGAAGAGGACGGCATTCTTTTTACCTGTGACTCATTCGGATCCCATTTTTGCAATAAGGAGATGTTTGATGATGTGGTTGGCGACTTCGATGATGCATTTACCTATTACTTTGATTCGATACTCAGACCGTTCAGCAAATATATGCTTCAGGCTATAGAGAAGATTAAACCACTGGATATTAAGATAATCTGCCCCGGTCATGGTCCTATCTTAAGGAATAACTGGAAAAAATATATAGATCTTTCGTGGAAGTATGCCACAACCGCTATTGCACTTCCTAAAGACAAAAATATTTTTATTGCATACGTATCAGCATATGAAAATACTGCAATTCTGGCAGAAAAGATAGCAGACGGACTCAGATCGTCATGCGACTTCAACATCGATATTTGTGACATTGAAACCATTCATTTTTCAAAGCTTGAGGATAAAATTGCACACTGTTCAGGTATTATTGTCGGTTCACCAACCATAAACCAGAATATTTTACCTCAGATTTATCAGCTCTTTGCCGCTATTAACCCTATTCGTGACAAAGGAAAGCTAGGAGCAGCATTTGGTTCTTATGGTTGGAGCGGGGAGGCTGTAAAAATGATAGAAAGCAATTTTACCATGCTTAAACTGAAGGTTTTTGATCAGAATATAAGAGTGAAGTTCAAACCGCATGAAGAGGAGTATCAGCAGTGCAATGATTTTGGAAAAGCTTTTGCGGAGAAAATGATTGAAATTTATCAGCTGAGCTGCGATCTGTAACTTTATATTTCATGTAAAAGCCGTAGTGGGAATACATTACGGCTTTTTTTATTTAAAAATAATTTCTTCTACGATTGCACTTTCTAAAGAAGCATTGAGTTTTGCCAGAATATCCTGTTTACGGAAATTAAGTTCCATTCGCCAAACAGGATTTTTAACCTTTATGAACAATTGTCCATTTGTAAAGCGTTCAATACTGGTTGCAGTTGCAATAGTTTCCCCAACCACAGAATTCCATATCTGAAGTGTTTTATACTGCTGATATGCCTCTACAAAGCCTAAAGACTGGCACATATCGCCTATAATAGCTGATATTTTTTTGGGGTTGCTGGTTCTTGACATGGTTATAGTTACCCTGTAGTGGCCGTCAGTGATGTAATGATGACATCGATATCAAATTGATATTACGGTGCGACCTTTTTTCTGCTGAAGTGATAATAGTCTGTCCGCAGTTTTCGAGAATACTAAAAACATCTAAACACCTCGACCGATCAAGTTCACTGAACATATCATCAAGCAGGCAGATGGGTTTTTCACCGAGGATTTCTAAAAAATACTGATACTGTGCAAGCTTGAGGCAAATGAGAAAAGTTCTCATCTGACCTTGCGATGCATATTTTTTTATCTCTCGTTCATTAAGCAAAAAAACAAAATCATCACGATGTGGCCCGGTCATTGTCTGAGCACGCATAATCTCCTGGGTTTTTGTTTGTTCGAATTTTTGAAGAAACAATGAATAGAGCATTTCAACAGGTGTCTCTTCGCTGATTTTACCAAGTGTTGACCGGTAGATTATGCCAGGAATCTCATTGACAGATAACCCGGTGTACAGTGTATTGAAGTGATTAAAAAAAACAGCTATAAATTTAAGCCTGACATGAACGATTGATGCGGCGAGTCTTGATAGATTTTCTGTCCATAACGAAAGCATATCGTCATGAAACGTATTCATAGCACTCATTTGTGACAGCAGCGCATTTCGCTGATTGAGTACTCTTCTGTAATCTATAAGATCATTAAGGTAGCGCAGGTCGCTCTGACAGATAGCACTATCTATAAAGCGCCTCCGTTCAGCGGGCGCACCGTTAACCACAAAAATTTCCTGAGGTGAAAACGTAATGCAGGGAATTCTACTGATATGCCGTGAAAAGGGTTTTATATCACTGTTATTAACGGTAATCTGTTTTTCTTTTTCTTTGGTATAGCTGATTTTTACCGTAATCAACCCATTCTGTTCATCAATGAAACTCCCATTAAGCAAAAAAAAGTCCGATGAAAATAAAAGAGACTCAATATCTGTTGCGCTGACAAATCCTTTTGTCAGCGCACAGAAATGAATTCCCTCAAGAATAGAGGTTTTTCCCGACCCATTTGGTCCATACAAAAGATTAATACCTTCTGACGGTTCAAAAGTTAACGACCGGTGATTTCTAAAATTTTCATAGGTTATACGTCGCAGTCTCAATAATATTCCCTAACCCTTCAATTATTTATCCTTACAGGCATAACCAGAATAATCAGTTTATCGTCCTCTACTTCCTTATGAGGCTTAAAAATGACAGCTGTTGTTGGACTTTTAAGCTCAATACGTATTTCATTATCATCCAGATGAGCAAGAGCTGCTTCGATGAATCTTGAATTAAAACCTATCGTGATATCTTCGCCAGTGTATTGACATGCTAATTCCTCCTGAGCTGCCTCACCTTCGTTGGTATTTTCCGCCATAACTCTCAAGAGTTGTCCCTCAACCACCATCTTGATATCACCAATACTCGAAAACCGGCCTACTCTTTTTACAGAATCATAAATTATTGAACGATCGATAATGAGATGCTTGTCGTGCTCAACAGGAATAACAGCATCATAATTCGGATAAGGTTCAACAATAAGAGCGGCATCAAGCACAATATTTCCACTGATAAAACGTACAAAACGGCGATCCGCATCAATACACATTGTAACCGATTCGTTTTGCACCAGTTTCTGAAGAATTGAAAGAACTCTCGCCGGTACTACAAATTTCTGTTTTTCGTCAATATTTGTTGAGGAGCTCTTTCTGCATCGTACAAGACGATGGCCATCTGTTGATACAGCAGTAATTATACTTCCTTCAAGTTCAAACAGGACACCCATCATAGCTGGTCTCATACCATCAACACTGCAGGCAAAAAGAGTTTTTTGAATCAGGTCAATGAGTTCTGTTGTGGCGAGTTCAAGAGATATGTCGTAGTTCTTTTCATATTTCTCATGTTTACTCTCAAACTGGCAGGGTATTTTATACTTACCCTTGTCGGTAGTTATATGCACTGTACCATGATCACTTATCTCCTGTCGTTCGATAACAAAGGAAACTGAAGTATCGTACATACTCCTTAAAAATTCCTGCAGAGTTCTGGCTTTAATACCAATATTTCCACTATCTGATGTTTCAACATCACTTTTAGCAGTTATTGATAGTTCACCATCTGTAGCAAACAGCGTCAGACATCCCGACTCAAGAGATAAATGAACATTTTCAAAACGCGCATCAATGGTTTTTGCTGGAATTGCCTGTGCTACTTTACCAACGGCATCCTGCAGTTGACGGATTGAGGAAGTTAATTTCATCTGCTCCAACTTTAACTATTTAATATTTATAAAAATTGTTGTTGTTGTTGATCGTGTTGATATCTGGATAAGTTATGTTTATTACTTTTTAAAGCATTTAATAATAACAGGATAAAAAAAAATTTCCAGCTTTTATTTTGTTTACAACCGGTGGGCGTAACCTCTTATGATTTGTTTAAGGTATGTTGATAAATATTTTTTCATGACAGTCGTGTTGATAACAGTGCGGTTGTCAAGATGTAGTAAACATAAACCCAACAGGTTATAAACATCGGGGATTACATGGAACTGATTTCTATTCTTTTCTTGATTTCCTCAATTTTTTTTCTCTCCTCCGTCAAGGACTCAACTCGTTTTGTTATCGTGTTAACTGCGTGGATCACTGTTGAGTGATCTCTTCCTCCAAAATGAAGCCCTATTGTTTTTAATGATGACTCTGTCAAATGTTTTGAGAGATACATTGCCATCTGGCGACCCACAGCGATTTCCTTTTTTTTGGACTTACCTTTCAGGTCGTTTGGGGTAATAGAAAAGTAAGAGCAAATAGCTTTTTCTATTGTATCCAGTGTAAGTCGTTTTGTTGTATGCCGTATTATATCTTTAAGGGTAGTCTTGGTAAACTGTAAGTCTATCTCTCTGTGGTCAAGCGATTGGGCCGCGAGAAGTTTTACAATACAGCCTTCAAGTTCTCTTACATTTTCGGTGATATTGGTCGCTATAAACTCAATAACAGCTTCATCAAGATTAACGCCGCTTTGATGTAATTTGCTGAGAATAATTGCTTTACGAGTCTCATAGTCCGGCGGTTGAATATCCGCCGACAACCCCCAGTTAAAGCGTGAAATAAGGCGATCCTCTATTCCCTTGATGTCCTTTATAGGCCTGTCAGCAGAGAGTATAATCTGTTTGTTCGACTGATGCAGGGTGTTAAAAATATGAAAAATCTCCTCCTGAGTTTTTTCCTTGCCCGAAAAGAATTGTATATCGTCAATAATGAGGACATCAATAGAGCGGTAAAAGGAGGAAAATTCCTGAATTTTTCCATTCTGGATGGCATTAACGAAGTCGATAGCAAATTTTTCGCTCGACACATAAAGCACTCTTTCTGAAAGCCTGTTTTCCCGGACGCTATTGCCGATAGCCTGCATCATATGGGTTTTGCCAAGTCCTACTCCACCGTAAATAACAAGTGGATTAAAGGCATTTTGACCAGGGCTTTGTGAAACGGATTTAGATGCGGCAAAGGCGAGTGAATTACAGTCACCCCTGATAAGGGTGTCAAAAGTATACTTTATGTTCAGATGTGTTTCAAACCGCGCAAGATTACGTTCAAAAGCTTCAGAGTTTTTTGAGCGTTCAGCGGTGTCCAGACCTGCTGCTGCAAAATCACCATTAATGGTGTTCTGCTGTGGTAATTCGATAGTTACCGGTTGTCCCTGAGATTTATCAACAACTATTGAATACATCAGTCTTGCATCAAGACCAATGACGTCTGTGAGTGCCTGCTTTAAGAATGAAGAGTAATTTTCTTCGATCCATTCATAAAAAAACTGGCTCGGCACCTCTATTGTAAGCTCACTTCCGGAAAAACTCAGCGGTTTTATAGGAGAAAACCAGGTTTTAAAAGCGAGAGGATTAATTTTTTCCCTGATGGCATTGAGGCAGGCGTCCCAGATTTGATGCTCCATGGTTATGTTTTTCTGAGCATTGGTTTGCGGGTATTCCGGAAACGCTTTTGACGTAACTTTCAGCATAAAGGACAGGAATTTGGGAGGTAAGAATCGAAATCTTAAGCGCCATCAACATTTAGTGTTCACAAGTTAGTGTTTTAAGTGGACAAAAAACAATTTCCTTTATGAAATTCCTTTCCTATAGAGAGGGTTTTACAGGCTTAGTTTTCAACATCATAATACATTATAATAAATGCACTTAGCTGTAAACCGAAGAAAAGTAGTCAACATGTGTTGATTCTTTCAAAGTCACGGTTCGTTTGATGTTTTGGTGTATAAATTTTTTTTATCAACAAGTTGTCAACATTGTGGATAAGTCGTTGTGTTAGTAAATAATTTTTACGACACGTATTGTTTCGATCAGGTTAAAATTGCGCTGGTTTAGCAGGTAATTACTATCAGGTATGGGATGTATTTGTTAATGATTGTTCATTATGCTAAATTACGCGCCCTGTATTTTTGAATTTTTAATAAGTGTGGAGCGATAAGCGATGAAAAGGACCTTTCAACCTCGGAATAGAAAAAGAAGAAACAAGCACGGTTTCAGACAGAGAATGTCGACCAAGAACGGCAGAAAAGTATTATCGGCAAGACGGGCAAAAGGACGCCACAGTCTTTCGGTAAGCAGTGCTATGGGTACAGCGGGACAGTAAGTTATCGAAGGCGTCAACCGTGTGTTAAAAGGTTGACTGATGAAAATAAATTGCTCCTTCACGTTTTGAATAAGTTACACGTCCACACTCTGCGCAAGCATGAGATATTGAGGAAAAAACAGCAGATTTCGCTCCTGTTCAGGGATGGGAAAAGTGTGAGAGGTGATTTTTTAAAAATTGTGTATGTCTTTCTCGATCCTGAAAGCAATTCGGCGCCAGGATGTCCGGTTATTCTGTTTGCAGTGAGTAAAAAAACAGTCCCTTCTTCTGTTCATCGCAACAGGGTAAAAAGAATGATGAAGGAAGCTTACCGTCTTGAAAAAACAAGTGAAGAGCATAAGGTGTTTTTTTCTCATGAAGAAAGTACTGCCCGGTTGCTGTGCATCGCTTTTCTCTATACGGGAAGAAGGAAAACTATACCTGGTCTCGAAGACTTCAGGCCGGAGGTCAAAAGATTATTGCAGCATATTACCCCTTTCTTAAAAGAGTGACGGCAAAGATGTCATTGACAATTTGATATTGTGGCGAACATGCCGGGAGATTTGTTACCCGGTTAAAGGATGAGTGAGCATGATCAGCTGGAGGTTTTTTAATCAGGTCCCGATAGTGGTGATTAAATTTTATAAGGCGTTTCTTTCGCCTTTGCTTGGTCCGTCCTGCAGATATTTTCCTACCTGTTCAAGTTATGCTCTTGAAGCTTTTCAGCAGCATAACTTTTTTTATGCATCTTGGTTATCGGTTTGGCGCATTGTACGGTGCAATCCCTTTTCGAAGGGAGGGTTTGACCCTGTACCATTGAATAGAAAAAGATTTTAATAGTAAAACAAACGTTAGAGGTAATGGATAGAAATTCAGTAACCGGCCTTGCGCTTATTGGTTTAATCATGATTGTCTGGCTGCAGTTTATGTCGCCCGAAAAAAAGCTCATGAAGCCTGTAACTGCTGTGAAAACGGAAAAAGTAGAAAGCAAGGTACAGGAGGCTCAGGTATCCGCAATTCCTGCAGCTGAAAATTATGGTGTTTTTGCTCAGGCTGCAGGTGGCAAAGAGCGGGTGATTAAGGTTGAAAATGATGTGTTTCGTGCCACTCTTTCATCAAAAGGCGCGACCTTAAAGTCACTTGTGCTTAAGCACCATCTTGACAGCAACCATAAGACGTTTGACTTGGTAAGCAATGACAAAAACGGAGCACTTTCTTTATTATTTCTGACAAAAGAGGGTAAGAAAATTGATACCCGCGACCTTTATTTTCAAAGCGTTACACTCGACACGCTCCATACGGTAGGCGGCAAGGAGAGCTATGCGGTACGATATCATCTTGATGTTGCTCCTCAGCAGGCTATTGATATTACCTATCTGTTTGGCGGAAAAAGCTATAAGGTCGATTATGACGTCAAGCTGACAGGATTTGGCAATGCACTTGCCGGTAACGAATATCAGCTGCAGTGGGACGGCGGACTGCTCTATTCAGAAAAAGACAGAAAAGATGAGTCGCAGAGTGCGGTTGCGTGCTCGTACCTGGGCGGAAGCATGGTTAAGCTTGCTGCAAGCAAGGAGAATCAAGCCTATCGTGAAGAACAGTCAGGTGAAGCGAAATGGGTTGCTGTGCGTAATAAGTACTTTGTAGCTGCACTTATACCACAGGGGCGCTCGGAAGGTATTTTTCTCGATGGAAAGCGTAAGGCTAATGAGTTTGCCGATTATGTAGTGGCTCTGAAAATGGGAGTCCCCTCAACGTCCGGTGTTGTAGATAATCGATTCAGCTTATACTTGGGACCGCTTGACTATAATATTGTCAAGGCACAGAAAGTCGATCTTGAAAAGATCATGGACTTTGGATGGGACTGGTTGACAAGACCATTTGCAGAGTATGTTATTTTACCGGTTTTCAGCTGGCTGAATACGTTTATCAGCAATTACGGACTGATCATTATCATTTTTGCCCTGCTGATAAAGCTGGTAACCTACCCTCTTTCAATGGCTTCTACGAAGTCAATGAAAAAAATGTCGGCATTGCAGCCTGCGCTTAAAGAGCTTCAGGACAAGTACAAGGATAATCCTGCAAAACTGCAGAGTGAACTTGGCAGGATATACAAAGAAGCCGGGGTAAACCCACTTGGGGGATGTCTGCCGGTGATGTTACAGATGCCGCTTCTTTATGCTATGTTTTATGTTTTTCGTTCGTCAATACAGCTTCGTCAACAAGGTTTGCTTTGGGTAAAAGATCTTTCAATTCCTGATTCCATCCTTGATTTTGGTTTCAGCATTCCCATGTATGGCGATCATATTGCAGTTTTTCCGATTCTTATGGCGGTAACGGTGTTTGTACAGCAAAAAATTACACCTACAGCACAGACTAACGAGCAGATGAAAATAATGGTGTACATGTTCCCGGCCATGATGCTGTTGTTTTTCAACAATATGCCTGCGGGACTCGGTCTGTACTATTTGATGTTTAACATATTCAGCGTTGCTCAGCAGTTTTATATCAATAAAACCACCACTGCTGACGATTTACCGAAAGTGAACCTCGGCACTTCTTCTTCCAGTTCATCCTCCAAGCACAAAAAAGGGGGATCTAAAAAGTAAGCATAAGTATGGCGCTGATTGAGCAGGCTGACGTATGGCTGTTTCAGCTGTTGAACCTTCATCTGGTTCATCCTGCAGCCGATGATCTTATGGTGTTTCTCACCAGTGAGTCGCTTTCAGGCCATATTTATATACTCGCCGCTTTATTTATCGCTGCGAGAAAGGGCAGAGAAGGCGTTGCCATCATTTGCCTCATCCTGCTCGCTGTCGGACTCGCTGATTTTGTGGCATCAGGCCTCTTTAAACCCTTTTTTCAGCGTGTCCGTCCCTGCTATGCCCTCGAGCATGTCCGCCTGCTCATTAACCAGCCAAACAGTTATTCATTTGCCTCATCCCATGCGTCGAATTCTGCCGCTGCCGCTGTTATAACATGGATTTTTTTTCATAAAGGAGAGTTGATTGAAAAATTATTTACAATCATCATGTTTCTCTACGCCTTACTGATAGCATTTTCGCGGGTATATGTAGGCGTCCACTATCCCGGTGATGTCCTGACGGGAATGGTGATAGGCGTGTTCAGTGCCGCGTTGGTCTATTTGCTGGTTTCATGGTTGTGGAAGAACATTATTCAGGTACACTTCATGCGTTACGACAACTCTTGCAATGGCTAAAGAGCGGTGGGGCGTTGATCTTGGGGGCACTAAAATCGAGGCGGTTATTCTTGACGGTTCCATGAAGCCTCTTGTACGCCGCAGGATTGCCACTGAAGCATCAGGAGGGTACCGGCATATCCTCGAGCGAATAGAGCACCTTGTCGGGTTGATCTCCCTGGAGTCGGGCCTTGTCACACCGGACGTAATCGGTATCGGAACCCCAGGACGATATGATCCTGAACCAGGGGTTATGAAAAATTCCAATACGGTGTACCTGAATGGCTGCAACCTTAAACGCGATCTTGAAGAAGTTCTGAACAGGGCTGTTGTCATAGAAAACGATGCCAATTGTTTTGCTCTTGCCGAATCTTTTCTTGGTGCAGCAGCAACAATCATGCGTGAACATTCGAAGGCTGCTTTTGGCATAATACTTGGCACCGGTGTTGGGGGAGGGGTTGTCTGCGGTGGAAAAGTGCGGCACGGAGCCCATGGTATTGCCGGTGAATGGGGTCATAATGAACTGATACCAAACGGTGAACTCTGCTATTGCGGTCGTAAGGGATGTGTTGAGACGGTTATATCAGGTCCGGCACTCGAGAGGTATTATCAGCAATTAAGCGGTCGATATAGTCCGCTTGAACGGATTTCTGCCGAAGTTGAATCGGATGCAGCAGCAGCGGAAACTATTGAACACCTGTTGTTTTATTTCGGCAAAGCACTAGCACAAGTGCTTAACATTCTTGATCCTGATGTCTGCATTCTGGGTGGCGGGGTCGGGCAGGTTGAACAGTTATACTCACAAAAAGCTGTCAAAGCGATCGAAAGGCATCTGTTTAACAGCGAACTCAGAATTCCCCTACTCCGCCCACTTCTCGGAGACAGCGCTGGTGTATTCGGTGCCGCGTTGCTGACCAATAATTTGCTGATTTGATTGTTATATGCTACATTTTGATTAATATTTGAATTATTGTAGTGTATAAATAACAATTATGGTTGATATCGAAGAAGTTGGTGAGCAGCTTCGTGCCCGGAGGAAAGCTTTGGGGATGTCGCAGACAGAGGTGGCGGCTCTTAACCGGGTAAACCGGGTTACGCTGAGTCGGCTGGAAAACGGAAAACTGCCGGAAATCGGGATAAGAAAGGTTATGGCAATCTCTGCTACGCTTGGCCTTGAGCTCACCCTTAACGTTGCTTCACAGCGCCCTACCTTGCAGGATTTAGTTAACGAGAAGGAGGCCTAGAATGCTGGATGTCTTGGTCACTCCCCAAGTTGTCGGCTCTCTGGATCGCCACCCTGCTGAGCGCGGAGCTTTCACTTTTGCTTATCGCCCATCAATTGATGAGGGCAATGATGTCTCCCTGACGATGCCATGGTCTCTTGAGAGTTATCACTACAAGAGTGGGCTGCATCCGGTTTTTCAAATGAATCTGCCGGAAGGACGCTTGCGCGAGTCGATAGAGCTTTCGTTGAGAAAGCGTGTTGAAGGTTTTGATGCACTCTCCCTTTTAGAGGTTGTTGGCCGCTCCCAGATCGGGAGGCTGCGGTTTGCCAACGATCCTGAAGTGATTGACCAGGTTCCGCTGCAACGGGTTTCGGAACTGGTGGCTTATGATGGGGCGGAGGATCTTTTGCGTGATCTCCTGGAGCGCTTTTCTATGGTTTCAGGTGTTTCGGGTGTGCAGCCAAAGGTATTGATAAGGGATCAGGAACAAAAAGATGCTGAGCTCTACCCATTGGACCAGTCGAGGGTTACGGATAAAGGTGCGACCCATATCGTCAAAGGCTGGAATGCGAACGAGTATCCTCATCTTGCGGCCAATGAGTTTTTCTGCATGAGTGCAGCCCGCCTCTCCGGGCTGGAAGTGCCGGAGTTCTTTCTCTCTGAAAATAATCAGTTTCTGGTTGTCCGCCGGTTTGATCGAAGTGAAGAAGGGATTTATCTGGGGTTTGAGGATTTCTGTTCCCTGAACGGCGTCGGCACGTCGGAAAAGTATGACGGAAGTTATGAAAAACTTGCGAAACGGATTCGGCAGTTTGTTTCACCGGCACTTCAGGCTTCAGCTTTTGAAACCTTTTTTCGCTCTTTTGCTCTCTCATGCGTCGTAAGAAACGGTGATGCCCATCTTAAGAATTTCGGAGTACTCTACGGTGCGTCGAACCATGAAGTACGCTTCGCACCCGCCTTTGATATTGTTTCAACCAAAGCTTACATCAAAGGGGACTCTCTTGCACTTACCTTAGGCGGCAGCAAGCGCTTTCCGACACAGAAGCGCCTTATTGCATTTGCACACATGCACTGTAATCTTCAGCCCGCACGAGCAAAACTCATTCTTGAAGAGGTCGGCAATGCAGTTGCTGAAACTGTATCGGGTGTGAGGCGGCACATATCAGATTATTCAGACTTTAAGCCTGTCGGCGAGGCAATGCTCAGTGAGTGGAATGAGGGGCTTAATGGTCTGAAGTGATGTTCAAAGAGAAGAATAGGACTGATAAAAGACGGGGTTTGCGGGGTGAATGATCTTCATGCTTTCTGCACAAAAACATATTGTCTTGACGCCATTTTCAGGATTTTGCTGTTGGCCAATATTTCCCTTGAAATAGTTAATCCAATGGATTACCTTTAAAATGAATATTACAATTGTAGAACTACCGGAATTCATTCGCAAATCAGAGAAGATGCTGAATGATGATGAGCATGATTTTCTACTCGCCTTTCTTGCAGCAAACCCAACGGCAGGGATTTTGATTCAGGGAGCCGGGGGCGTTCGGAAATTGAGATGTGCAAAAGGGAACAAGGGAAAAAGCGGTAGCACTCGCATCATATATTTCTATCCTAACCTTACTATGCCACTTTTTATTTTAACTGCGTTCAGTAAAAATGAACAGGCAAACTTGACCAAAGCACAGTGAAATGAACTTGCCGGGTTCACAAAGCTATTGATCAAAAACTACAAGGCAACCCATGGATAATGTATTTGATAGTATAAAAAAGGGGCTGGAAGAGGCTGTTGATTATTCTACAGGGAAAAAAGTATCGGTAAGGGTATTTCATCCGGAGCCGGTCAACGTCAAGAGTATCCGACAGGAAACAAACCTTACGCAGGAGGAGTTTGCTACAGCATTCGGCATCAGTGTCGCCACCCTGAGGCATTGGGAGCGGGGGGATCGAAAACCGCATGGCCCGGCATTGGTGCTGCTCAATCTTGTCAAAAAAGCACCCGACACCGTATTGAATGTTTTGAACAGCTGACTTTCCCAGTGAAAGTCTAAGCGCTGGTAAAGGCTCTCCCCTCTACTTTTTATACCTCAGAACGTTATTGGCTCATCAGAAAACAACCATTTTTATTCTGACATAATCAAAAAACGATATTGGGTTACATGAGGTCTTATTGTTCAATAAGAGCGAAATAAATTCGTATATTTAGTCAGTTCTATCGATATCTGCTACTCTATCGTTGTTATCCGCAGATTGTGGGTACGTTGTCCCCTCAAACCGCGTCAGAGGTGATTGCTTGGATTGAGCGTTTATCTTATAGCCTTATTGATTTGTTGGTGGATATTTATGATGATACCAAGCGAAATTTTAGTGAATTCGAGTGTATAGAAGGTAATTGGTCTGTTCGAGAACTGAAAATGCAGCCTCAAAATTTAAAAACTGTTAGGTACCGAATGAATTCGAACTAAGAAGAGCTCTATAAAAGAGAGGTGATCCAGGCAAAGGATGCTTCTGGGCAGTTCGTAATGGAGAATTAAGCAATGGATACCTTCGGATTACCGATTTCCATTGAATCGCTTCTGCTTGGTCAGTCAGTTGAGTGGGTACGGCTCGAATTCAAGAAAGGCTGGAATCCGCAGGCTGTGCTCCACACAATCTGCGCTTTTGCCAACGACTTTCATAATCTTGGTGGCGGCTACATCGTGGTCGGTTTAGAAGAACAGAGCGGTCTGCCAAAATTGCCACCCGTCGGATTAAACCCAAATCAGCTCGATGCTATTCAGAAAGAGATCCTGCGCCTTGGTCATAATGCTATTCAACCGGTCTACCACCCGCGCAGTGTACCGGTTACCTATCAGGGCCAAACCATACTTGTGATCTGGGCTCCCGCGGGCGAGACACGCCCTTACCGTGAATAATCTGGACTAAAGTGTACCAGGTATTCTGGACTAAAGTGTACCAGTAAATCTGGAGCAATGTGTACCACCTGTTCTGGACTAAAGTGTACCACCCAAGAAGGACGGATTTGTAACATTGC
>Ga0194037_1000100_pt1 | contig 61238 bp, 56 predicted proteins | sample JunL306m_MetaG_FD_148653 | JGI IMG/M metagenome (GOLD analysis project Ga0194037, IMG submission 148653) | Anoxic zone freshwater microbial communities from boreal shield lake in IISD Experimental Lakes Area, Ontario, Canada - Jun2016-L304-6m | ecosystem: Environmental > Aquatic > Freshwater >...
TTCTTGTTGACATTCTCTGCCGTACGGAGGTATAAGAAAAATCCTTTTTGCCCAGGTAGCTCAGTCGGTAGAGCAGAGGATTGAAAATCCTCGTGTCGGCGGTTCGATTCCGTCCCTGGGCACCACTTAATCGCATAATGGCAATGATTACAATACGTTGCCAACTTAAGAGTAAACCTCCGATCCTGTCCGGTACACCAACGGTACACCGACAATCGGAGGTTTTTCTTTTATGCCGACTCTAAAGACCGTATCCCGTCAAAATTTACTTCACACTCCGCATGGTTTTTGCTTTAGAATGAAAGTTCCAAAGAGACATCGTGATTACTTCCATCGTCGCGAATTCAAGAAATCTCTACAAACAACAGACTTGAAAGAAGCACAGAAACGTGCGTTACTCCTCACTGTACAGATTGACGACTTTATTACACGCCTTGACATCCTGAAAGGATACCGCATGTCTCGACTGCCATTTTTTTCCGAAATCAAAATTGCTGAAGTAGATGTTTCTTTTGCTGGCATTAAATTCCGAGGTGTCGAAACAGATCCGCTGCACCCAGAGGCTGAAGCGAAAGCGTACCGTGAGATTCTTGCGGCTGCTCGTGAAGAGCACCAGGAACTGCTTAAACAGTCACCAGCCGCTAATGTCACTCCGAGCGTAGTTGAACCATTGGCAGCACCCCCCGTTGCAGTTTCTTTACCCCCACAAATATCTGAGACACTTGCTTCCGTTAAACCAAAGAAACTTTTTGCGCGACTTATTGAAGATTTCGTTGAAGAGAAAACCTTATCCGGTAATTGGAAAAAGGCGGCATCTAATGGACGTAAGCAACAGCTTATTCGCTGCCTGGAATATTTTGGTGAACGTGACATCTCCACCATTACACGCGATGACGCTATGAGCTTTATGAAAGTGTTGATGAGGCTGCCCCTGAATATAAAGAAGAAAAAAGAGTTGGCAGATAAGACCTTGGCAGAAATCGCTGACAAAAATAAAGGCGCTACCCTTTCCCCAAAATCTGTGAACATGGCGATGAATGACGTTTCAGGATTCTTCAAATGGTGTTCTCATTTCGGCCATGTTGAGTCGAACTTATTTGAAGGACTTTCCGTTAAAGAGACAACAAAAGCACTCACACAACGCCTTCCGTATTCTGTTCCCGAACTTACAAAGCTATTTAATGACCAAACCTTTCAGCTTCAGCATTGCGAGCCATCGGATTTTTTTCTGCCACTTCTCGGACTCTATACAGGCGCTCGGTTAAATGAGTTGTGCCAGCTGCATACTACCGATGTTCGGGAAATTGCTGATGTCTGGGTAATTGACATAAATGACGATGATGAGCAGAAATCTATAAAAACCAAAGACAGCCGACGAGTAGTGCCAATTCACCCTGAGTTGATTCGTTTAAACTTTCTCAAATATGTTCACCAACTGAAACCAGGTAGAGTTTTTCCGAACCTTGAATTCAAATACGGGAAATTTTCCAGCGACTACACAAAGAGATTCGGGACTGTACGTCGTCGAGCTAAAATTCAAGATAATGACTTCTATTCTTTTAGGCACTTGTTTTCAGCTGAACTCGAAAAGCTTGAAATAGCTGAACACCTCGTCGCTTCGCTTCTTGGTCATCAACACCCGCAAATAACTTTCGGTCGATACGGAGAACCGAAACATGTCCAGAGGCTTGATACAATTGTTTCTCAACTTTCATTTGCAATCACGGTTTCACCGTGGAAATTCCAAAAGAAAATTGGAACAGCACTTTCAAGGAACCGGACAAAAGCCGCCCCTGCTTTGAATGAATCAAATCCAACTGTTATTCACCGGAAACGTGATCTGAAAGATTCTGTAGATGATAGTCATGAAAGAATATTCGGGCGTTCACTGGAAGCCGCTAGGAACCATTGACACCTCTGGACATAGGCTACTATCTAAAACCGAAACGGGTCTCCCAGGGATAAAATGGGAAACCCGTTTTTTTTTCAAAATCGTAAATTGATTATTATGATGCAGCTTTCCTCGCCAGCAAAGACAACCCTTGTCCCTGCGGCCTTTGCATCGGAACTGGTGCTTCGTATCGATCCTCGCGCCCGACCGCAGATTCTATTTTTGCCAGATCGGCGGTAAGTTTTGAAAATTCTGCCGCCGTTATCGTAATAGAATGCCCTGATTCAACCGTTAGCACTGGTGACAGCATTTTACGAAGATCCGCCAGAAAGACCCTCAGTTGATCCGCGAAAAATGCTACCTCCTGCTGCTCTGCTAAAAGGCTGTCACATTCACCGGCAATCTCAAGGGATAAATCCTGATAGCGTCTGAACGCTCTGAATATCGGATCGTCAATGCGACTCATAGAACTTTCCCCCTCAACTCTGATTTAACCGTTGCTGCCTTAGTTACTGGCGCATTTGTCTGACTGTCATCGGTATAGAACTGTTTCAGGAGACTGTATCTACCGGCATTTTGTAGGACTTGCATAGATTCAAGCGGAACAAGATCCGCAATTTCCCAAATCGACATAGAATTGATGATAGCGAACGACTGCTCCTTATTTTCCTGAAAATACGTTTTCCGTTCTTCCGCACTAGGCGTGTACTGCGGGTCTTTCAACCTTTTCAGGACAAGTGCAGAATTATGCGCACAAACTTTTTGCGGAAAAATCGAGCGGTAGTCCAATTGATGCAGTTCCATACTGATTACAAATATCTTTTTTGTGAGCGTGTAATACAGGTCGGACGCAGTTTCCAGCATAATTTGTATCGGAGCCTGGCTGCTGACAGAAATCTTTTCACGAATGCGCGGTAGCATGTCTCGCTCGCTGCCACATCCGCTGGTAATGAATTCAGCGGCTGCTTCCGGCGAAAAATCCTCATCAAACACTAAAGCCCGTGTGATGACCTCAAAGCAACTGCGCCATATAGCAATCGGTTTTTCCTCCACCGGTAATGAATCAAAACCAGCTTGGAAAAGATCAATCTCTTCATCGTCGAGAAATGCACTCATGTTCCGTGTACGATGCGGTTTTTCTGCGTTGAGCCTGTCATTATAGTCAACTTGCTCTTCAACTGATTTTGTTGAAGTTGGATCGAACAAAAACGGCGTCAGCATATTATCTCCTATACCCTCGATGATTTGGCTTTCTGACTAACATAGGCGCAATGCTTCATAGCAGCAGCGATTTCGTTAATTGATGAGGTTTTACTCTTAACTGGTGCAATCTTTGCCATAGCCTCCGCTACGTCCTTGGCTGATGATGTAATGGACGGTGCAGATTTCCGCTTTGTCATAACCCCTGCCTGCGTCTTGAACAGTGCCGTTATTTCCTCTGCGCTGGAAAGAGTATCACTGAACCGTACCGCCTTTGTTTCCACCACAAGTTTATTCTCGTCATATTTCACCTGCTCGATCAATTGCCGTGCAGCTTCCCTCGCTTTCGGATTTTGCTCCAAAGGTAGAAAATCACCTTTAATCAGAACGTCATGCTTATACTGCTGCACCCAATATGCAGTGCGAGGGTGAAAGACAGTCCGTTTCGGGCGTAATGGGTCATCAACTTTGTCACGGTTGAATGATGCACCAGTAGCACCCTTGACAGCTTCCGCAACTTCCACCCACAGTTTTTTAAGTCCTGCCGCCGTGTCCAACAGTTCATGCGGCTTGTCCCAGCATCCGGCCTCAATATTCCATGCTTTTTCTGATATCCACCCCTGAATATGCGGATTCTGGCCGCTCCTGTCGAAATGCACTGTAAGGACAACGGGTAAAGTCGCTGGAAAACAATCTCTGACAGCAAGAACCGCCGCCTTGATTTTCTCTGCCCCGTCTGGATCAGTTAACAGCGATTTTGGCAATGGTTCGATAAACTCCTTGCCACTACTGCCACTAGCTGTTTGATGAAACTTTTGAGTCAGAGAAATTGAATGCACCACCTCCTGAACTCGCGTATGATCTGGCGTCCGGTGTATTTTACGTTTTGGCCCTGTATCATCAATCATAGCAGCACGAGCCAAAACCCTTGCTCTGTTCGCATGCACTTTTGGAGAATCATTTTCCGTCAGCTGTCGGTTTTGCCACCACTCCAGTTTGCCGCCAAATTGAGAAATAAAATCGTCCTTCTGCTGTTTCTGCAATTTCCCAAGATCCTGCTGAAATGTTCCGTCTTTCATGATTTCAGATACGCAAATAAGGCCAGTTTCGCCTATCCTCATCAGATAGCCGATGAACTGAGATGAATTACCGCTTTCTGTTTTGCATCCCTGAATCTTCATGAATATCGCCTGGGCGTTATTGGAATCGATAAAAATGATGTATAGGCTGAGGTAAGGAAAAGCTGCGAATTCTGGCACCATTACTTGTTATCCCTCCGGAAGTGATAACAATCGTAATCTCGAATGCCGAAGAATCATTTTTGCGGCTGAAAAAAGGGATCGTTGGAAACTTGAATGGAGGACTGGCGAAGAGGCTGGAACCTGTGCCAGCTGTTCCAGTCGGCACGGATGCGCACGGCATAATCTACCATCCGTGTTCCAGGTGGAAACTTTCTGGAACACTTGCTGGCAGATAATGCCTAACGTGCGCCGGAGGCACGGAGTCATTGACGTAATAGACCTTTTTGCCTCATAGCTTCCCCGATATCTTCAGGGGTTTCATCCAGATAAACCAGAGTGGAGTTTAGCGACGCATGACCCAGCAGCTTCTTGACCCGTGAAGCATCCATACCCTGGTCGATAAGCCATTTTGCGTAGCTGTGTCGCATGGCATGTGGCTTTGCCAGTTCCTTGCTATCGAGTCGAGCTATGTTAGCGCAATGCTTAAAAGAGAAGTAAAAGCCTAGATATGACGGCGTGAGCATGCCGCTTTGCGCCGCAAGGAGTCTGGTGGTAAGAATTTCATCCATAGCAGTTTCATGAATAGGAATGATCTTGAAAAGGTTTTTACAGCTTTTCCGGGATTTTTTCAGTTTTAGCCGTTTTAATTTAATCTGGCAGTCCCGCTCTGAAAAGTCTGCGTCAGTGACAGATAGTGCTTCTCGGATTCTTGCTCCGGTATGGAGGATGACAAGAAATGCCCAATAGTATTTTGCTCGTCTGTTTCTATCCGCTCTGTACCAGTTTTTCCATGCTTGTCGAAGTCGTTCTATCTCATCGACTCTCAAGTATTTTCGTTCGCTCAAAAAGTACCTCCCGCTGAATATTTCTTACGGAAGTGATATTTAGGCGACCGGAGAGAGTAGAAGTACTTCGAGGGCTGTTGTGGTGGCTGGCACGACTGTTACCGGTAAACTGAAAAGGCCACTCATGCACTTTGGCAGGATGGCCTTAATATTTCGGTCAGAATGTTTAGGAATGACGTGCAGTACCTTTTCTCGATAACGGAACGAAGCCAGCGAGGTAATTGCTGTCTTCTCATCCGAAATGTGAGCCGGAAACGTCTCCCATTTCAAAAACTCGTGGTCATCTGATAAAAGTGAAATATGCATACGCGCCAACCCGCCCGAATATTGGCCGTCACTTCAACAGATAATCTTGAGGCGAGTCGTCGCCCTGTTCCACTTTGACTGGCGACGACAAAAGCCGCTGTACTCATCACGGAATGTTCATTTGATGAGTCATGGTAATTTACTCGGATTCACAGGGTTCCACTGGAGGCCATTGAATCAATTTACGAATATGATTACTTAAACAGAACCATTCGACAATTCTGGGACAATCTGGGAACCAATAGAATTGAATGTATACCAAGAACCTTGCTAACGCGCCCGTCCGGTCCCTTAAAGAATCCGGTTCATATCCGGGACCGCGCGCGCCCTGTTTTCAATAATGTACTCAAGGGAGTTTTACCGAGATTTTGATATGTGAGTTACGGATTAGAAACCGGAGCAATGCCGCAAAAAAAAAACTGATTCAAAAAGCCCATACCACCAAGACTGTCCAGCCGTTCCAAATATGGAGAATATTTTCGTTCTGCAATGTTAACGACAAGGTACGGGCTGCGCGGCAAGCCCAAAAAGCTTGCGCGCAACGCCAGCGCGCCTGTTAGTCTGTTTTCGTCTCTTTCTGTCACCCGCCTTTTAGGGCGGTGCCAGCCTTAGGCTTTTTCTGATATCGGCACAGATTCCTTCTGATTACGATACAGAATCAGATTCCGATTATCGCGCCTACGCTGGCGGACGCGGAAGAATATTCCGGCATCAACAATTAACATTGACAGCATGCCGTACCATCACTAAATTCAAGGCATGACAATCAAAACTACGTTCTACCCAAAACTTGTAGCAGCGTTAGAAAATCAGAAACGCTATGACGATAAAAGTTCTGACGATGCCACCGCCCGAAAAAGTAATCTCTTTCGGAAACTTGGAACTTTAGCCGGTGCTATTTATGATGATGAGCTGACCTTATCTAAAACAGGTTTCAGCCAACCCGACCAAATTCGTGTCTACACATTCAATCACGACTGCAAGTTTTCAATCCAACCAGCAGAAGTGTTAACATCACCACCTGGAACAAAAAGCGGAAAAGACGAAACAGTCTCCGTACCGTTCAAAATTGAAATACCACGTCTTAAAGATCCAGAGTTTCTTTCAGTCAAGACCACATGGCTTGTCGGTTATGACATAGAGACCCAATCATACGATGATGCTGGCTATGATTGGGTAGAAGATAAATTAGTTCTAAAAAAACCCTCTGAATGTGTATCGCATCAGTGGTACTTCAATTTCCAAGGTATACGCTTCGGCCTCATCTTCCTGACAACGCTTCGCATATCACAAGCTGAATTTGTTGAGTTTCTACGAAGAACCGTCCCAGACATCAAAAACCCAGACATATTACGAACAATTAAGGTTTATGCACATTTCTCGGTATACGAGAGCGGCTGGATGTACTCATCACCTGCCAAAAGTAAATCTACCGCTAAAAAGAAATCTCCATTTACTTTATTAATCAACGAAAGAAACGATGAATGGTATGGCTTTACCGAACTCCGCACTTTCCCAGAACCGGCAAAGCTTACCTCCAAAGGCAAGGTCTCTAAAGCAAAGCCAAAAGAGTTTGCTGTTAAATTGGAATTCGGTGACTCCGGCAAACTCCAGGCTGGCAGTCTCAAAAAGATCGGTGAAACAATAGGCATTGATAAATTGGAGTTGCCGGACGGCGTAATATCCGAAATGGCGCAGTTCCTCATAACTAATCCGAAAACATTTTGTGAATACGCAATCATCGACTCGGTGATAGCAGCCGAAGCCCATTTGTATTTCTTCCATAAATACAAAACTTGCATGCTACAGACTGACGAAATTGAAACTGCCAAAGACCACATGCGCATGCCTGGTTATAGTAGTGATTACTTCCGTGGTTTATACAAAGAAAAGTACGGTGACGACTGGAAGAAATATCTTGGCTATGACAAAAATGGTATGACGCTGTCTCACAAAGCATTCGTGCATTTCTATCATGGTGGCCGCAATGATGTTTTAAGTGTCGGCCCTCGCGGTGAAGCTCATTACCTTGACCTGCATTCCGCTTACCTCACCTCGGTTGTGATGCTCGACGATTACGACTTTAGCCGTGTGCGCGTCACATCCGGTGCAGCGGCTGAAAAACGTTTAGATGAACTTTACGCTGACGGCCCTTTTCAAGTAGTCGGTATTGAATGCTCTTTCCGCTTTAACGATAAGGGAAAGCCTATATTCCCTGTTCGGATTGATGAAGCCGAATCACTTCCAGGTGTGCGAATAAACTTCAACTCTGACGGGATCATCTATCCCAAAAGTGGCAATTCAAACCTGACAATGCCGGAATATTGGGTAGCCCGAAAGAATGATTTGATTGAAAAAATCATTGTCCATCGAGTAATAGAATTTGTAAAAGTCAAAGATCCCGATACACACAAACCCACACAATGGTTTTCAGGTAAAATCCTAGACCTCTTGAAACTACGGAAAGATAGCAACGAGTCTGACAAGCTCTTTTATAAGAATATTTTAAACTTCTTTTACGGGAAAACGGCCCAGGGCGTTAAAGCTTCTGCAACAGCGATAAAAGCTCATAATTTTGACCGTCGCGTTAACCTCTCTTCAATGACCTGCTACCCGCTGGCATCCTATATAACCGGCTTTTGTCGGGCAACAGTCGGAGAACTGCTACAACATAATAAATGCTACGGAATCACTACAGACGGATTCATTACACCTGTTGCACGCGAAAAATTGGTGATAAACGATGATGATTTGTGCGACCGTGTACAGAAAAAGCTTGAGGCTGGCGGTTTTAACAAGGATTTCATCGGCTGTGATGCATCCGGTAGCCGCTCACTCTTCTTGAAAACCCGTGGTTATCTTTTTGTTAAGGATACTGATTTCAACGGCGATGACACTTTTGTCGGCCCTCCATGCCAAAGAGACAAACTACAGAAAATGGCTGCAATGGGTGCAAAAGTCTACAAAGACACTTCAGCCGATCCCGTTAAAGATTTTCTGGAAATCCTCAAAAAAGGCTATTCCGACAAACAATATTTTGTGAAACTCAATAAAATCCGTGAAGAACAGAAAGTCAATCCGTTTGCTGTCCCAGAAAAACGTACAGCCGAAAACGTCAGAACAAATATGACCTTTGACATGAAACATCTTCCCATCAAAGAAAAACTGACGACGGAACCTTTTGTATGGAACGGTTTCCCGTATCAGTTCGTATCATTCGAAACAGAAGCTCTTGATACCTCCACTGACTACCATATTCTGCGCGCGTTACGAGGACGCGACCATACGCGAGATATCCCCAAAGTTCTTTTAGACGCTGATTACCCTTTCAAAGATCCGGATAAATGCAGTACTGAGGAATTGGACGATGCAACAGCCTATTTCGATCAATTGTTTAATAACGAGCAACTGGCAGCTCCAGACTCACAACCCGATACAGTTACAAAACCGAAAAACATTAAAACAAAAATCATCGACGGCCAGAAAGTACCTCAAGTTGTTGACTTCAACATAAAATCAGAGAAAAGACCGCTGATTGATCTATTGCTACGATCAAAAATGATACCGACATATATGGAAGAACCAGATTATTTGCGTCTGCTTGACCGATTTGATGAATACCGGAATGGTGAAGAGTCGGTACAACTACCAGCTGCAATTGACGATGATGAAGTGGAAAGCATTCCTGGTGAGGTTGAAGAGATTGATTACTATGACGATGATATCAGCGATGAATAGTAAGCGGTGGTTCTGCGGTGGTGAACTGCCATTCGACCAACTCACAAGAATTTGCTCGTAATACCTTGGAATTGCAGGCATTAAGTTCATAAATATATTTCTCCCTTTATTTATGGGTGAGCGAATATAAAATGAGTGTTGTAATCACAACAGCCGCCCATCAACACGAGGGCTGTTTCAAGGATCACAAAGCTACTGACACAATAGTGATCATACCACGATCAACCAGAATCATTCCTGAGCGTTCCAGGATCTTCCAATATTATCTCGTCTCACCCATAAATATATGTAGCAAAATAATTTGCTACATATATTTAACGGATTCAGTAAGTTATACGATAAAATCAGTGAACACGTCTGTTGGCAGCTCACACGTCATGAATCAATGCGGGGGATGTAATTGCTGCCGCTCATGAGGGATGCGGGGCTTGCAGTCAATATCAGGGCGGGGGATGTGAAGGGTGGCGCGTGGAGGGAGATTATAGATGTGGAGGGATGTTCTCCACGGCCTCCACTTCAACCACCATTACGGATTATAATTGTTTTCGTGTCACTTTCTGTTGGTGCTTAAAGAGTGATATTGCATGATCTAAGTCGAGTATTCTGATGGTGTCGTGCTTGTTTTCAGTTGCGTCGTCATCTGGATTTTGAATATAGAAGCTAGGGTTGTCGAATGAGCTGAAATCCTGGGGTTCAAGATAATCGAATTTGCCAACTTCGTAGATTGTTTCAATAGCTTTGTGAATGTTGTAGCCTTCGTCTGCAAGTGCAAGTAACTTGTTAAGCAACGGTTCCGAATAATATGCTGCAATCTCGGCTAATTGACGGGTGACGACAAAGCGCTGGTTGCTTGGGATTGGACATTTGTCGAGTGTGAATGATATGTCGGGATCATCACTCACCATGCCATGATAAAATTTGCTGTTAATTGTTTTTTGGGTGTCCTCAGATTCTAATAAACCGGCGCAGATTGTCACGTAGTGCTCTGAATGAAGTTCCTGATGCGCTCTGCTGCTAGTCGGCCATAAAACAAATCTTGAATCCTCAAAATAGCTTAGGGAACATTTTATAGTGCTGATCTGGGTGAGCCACGATTTAATCTGGTCAAGTGTGTCATATTCGCCGCTGTTTCTTGCCTGCCGCGATTTTTCAGCTACTTCTATGTTGCGTTTAACGGCGATGATTTCTTGCATTATCTGTTTACTCTCCTTCTTTCGGAGTTATGACTGGTTCCAGATACCGTATCAGTTTTTTATGCTTCTTCGCGTAGTCCAGTTCTCCGCTGGTACTCTTACCAATGCGTCCGCCTACATTCAGAATTAATACTTCATCAGCTAGATCAATTTTCCGGCGGTGCAGCTCGTCAAACATTTTCAAAGTGTCGTCGCTAAAATCAATGCCGTCTGCTTGACCGAAAGTGCCTGGTGCGAGGACGATTCTATAGGCAAGCGTTTCTTCCGCCGTCACTTTTTCAAATACGTCCTTGTACTTGGTTGAACCGCACAAACAAACTATTGTGGGTCGCATGTGGGTATCGGTTTTCATAAGAGCACCCTTTACATTAGGCCGTCAAATTATATGATAATAATAGATTGATTGATTATTTTTACCAATGTACGCCCAGTTAAACTGGAAAACCTTGGTTTGTCGATCAGTATCTTTGGTATAATAAATTTAATGTTACTATTCACAAATCTTACGCTATATTGGTTTACTGAATGAGTTTCAACTACAAGCTCAGTTGATTGTCTATTCTTACGATAATATTGATATTCAGCGACAAAATCTAACAGTTCTTGAAATACGATGATTGTTTTCTTGTCAGTTCCTATTTTATTTGTGGGCGATGTTGGTGTGGTTTGAAAGCTTCTAATTCTGCGAATGGTATTTGCTGCCGCTGATTGAGGTAGAATCTGATAACATTTTTCAATTAAAACCAGCATATCAGCAGTATTTCCGGTTAAAATGCCAATTTCATAAGTTTTGCCAACCGCTCCGGTCACGATTCCAGTAGTTTTCAATCCTTGCAGCGTTTTATTAAATTGATCGGTACATTGCTGTGGAGTTTTATTTATCGTAGTTGTGTATCTTGGAGCGTATTCGCAACTATGGAATTGAAATAAATCCAGCGCGGTTGGAGTTGGAGTCGTCAAATCGAGTACATATACAATACTTGAACGATCTTCTGCTATAGGTGTTGCGGGGGAACGGCATAAGGCGCAGCAGAAACCTCCATTTTGCCAGGTTGGCGATGTGGTTGAAGCAATTGGAGTGGGCGGAGCGGTTGGTGATTGAGTTTTTTTAGGTTTGAGTGCCATTGACTTCCCCTCTTTGATTTGAAATACCACTGAATATAAGTAGCCTGAATTCTATGAAGATAAAAATTTCACTACCCCCCTTTAGTGTGCTACTTTTAACCGCTGGCTTCAAAATTTGTTTTGCTCTTTCTGAAAAGGCATTTGTTGGAAGCTAACAGAGGTACTATGTGCCGTCAAGCAAAATGCTGTTTTACTGATATGTCGTGTGTTATGAGTTCTGTTAGACGCGAACTTTGGTGCCCCTTACCATTTTTTAGGACGGAGTTTACTGAATAAAAAAAAATCAAGTAATGATTGCACAGTTCACAGATTACAGAGCATTTAGTACGGAGTATGAAAATGAATGTTAATAGTAAATCAGTCAATGTAAGGAGGGGTGGGGATGTCTGAGATGAAGCCACGTTGGGGGTCTTTGTTATACCATGCCGATTATGATTTCATTGTATTTGGAGTTCTGCTATCCAAATGCTTACTTACAGAAGCATTTTACCATTCAACTCAAGCTGTTGAAAAATATTTAAAAGTTCTCGCACTAGATATTTATGATCATGACGAAGCAGAATCAATAGAGGAATGGGAGAAGTTTCTTAAAAAACATGGTCATAATCTTGATAAGTTAGGAATGTATTGTTCTTCAAAACACTCTTATTACAAGGAAAGCTTAGTGATTGAAAATTTGAAAAAGTTTACGTTATTTGATCAATCAACAAGATATCCTTGGGTTCAAAATGAGCCAGTAAACGGTTTTTGTGGAAGTGATGCAAGTGTGTTTTACGAACTTGTTCAGCATTTAAGAAATGACATCCCAATTCAAACGGATGATTATCCATTAGGCCTATTACTCAGAGGTTATCATCATAAAACCAATAAGCCTGTTAGAGAAACCCCTATTTATTTAGAGCATAGGAAAGCTGCAATGGAATTGAAAGCTAATTTCCCAAATGTTAATGAATTAATACGGATTTAAGAAGTGCGTTGTTCTTCTCTATTAGCGGAATTCGCCTAAGTAGACTATTGCTCCGATAGCTGCTCGGTGCTATAAATGCCGTCATTATTGCAGCTAAGAAAAGAAAGTTATTAGAGGGTCGATCAATGACTGAGCAGGAAGCTCTTGATAGAATGACATCACCAAATGTAAAGCGTCGTTGCTGGGGGGAAGGAATCCTTCAGATTCACATAACAAGCGCGTGCGATAAATCATGTTTCGGATGTACGCAGGGCAGTAACCTCGACAGAAAGCTTGTTATGATGTCCGTCGAGGAGTTTGAACAGGCGGTTATTAGCCTTAAGGACTATTTTGGTATTGTCGGTATCTTTGGCGGCAATCCTTGCTTGCACCCCAAATTTGATGAGATTTGCTCAATACTTCGCAAGCACATCCCATTCGAACGTTGCGGATTGTGGACAAACAAGCTATTCGGGCATGGTAAAACGGCTCGTATTACATTTAATCCAAATGTGACAAACATCAATGTCCACAATGATCAGGATGGCTACGACGAAATCTCCCGCGATTGGCCTGAGTTACTTCAAACTATAAAGGGACATAAAGACGACTCACGTCATACCACGCCTTATGTTGCATTACTGGATGTAATGAAGGATGAAGCTGAGCGTTGGGACTTAATAGCGGATTGCGATATTAATAAACACTGGTCTTCGATGATATGCACAGTACCGACAAAAGGGCTACGTGGTTTTTTCTGTGAGATCGCTGCTGCACAAGCGATGTTGCATGCTCATGACTCTTCTTGGCCAGATATTGGAGTTGAAGTCAAGCCTGGTTGGTGGGATAAAAATATTATTGAATTTGCCGAACAGGTGAAATTCTATTGCCACCGATGTGGCGTGCCTCTACGTCGTTTCGGGCAGTTGGCAAACGGAGGTAATTTTGAAGAAGTAAGTAAGACACATTTTGATATTTACAAACCTAAGGACAAGAACCGGCGTGTTGAACTGGTCACAATGGAGTCACAGGCAGCTCGTAAACTTGACTTGATGATAAATTACATTGAGAACAGTACGTTGGAGTAAGGATTTGCATCATGCTAAATAGTGTTCAGTTTGAGCTCAAAGATAGCTTAGTAGAAGGTGAAAAACATGCTACGGCAGGAGACTTGGATCTGATTCTTTATGGGACATACTACTATGTCTTGTATCGCGGAGCGACAATTACTAGCCCTTGGGGTAAGGTAATTTCTTTCTTTAAGTATTCACTCCCGCCTTTTTGGGAAAAGAAAGTAAACGGACTGGTTCCAAAAGAAGAATTAACACTAGAAGATGCTTTGCCCATCTTAAAATCTTACGCAGATACGATGAGACGCACTGCTGATTGTAATATTTTATCTGCCGGATTGTATGGTTCTCGTGCTCGTGGAGATGCTAGAAGAGATTCAGATTACGATGTTCTTTTCCTTGTTGACAAAAACTTTAATAAAAACCTTGATGACATCTCCAGAGATCTCTTCTTTGATACTGCTAATGATATCAGCAATGAATTCGATATTGATATTGCTCCATGTATGTATTTTGTTGACGATTATAAACGTCATAAAGAAAGAGGGGATCAGTTTATTATCAATGTAGAACTTGATTTGGTCAAATTGTAGGCAGGTTTTTAATAATTACTCCCACCATCATATTTCTTTCATACTGACCCAATCTAAAAACCTCTTTTTGCACACATCAGTTGTTTTACCCAAGTATTTATCAAACTCAGGCAAGAGAAAACTCATTCTGCTCTCGAATTTAATTTTCTTTGAAAAATAATCAAATAGATCATAGAATTCCGAGGTATTATCAGTTTCAAGAGAATAAAGTAGATGGCGCACAAGAAGATTTACATTATCATCTCCGTCATACAATGCTTGTTTTCCAATTGAATTATAGAAGCTACTCTTGTAGTCCTTTGTGTGTAAATTCATCAAATGAATAAGCCTATCAGGAAAAGAAGTAAACTCTGGTCGCGTCAGATCTTCATAGAAAACGCGTTCATGTACTCTACCTGTATATTTTAACCCGCAATGATTTCGCAGTATCTTTTCTTGGGAAGTGCTATACCCATCTTGTAAAAGTGTGTCCAGTTTCGATAAATCTTCCGCTTCGAATAAATCAGTTAGAAGCTTATAGTCAATGTAAGTGTTAATCTTAGAAAGAGCGACACAATCACAATCTGTGTTTAATAGAAAATCACGTAGTTTATAAGCATTTTGAATAAATTCATCTGCATCCTGAACAAGTATCCATTCTTTGCTTGCAAATTGAAGAGAAAAATTCCTTGCAGCTGAAAAATCATCATTCCACTCAAAACCATAAATCTTATCGGTATATTTTTTTGCTATTTCAATCGTTCCATCTGTTGAACCGGTATCAACAATTATTATTTCATCGACGTGCTTATGAATATGCTTTAGACATCCATCAAGCACTTTATCTTCATTTTTAACGATCATGCACAGGCTTATTTCCAAATTAGTACCCATAACAGAATTCCTACACAGATTAAGCGGTTAAAATCGGGTGGAATTCAGAAAATTGCACCCCGTGAATATCCAGATATTCTTTCCATACACCTACGCATCTGTCATTGAAAATACACTTTACGCAATTTGGTCCTTTTCTCTTCTCACTAAGAGAGCAAAGTGAATATTTCTCTGTGATACCATCTTTATTAAAAAACTCATTGTCTCTATTTGATGGATCGATTCCAGGGCTGTATTTGCCGATAATAAGATTGTTATCAAAATTATTCACTTCATCTTGGTAAGGGTAAAGGTGACACAACGGAATTGCTTCCGTATTTAACAAGGCAGCATACTTCCTTAGTATCTTTTGCAGCGTATCATTAATATCCGAGAATTTTGGTACTACGATATCTGCATTATGAAGAGCATTTCCATTGGGATGTGGAAAGGTCAGATTCATACGTATACCAGGCTTGATAGTTTGAATATAATCATATGTTTCAGGAAGAGTATCTATATTGAGCTTTGATATCACGGTTTGAGTGGTGCAAGGAATTTTCAAAGTCAAGATGTTTTTAAAACCCTCGATAGTTTTATCGTACATCCCACTAGTTCTGACAATCGAGTTATGAATCTCAGGAATATGAGAATGAATCGCAATCAGAACACCATTTAACAACTTAGATGCCTCTAAAGCAAATCCTAAATCAGCAAATTGAGCACCATTCGACTGTAGACTCGTCAAATGACCTGTATTATTGGCATAAGCCAACAAGTCTAAAAAGTCGTTGCGTATAGTCGCCTCTCCACCTGTAAATCCAACAACATGATCTTGAGGTATATCGTCTATAAGTTTCTTTATTTCTTCTGTTGTTAAATCAGCTGTGCCACTCTTATCTGCAATCACACAGTGAACGCAATTGTTGTTGCATGTGAAGCCAACTTTAAGATCAAAATATTTCAAACTTTATCCTCTCGATTTCTACTACCGGTAAATTTATCTTTGGCTGCAATTGGCATTAATTCTGAGTCACCGTATTTATAAATATACTCTTGCCAGGGACCTTCGCATGAGCTGAATAGCATACAACTTTCACACTTTAACGGTTTCAGCTTGAATTTATTTCTTCGGGTATTTTCAAAATTTGAATCAACGTAATGAGTATCACGGATCTCTATGCTTGGTATAAACTGTTCTGAGCAATAAATTTTATAATCCTTCATAAGACAAAGCGGAATTGATTCCGCCATGCATCTTACATTATTCTCTAATGCCACTCTTAAGGCAGAGAAAATAAATGGCAAAACATCTGTAAGCCGTGGAGTTATAGCATCATCGTTTATTTTGCCATTTCCAACAGCGTGTACAAAAGCAAATTGAACCTGTTCCACATTGTGGGAAATAAGAAACTCAGAAATAAGAGGTAGGTATCTATAGTTATGCGAGGTAATAACAGTATTGGTAATTACGCATTGGCCAAGCTGACTTAAGTTATTCAACGCATTTACTGTTTCAATGAAGCTGCCTTGTCTTTCCGTATGCAAATCATGAATCTCAGGAAGATGCCCATGCAGTGATGGAGCGAATTCATTAATACCCGCAGCAATTAGATCACGGCAATAATTTAGTGAGGTAAGTTTCCTAACATTTGATTGTAGCTGGAGTCTTTTAAATCCTAATGATTTAGCAAATTCAATTAGACATAATAGATCATCTCTAACTGTTGGTTCCCCCCCAGTAAAAATAATCTTTTCACAGGTGCTGGCGGCATTGAGAATCGCATTCCTTAAATCTTCAGTCGGCGGATTGCCAAGCGGCTTGTTGTCAGCTTGAGCACAAAAAATACAATTGTTATTGCATAAATAGCCGGTTTTTAGATTTAAAGATTTCATTTACGAACTGCCCCACTCAATGAGCATATTTTTCATGCTATCAGAACCTTTTAAAAGGTTTTTAAAATATGCATCGAATGTTACTTTTCTTATTTGACAAAAGTAGTCATTGGCACCACTTCTATACAAATCTCCATATTTCGAATAATTATATACGGGACATACACCACATAAAGGCTGATATACACAATAACTACAATCAGGTAATGATTCTAAACAAGAAGCATTTGCAATAGATTGTACCTTGCTACTCTTCATCATCATATCGTAAGAATTATCAAAAACACTTCCCAATGAAAAAGTATCATCGCCTAAAGCTGCTAGCATTCTTCCTTCATCGCAAGTATAAGCCTCTCCATTCCAGTTATAAGTAATTTGCCCAATAGCAGCTCCGCAAGGAGATCTGAACTCCATATGGTTTATTGAGGTTTTATTAAATATTTTCTGTGAGAACATTCTTGCGTGATATTCAACAACACTACTTTTCTTTGAGATATTTCTCGCAAGCAACTTTTCTAAAAATTCGTTGTAATAAGCACCGAATTCTAATGGAGTATATCCTACAGTATCCCAGTTATTTCGAGCCATCCCTAATTGATCGACAGGTCTTACTGAAATAGTATCGAATTTGAAAAAATCATAAATATCAATTATTTCATCAACTCTTGAAAGAGATTTTCTTGTAGAAGTTAAAAGGCCGCTTATTCGTCCATTTGATGTAGCATAAAATTTATTTAGGGTTTGTATTCCTTTTACAACATCATCAAAATTGCTGCGGTTGGCGTGCATATGCGGACGATTGAAGTCGTGAACATCCTTGGGGCCATCAAGCGATACAGAGACATTGATGTTATTCTTTGCTAAGTATTCAGCAATCTCCTCCGTTAATAGAGATAGATTTGATATTAAAGAGAAAGAGACTATTTTGTCAGTTTGTTTTGCAAGCGCATTAGATTTCTCAACAATGTAGCGTAATACTGGAAAATTTAATAAAGGTTCGCCACCTTGAAACTCGATATCAATAGTGCCACTCAATGTTTCAAACGCACGACTTACACAAGAATCCGCGACGTTAATAGTCATTTTCTTGGAGCAATTTTGATTTCCGGCTGTTGCCTGACAATAAGTGCACTTGAGATTACAGTCTAAGGTCAGCACAAAAATGTGTAAAACAGTGCCTACAAACTGGAACCCCTTCAATTTTCTGTAAACATCAACAGAAGTTTCTATGAAATCATCTTTAATGTCGTAAATAAATCTCTTTTTAATTAATTTTTTCTTTAAAAAAATATCTGTGGTTGAATATCCATTTTTTATAAAGTCAAAAAATTCCTCTCTCGATAGAAAGAGAAAATCACAAAACATATTTGAAATTATTACGCCATCATCAAACACTTCAGGCGTAAAATCATAAATTCCACGCTCTGCGAGCGATATCTCTGAAAGTGTGTACAAATTATTCCTCTTCATCAACGCTGACACAGCTTCTGTATAATGCTCTGCCTACAATTAATTCGCGTTCAGTGCGTGTTTTTTGTGATATTTCATATCTTAAGAATGAAAATTGTATTCTTTCCATAATATGGCGTTGCAACACTTCAATATCATTACTAGATGTTACTATGTTAAATATAAAAGTATCTGGTTTTGTTGTTTCATCAAAGTCAAAAGAGGTCACCATTGGAGAGTACTTTACGGAGTAAAACAACACTTCCTTCGGAAATGTTTTATTGGATATTTCAAAAGGATAACTATTCAAAATCACACCGCCGCGCTGTTAGTCTCGTGATAAAATAAAAAAAAGAACCACCAAATGAAATTATATTGGTGGTTCTTTTGGTTGAAAAAAGTGAAGAAATTATTTTGAACTGTGCTGTGAATGTGAACCGTGGCTTGATGCTGAACAATCTATACGGTTTTTGTCAAATTCTTCTTTACCAACACAAACGCTCTTGGTACTGCCGACACCGCGAAAATCTGTTTTTGAATTGCTAAACTGGCTTTGTTCAAACATTTGAGTCCCCTCCTATAGTTTTTTAGGTTTACGATATAGTTTTTTATATCAAAGCAGTATAGTTCGTCAAGCTGTTTTAAGCGGTTTCAGGCCCCATAGAACCGGTTTGTAATGTGCGGACTTTGGAAGGGCTTCAGTTTATAACCGCTTCATCGAGTCTGCGAGGAAACGGGTGGACGCCATAAACAGTTTGTAAGTGTGATTGCTACAGAATCGCTTCAATCCCTTTGCGGTGAATAACATTCAATAGCATGAGCGCTGCACCTGTCGGGCGTTTTGCTCCACGTTCCAATTGTGATATGTAACCAACCGTCACATTGAGGCAGTGCGCGAATACAGATTGGCTCATGTGCGTTTGTTCCCGTATCTTACGGATTTCTTCTGCTGACAGCGGTTCGATCTCCGGTTTCTTTGCTCCCATGTGCCGCATGGTGATTTTTTCGTAAGCATCGTTTCCCAGGATACCGATACTGTGCATATCGTTAGCAGTTTCAAGCAGTGCTTGTGTTAACGGGCTATTTTTATTTGTTTTTGTTGTCATCGTTCATTTCCTCCAAAATACCCTCTTTAATGGCATGATCCAGTTCTACCGGTTGTGCCGCAAGCCATGCCGCACCGATCTCCCGTAGTGTTGCCAACTCGTCTTCGTCAATATTACCCCTGTCATTTTTTGCAATGCCGTACATGAAAACAGCTCTATTGCCGGAACGGTAAGCAATCAACATCCGATAGCCACCGGAGCGCCCCTGTCCCGTCCGCGCCACCCGCTGCTTGATGACACCACCACCTAAATCAGCATCGATAAGACCCCGCTCGGCACGTTCAATAGCATCACGCAAACCATGATCGCTAATGTGCTCTTGCCGAACATACCGAACAAACCACTTTGTTTTGAAAATCCGCACATCCCCTCCAATGTTACACAGAAACTATAACACTATGAATCATACTTATCAATCCACTTTTTATTCTGGTTAGTTGTGCATTAGTGTGTTAACTCATTGTATTATATAGAGATTATAATGAAAATATATGTATTATTACCTGTACTGTTTTACTGCAATCGTATAGATTGAATATAGGTTAACCACTTGAATAAAGGAGATATTTATGAAAAAAGAAGCCGTTAAAAACCAGAAGAAAGATGTTAAGCCAGCATTGAATGTTAAACGTAATCCAGGCAAGCAAGGCAATATGAAAAAGACTGGTGGTACGGTTAAAAATGTCGCCGTAGAGATGGAGCAGCCAGCAGAACAGCAAGTGGCAGATTCCGCAATTGTTCCACCCATATCGGAAACAGAAGCTTGTCAAGATAGCACGGAGCAGGAGGAAGTTGTTACAGAAAGCGAATTGGCAGCAGTTACAGAACACTCACCAGAACCTCAAACCGCCGATACCGTTACTGTTACTATTCCCAAAGAATCCAAGGTTCTCAGGGAACGCTTGGGACTCAACGGGTATATTACCGAGACAGTCAAGCTAACATCAAATTTAGAAATTCTCGGTTGCAAGGCTGAAGGTGTTGTATTTGCACGACAGATCGAGGGAGTTCCGATTGACAGGATACTTTTGCATGTAACTCTCGTCAGTGCAACCGGTAAGCATTCCATCGTGTCGTCACGCAAAAAAGTTCCTCAGCCAGAATGGCAAGCATTAACCGAAGCCCTTACCGGAATGTCGATTACCTGGCGTGACCGAGAGTTAAAACGGGCGGTAAAATGAAAATAATCACGGTAGAAACACTCTTCGGCGCGGAGACAATGACGGTTCCGCGCCGTCCCATTAAATTCAAGCAAATCCGCGCCACAATGGAAACCCTGGAGGTACGTGAAGAAGTTGCCGCCTACCTTCAAGCCGACCGGCGCTATACTTCACCAGAACAAGTTGCGCAGATATTCAGTTTCTTGCATAATGAGGCAAAAGAACACTTTTTCACCGTTCATCTGGACGGCAAGAATAGAATCCTTTGCTTGGATTTGGTGTCAGTCGGTAGCCTTAATCAGTCCATCGTCCATCCACGCGAGGTGTTCAAGACATCCTTGAGTACTTCTGCGGCGGCCCTGCTCCTGGTGCATAATCACCCTACTGGCGACCCGACACCAAGCGCGGAGGACATTGCCATTACCAGAAGGTTAAAAGAGGCCGGTGAAATTATCGGTATAAAAGTTCTCGATCATGTAATTGTTGGAACGGAAGGCTATCTTTCATTTGTCGAGCGAGGTCTATTATGACCTCGCGAGCAATACCGAAATTTGACAAGAATAACGATATTCTGCGTATCTCTTCGGCACTACGCCGCCTTGCCACAGCAGCCAGCGGAAACCTCGGTTCAGATTGCTACATTCATGCTGCTATCGCCCAAGAGATACTGAACCGCTTGGGAGTGTCTTCAAAACTTGTTGCCGGATATGCCGCGTGGAGGGTTGGCAATAGCGACGGCGATGTAATCTTGCATGCTCCATTGCCGAATATGCCCTCGCAACCTGGCGCAGTCGCTTATCACGTTTGGCTTGAGAGCAATAATCACCTTATTGATTTCACCACGTACCAACTCCGGCACAAAGCAATTCAGATGGATAAACTTGACGGCGGAACAACAACAGTAAAGTGGTGCCCAGATTATCTGGCCGTACCGAAAAAGTCCGTTTCCACTCTTCGCGCTGTAATCCAATTACGTGCAGGCATGTATTTCTACAAACAAAATACGGCCATTGAAAAGTTAATCCTATCTGCTGCTCGTCCACTGGACGACGGTGACGTTAACACTGCTTGGCTGTTATATCAGAATCAGAAATTATGCGTTTTCGGCCCGAACAACATGTATCACGATGAACAATTTATCCGGGAAGATGTTGAATGGGGCTTGCGTGGTCATGATTGACCAACCACCGGCTGTATAATTCACCTCACACATATAAATACTTCCGAACATCATAATACTTGACCCGTGTTAACCTGGGTGTTAACATCAAGGACATGATACGTAGCGTTAAATTCTATAAAACATCAGACGGGTATTGTCCTGTGCAAGAGTTCATTGAGAGTCTTTCTGGCAAGGCTGCTCAAAAAGTTACTTGGACGCTGGCATTACTGGAAGAGCTAGAAATATTACCTTCCACCTATTTCAAAAAGCTTGTCAACACAGATGGAATCTGGGAAGTAAGGGTTGCCCTGGGATCAAACATTTATCGTATCTTCTGTTTCTTTGCTGGCAATTCGGTTGTAATCCTCACTCATGGCTTGGTGAAGAAAACTCAGAAAACACCGCCTGGCGAAATTGAACGGGCTGAAGCGTACAAACAAGAGTATTTGTTACGGAGGAAATGAGCATGAGCGATTTAAGAGTATATATTGACGGCAGGAAAAAACGTGATCCTGAGTTTGCCGAAAACTACGATAAAGGTTTTCAGGATTTCAAGCTTGGTGTAATGCTTCGTCAGGCTCGTGAAGATGCTGGCCTTACTCAAGAGGAACTTGCAGTTAGAATCAGCACCAAAAAAACGGCCATTTCAAGAATTGAGAATCATGCGGAGGATATGAAACTTTCTACCCTTGAAAAGTTTGCCAATGCTCTTGGGAAACAGCTGACAATTTCTGTCGCCTGATTTGACATCAATTTCGGAATCGAACCGGCTGCATAATTCACCATCACACATAAAAAAGTACTGTACCGAATCTCTTGATTCGTTTACATTACGAACCAGTACACCGAAGTACACCCAAGTACACCGACCGGTACACCGGCTTCATGGGTTCGATGGTAACTCGTTAGCGATTACGCCCACAGTTTCAATAGGTTTCGGAATACGTAAGAATCGATTCCATTCCGTCCCTGGGCACCACTAGAATATCAAGGGGTTAGCTAATAAAGCTGACCTCTTTTTTTATGCCCTCGGTACGATTTGGGTACGATTGTCACCAAACTTTCACCATATTTGCAGATATGCTATAGTAATAGTGTAAATATCGCCTCGGTAAAAAAAATTTCCCCCGAAAAAAAATTTCTCTTTTCTGTTCATAAAATTTTGACTTACCTACGCAAAATCAGCGTCTTCCGGTTTGGTCTTTGCAGTGTTCTTTGAGAATGTAAAATAAAAGAAAAATCAGCGTGATACTGCATTTTTTGCTTGACATTGAGGAAAAATTTTGCCGGCCCGCTCTCGTAACTACTCAATATTACAGGAGTTACGACATGCGACCGTTCAAAAAGCTCAAACAACGCCGAAAATCACGTGCTTTCAAATTGCTTCTTGCCCCAATCTTTGAGAGATTCAAGTCTGACAACCAACTTGAATCCAGGGGGTACCGCCCGTTGCAAATGACATTCGATGATCAACTCAGAGCCCTGATCTTCTATCACTTGGAAGAATATTCTTCTGGGAGCGAACTTCTCCAAGCATTGGAACAGAATGATTTTGCCAAAGAGTGCGTTGCTCCTCCCAAGGGAATCAAGAAGAGCTCTTTCTTTGAGGCGGTCAACAACCGTGGCCTTGAACAGCTTACCGAAGTATTTAACCATCTTGTCAAACAAGCTGGTAAAGCGCTACCAGACGAATTTGCGCACCTTGGCAAGTTGGTTTCGATTGACGGCTCTTTGATCGATGCCGTTCTATCCATGGAATGGGCCGATTACCGAAGCGGTTCAAAGAAGGCCAAGGCCCATGTCGGCTTCGATATCAACCGGGGCATTCCCAGAAAGATATACCTGACAGACGGTAAAGAAGGTGAGCGCACCTTTGTTAGTAAAATCCTCGACACCGGCGAAACTGGCGTTATGGATCGCGGTTATCAGTCGCATGATCACTTTGACCAGTGGCAGGTCGCTGGAAAGTTTTTTGTCTGCCGTATCAGGGAAAATACACACAAAACCATCATCAGAGAGAATGTTGTAAATCCTGACAGTATTGTCTTCTCTGACAATGTCGTGCTTCTCGGCACCAAAGGTACAAACCAGACTGAGAAAGAACTGCGCCTTGTTGGCTACCGCATTGACGGCAAGGACTACTGGGTGGCAACCAATCGCTACGATCTGACGGCTGAAGAAGTGGCCCAGGTTTATAAACTGCGTTGGAACATAGAAACCTTCTTCGGTTGGTGGAAACGTCACCTCAAGGTGTATCACCTGATTGCCAGAAGCGAATACGGCCTCATGGTTCAAATCCTTGGCGGTCTCATCACCTATCTGCTGCTTGCCATTTATTGCCGGGAGCAGCACCAAGAGCCGGTCAGTATCAGCAGAGTAAGAGAATTACGTAATCAAATTGCAAATGAAGCCGCTGCAGAGCAGAATCAGCAAACAAAAAATCGTACTAAGTCAAACAAAATAAGGCAGTTGAAGCGTAAGAAGCGCGGTGCAAAAACCTAACCGGAAGACGCTGACGCAAAATTAACAATCATAGTGCGCAAACTATGGTGGAGGTTAGGCTTTGCCATAACCACCAGCTCGGTATTTGAGCGGTTGCGATAAAACGACAACACGTTATCAATTCCCGAGCTGGTGGTTACGACCCCACCAAGATTTGCGCGAATAAATATATAGACATCATAAAAATCATATTTTCAGTCTCCCTGACCCTCATAGCATTCAAGTCTTTTTGGATTGGCTGGAATGACGGTGAGGCTGTACCGTATATGATTTATGCCCTCCTGCTCCAACTAACCGCCGCCATAATAACATTCATATGAACCCCGAAAGACTACTAATCCCCATTATCAGAAAAGTGAAGATGGCCACCGTCTATCATTTTCTGCCTTGGATTTCCGCCCCTGGAACATTACAAAGTTCACTATCGACATACAACCGCACGTCACATCTCGACGAGCGAAAAAAGATGATGCAGACCTGGGCTGACTATCTCGATAACCTGAAATCCGGGGCAAAAGTCATACAGATATCTGAGCGATCTGCAGGCTGAGGAATTATTTGTTGTTTCTGTGTGTTTCAGTTTGTAACATATTGTTTTAATCGGTGTTTAGGGTAAATTCCCCGCCGCTTGCGGCGTAGCTTGGTTTTTGGTAGTTTGGCTGCATGAGCAACTACATACACAAAAGCCACAACGTGACGGTATTGCTGTATCACTTAGTGTTTCCTGCCAAATACCGGCGAGTGGTCTTCGATGAACAAGTTGATATTGTTCTCAAAGAAGTATGTCTGGACATTGCGTGCCGATACCAAATCAGGTTTCTAGAAATTGGGACCGATGCTGACCATGTCCATTTTTTGGTGCAATCGGTCCCCTCTTATTCGGTCACCAAAATAGTGACCATGATAAAGAGCTTAACGGCACGGGAGATTTTTAAACGGTGCCCACAAGTAAAGAAGAAACTTTGGGGCGGTGAATTCTGGACTGACGGCTATTTTGCCAGCACTGTTGGCAAACATGGAAGCGAAAATATGATAGGGGCCTACGTGAAAAAGCAGGGGCAAACCTATCAAAAGATCCACGGTGATCGGCAGCTAGAACTGTTCTAAACACCACAATACCCCGTCCGCTTGCGGCGGGAGTAGTTTATTTGTGTTTTATATAAAAAATCCCTTGACGCGATCGACTGAGACGGTATTATAATGTCTCAAATTGATTGATCCGGTCCGGCATGGCGGGCCAACGGTCACGGCATAGACCCGGCAGCAGCAATACTCGGCCTGCTGTCATTTGGATTGGGTCTCCCATGCATCAAAATGCAACGGCCATTTCCCCGAAACGGGGTAGTGGCCGTTTTTTGTTTTTCTGGCCGGACATTGAAGGAACCGGTGAATGGAATGCTGAGGCACCTTCCCCCCGGGAAGATATTACAGATAGGACTGTGTTCTCCAGATAAGTCCGCACATGTCCGTTAATGACAGACCGTACCATGGAGGTTTTATGAGCAGTAATTCCTTATCCGGCATCCGGATCGGTTTGCCCTCATAGACAAAGAAGTTTCGCTCCAACGCCTCATTCGTATGATATTCCTTAAGATATGACCCCAGAACAAGCCGGAAATCCTCATCAAAAGTAATTAGGCCCCTATCAAAGGCAGCATCCTGGGTTTGTGCCAGACATAAGCCGTTCTTCGGATTAAGGCGATGCTCCGAATGGCTACCCCACGGGAGGATATGGCTTGCGACGAGGAGTTCGGGGATTGGATTGCCGGTAATGCAACAACGGCTGTTGTAAGAGGCAAGCACGCTCTGACGGAAGAATCGCTGACCTATACGCACCTTGGCTGTCGCCTCGGTTTCGGTCGGTCCGTTTGGCGTGTATGCAGGCATTTTAATGGCAGGTTGTTTAGGTGGCTTCTTTGCCAGCGGGGAAACGACGGGTTCAATGCCAGTAGGTAACGCAAGGAGTGACTGCAAATTCTCTTCACTCTCAACCCCATAACGTTCCCAATCGGAATTAAACAAATTCCAAATCTCTTTATCACCCTTACTCGAACTGCCGAGCCCCTTGATCCCTCGTGCCTGCTGGCGTGGGTCGAGCGAAGCAATGTTGCAGAGCTTCATAGAAAGGCTGCTCGGTGTTCTCCCCAGCTTTTGCGAAACTTCAATGATCAAGGGGTTCCGGTGATCAAGCTGGCCGAACGGAAGCTTGCAATAAAGGTTCATTGCAATCATCAGTTCATTATGTGTCCATGGTTTTCCACTTGCCATTTCGTTGCGCTCCATTTCCCTCATTTTTTATGATTCATTGGGCATATTACAAATGAGGTTTCGGATATCACTTCCAAGGGCCGCCTGCAAGCCAACGCCCGGTATATTTTCCCCCAACTCTGGTCGTTTCAATTAAAGGCATAACAAAGCCGGCAATAAAAGTTGCAACCTCTGCAAGTTCCACTTCCACGGTCAGACCAGCCCGATTGAGGAATGCTTTCCACTGTCTGACTTTCTGAACGTCTGCAAAGAACTCCGGGGTCAATGCCAGTGGCAGTTCTACCGGCAACTGAGTATTTCTCCGCTCAAAGGTTCGCGCAAGTGCCGTTGCCAGTGTCATACCGTCGAAATCAAACTGACTGCCAAGCACCCACAGGTCATGGAAATCCTTCATGCGGCTGTTGGCTATGCCCAAGTGAACGATTGCCTGGAATTTTTCAGCAATTACCGTTTCACGAGGATATACGCGCAGGGACGGAGCAGGGTGATCAAGCAGCACGGGGTACTCGGCAGAATCTGCTGAGGGTGTTATTATGTCGCCAAAACCGATATCCACTTGAAGATGAATGCGAGCACCGGCAAGGTCGGCATTAAGCTTGAGTCTTGTGCCGCCATATTCCATCTGATCCCTGATGTCTTCAGCCTGGACACTGGCCGGATCAAACGTGATCCCGTCATCCACCACTTCAGTTTGGCAGATTGTACGAAACACCGTAATAAGCGCTTCGATCTCGCTTTCTCCATAACCAAGCAGGTCAACGTCCCGTGTCGAACGGTAACTGACAACTCCCCACAATGGAAAAAGCATTGCGCCTTTCAGAACAAAGCGCTCCCGGTATTCTGACTGACCCAGACGATAGAGAAACCTTTCCAGGCCGTAACGGGTGAGCAGCAGATTGAAATCAACCCGCTTTGCCCTTGCCTGGTCAAGCAATCGCTGACGAACCGATGCTGCGACATTAGCTCCCCGAATTTGTGTCATATGGCCATCGCCTCCATATACGGCATCATGACGTTGCTTACCCGGCAAACTTTGGCGTAACGCCAAAGAACATCAATCGTGCACCGGTTGCTTTTCCGAGTTTCACGAAGTGCTTCCAGGGCAACATCCAGACCGATTTTATGACGGTATTTGAAGCAATCAGCTACGGTTTTGGCAAGGCAATAAACTTTTATGTCCACACCATCCATCCGGTGGGTTTCTACGCCATCACTGAGTGCAGGTCCCGAGAATCTGACGAATTTTATTGGCAGGCTGGTTCTGGGGAGATGGGCTTTGACGTCAATCGCCATCCAGATCTCGAATGGAGCTTGTGTTGTCAGCTCATGAAAACGAAGTGCGGAAAGGAGGCAGACTACTCCGTTAGGGATTGCTTTGCCAACTTCGGCCAGAGTTTGATGCTCTGTTACCTGTGCATCAGTCAGTCGATAGATACCGCGCCCGACGCGCTCAACCACTCCCCGCTTGCACATGCGGCTGATTTCTACCCGGGGAATTGCATATTGTTCAAGATCGCGGGAGCGTACTACGCTTTGCCTGCCGAACAGATCGAGTAGTTTCTGTTGTGCCGTAAGATTCATGGTAACCGCTTTTTGTTTCAAAATATCGTGTTACAAACATATATACCTTGTATTTGCAACAATCAAGTAATATTTAAAACTTCTCACGCTTTCCCATTCTCGCTTTGGCGGCCCGCATGCCGTCGACCACCGGTTCGACTACTGCCGCCGGGAAACCGACTGGAAGAGATGCGACAACGCGAGCGATAACATCTTCCATCGGATCGCCCAGTTCCTGGATAATGCTGTCAAACTCTTCCTCCGGGAAACGTACTTTCCGGGACATGACCGACCAATGCCGTCGGATGATTTCTCCCCAGAGATAATGCTTGTTCTTGCCATCCACAGACATGGCCATTTTCATCTGTTTCTGATGAAGCTCTTTCCTCGCCACAAACGGCCAGGCCGACATGACATCATACAGCGGCGTCAGACGGTATGCGCCACGCGGCAGCAGGTAGATGCTGAAGTTTTTTGCGTGGCCGTCAATCGCCCCGAGCAGCCAGAAGAGCAGTTGCGTCTTCATAAACAGCCGCCGGTCGGCTGCAGCAGTCTCCGATCCGACCAGTAGATCCATGATCCCCCTGATACCCGGGCCGCCGTCCTCCTCGTACTTGAACACCGGCGGTACGCCCAGCGCCTGGCACATATCCTCCATCGGCAGACGGATGATCCGGGTGCCATCCTTGGACCAGCGACGGTCAAAGCGCTCGACTACCAGGGTTTTCACATCCTCGAAAAAACAGATGTCGGCAGTGGCGACAGGAATGCCATATTCTTTCAGGAAGCGGTGACACAACCATTCGTTCTCGACGCTGTCGGAGAGATCAATCCGGGGAGTCTGTCCGATCGGCAGCTTGAAAATATGGGTTGTCGGAGTAGCACTGTGGGGCCTGCACCAGCGATTGCCATGCCGCAGCAGGGCGGTCTTTTCCTGAGCGCCGGCAAGCGAGATCCGGAAATCGGAGTCCTTCTGCATCCCCAACGGCATGGTCTGATAGTTTCTTAGCGTTTCGGCAATTTCCGCATCGGTGAGTGGTTCCGCGGAAATATCCATGACGCCGTGTGGCTCTTCTGTTTCCGGCAGCAGTTGCAGCGCCCCGACACAGTCTCTGCCGATATGCCACAAGAGATCGAAACAGCGGTCGCTGGCAGCGCCGAAGCGGGCCTGAATTCTTCTGCGAATGGCGTCATTATCCGGCAGCAGGTTGTCGAAAAAGTATTCTACGGCTGTCCCGGCCAGCGGATGCTGTCCGAGCGGAAGCGACAACGACAGAGGACGGCTGTTTTCCGAGGCGAGCCATGACGGATCATAGACCAGCTGCATCCTGCCGGTTGCGGAAAAGGAGAGTCTGCCAACCTTCTCGCCATTGATAGAGATGTTCAAGGGTATTCTTGATCTGGGGCGTGCCATGTTACCACCTGTCCTCATCTGTTGCAGACTGCTCTCTGGAGCCGATCTGTATATTCAATTGTAATGCGGACAGCAGAACCAGAATGGTCTGCAGCTGCACAGAAGGTTTTCCCTTTTCGATCAGCGACAGGGTGGTCTGGTTCAAACCGGTCATTTTCCCCAGCTCGATCTGGGTCAGCCCCTGACTTTTCCTCTCGTCCCGGATAAGGGCTCCAAGAGATTGAGCCGATGTAATGAGTCTGAGCATGCTTACGTCCTCACTTTTTGTCCACGACGTATATTTCTTATTTATTGTCTGTATAGCATAATTTGTTTTTATTGCCCATATATAATATTATAGAATGTGTACATGGATTCAGCCTCTACAATATAAAACGCGCAGCGAAAGTAACCAAATATAGTGCTATTACGGATTGTAGCATTGAATCAAGCCGTCGAATTCATAATCGGCTCAAGCATAATAAATCTGTGGTGGCGGACAAAACTGAAGATCGGCTGATTCCGAAAACTGACTGATGTAAAGGAGGCTCAGAATTTATCATGGAAAACAATCGAGACGACATGAAAGAAGAAGGCCCTGTCAGCCGGGAGCAGCTCTATGCTGAAGTTTGGGCCGAGCCGATGACCAAGGTTGCACTGAAGTACAAAGTTTCATCGAGTTTCATGGCGCGTGTCTGTACCTGGCTGAATGTTCCACGCCCTGAAAGGGGATATTGGGCGAAACTTGCCGTTGGTAAAATGTCAAAGCAACCGCCGTTACCGGAAGCTGAACCTGGCGATGATTTGGAGTGGAATCGGTATGGCCTGCCACGGCGCGCGAAACTGCCGTTACCGAGGCCGCCCCGGAAAAAGAAATCGAGGCTGCGCGATCGAAGCGAACTGCCCGAGCGCCACCCGCTCTTGCAGGGAGCCCAGCAGTTTTTCGACGAAGCTCGTGAGACCAGCAACGGCTATCTGAGGCCGAACAAACGGCTCATGGTGGATGTCATCACGTCCAAACAGACATGCAGCCGTGCACTGGACATAGCGAACGAATTGTTTCTGCTCTTAGAGGAACGTGGCTATTCCGTCGCTTTCGAGAAGCACGGCCTGGGTCTGCGACGTTATGGCGTCGATGAGCGTGAAAAGGGCGGCAAGGACCGAAACTATTCCGAACTGTGGAGCCCGTCCCGGGATACCATTGTCACTATAGGCTCGGTGCTGATCGGACTAACCATCTTTGAGATGAGCGAAAATGTCGAGGCGAAGTATCAGGACGGAAAATACGTCCGTGTTTCGGAGCTGCCTGTCCGGAAGACAAGACGCTATGAAAGCCACTCGTGGACCAGTATGCACGATCTGCCCAGTGGCAGGCTCTGTATCCAGGCATACTCGCCATATCAGCGGGCGAACTGGCAACGGCAGTGGCGGGAGACAAAAGCAGGAGATTTTCCCGGTAAATTGTCAGCGATCGTCAAGGAGCTGAAACGTGAAACTGCCACCATTGTCCAGCTTGTTGAGGAAGGGGAGCGCAAGTCGGAAATTGAGCGCAAGGAATGGGAGGCCAAACAGATCATCTGGCGCCGGGAAGAGGAAGAGCGCCGGCGGGTCAAGGCGATTAAGGAGAGTCGGGAAGAACTATCCGAAATCATCAAGGCCTGGGTAAAGGCAAAAGGTATTGAGGATTTTTTTGCTGACGTTGAGCGGCGAACCGCCAGCCTTGATGAGGAGCAGAAGGCAATTGTCCTGGAGCGGTTGAATCAGGCAAGAGAGTTGATCGACAGTACAAACGCCCTGCTGTGGCTCGCCGCATGGAAAACACCGGAGGAGAGGGCAGCGGAATCAGGTAAAAGTTATTGGTAACTCGGGATAAGTAAAGAAGTATTGGGAGAACACGTTGAACCGACCCATTAACTCCACATTTTTCAATATAGTGGAGATAATGGGCTGATAAAATGATAGCCGACATTTGTATTACCGCTGACCGCAAGCCTGTACTGAAAGAAAGAGACGAAGATGCCAATGCCTCCAGGAGGGAGATCGGTTGAAAATTTTGTTAATAATGTAGGCCTGTTTTTTTAACAAAATACTTTTCCATAATTAATATTGCATGTCACACAAAACAATGGACTATTTTAAGTCCATTGATTATATTTATCGCATCAAGAGTCCTTTTGAGGGTTTTTATGCAAAATTCAAAGACACCAGAAGAGATGGAAGCTGCCTTCGGGCAACAGTTGCGCGATCTGCGCCTGCGCCGGAACATCGATCAGCGTCAGTTGGCCGAGCAGGCCGGTGTTGCCCTGAATGCCGTGAAAAACCTGGAAAACGGCAGAGGGGCAACGCTGACATCACTGGTGAAGGTGCTGCGCACGCTGGGGCGGGCCGACTGGCTGGAAACCCTGGCACCGGCAGTTGCCATCAGCCCGATGCAGATGCTGAAGGCAAAACAGCCACGTCAGCGTGCTTCCAAGCCTAAAGGAAGCTCACATGTATAAACCTGTCCAGGCTATTGAGGTCCGCATCTGGGGCAAAACCATTGGTGCGGTTGCCCTTGCTCCGAATCTGGGGTATTACGCGTTCGAGTATGACAGCAGATTCATCAGGTCTGGCATTGAACTGGCTCCACTCACTATGCCGCTGTCCGAGGCCAGGGAACCGTTCGTCTTTACCGATCTTCCCGAACTGAGCTTCAAACGGCTGCCGGCGATGCTGGCAGATGCCCTGCCTGATGATTTCGGCAATGCCCTGATTGATGCCTGGATGGCAGGTAAAGGTATTGATAAGAAGCAGGTGACGCCGCTTGATCGTCTGGCATATATGGGGAAACGCGGCATGGGAGCGCTGGAATTCAAGCCGGCCCGGACACCTGCTACTGCAAGCAGTACCGCCATCAAACTCTCCCGTCTGGTCGAAAGCGCCCGTCAGGCTGTTCATGGTGAACTGGGAGCGGACCATCTAGCCAAAGCCGCTTTGGCCCAGATTATTCAGGTCGGCACCTCAGCAGGTGGCGCACGAGCCAAGGCGGCTATCGCGTGGAATCCTGAGACTGACGAGATCCGGCCGGGACAGTTTGATGTGGAGCCCGGCTTTGAGCACTGGCTGCTCAAATTCGACGGCATGGGTGCTGACCGGGAACTGGGTGGCTCCCAGGATTATGGCCGGATCGAATATGCCTACTACCGGATGGCCTGTGCCGCCGGCATTACCATGTCACCCTGCCGCCTGCTGGAAGAAAACGGCCGGGCCCATTTCATGACCCGCCGCTTTGATCGCGACGGTAACAGCAAACACCATCTGCAATCGCTTTGTGCTATGGCCCATCTGGATTACAAGCAGAAGGCTACCCACGATTACAACCAGTTTCTGCAGACGGTTGTCCGTTTGGGTCTTGATTATTCTGCACTTGAAGAGGCATACCGACGTATTGTTTTTAACGTTATTGCGGTAAACTGTGACGACCACACCAAGAATATATCATTCATGCTGCGGGAAGGCGGCCGCTGGGAACTGGCACCGGCCTATGATGTGACGTATGCTTTCAATCCCTCCGGAGAGTGGACATGGCAGCATCTTATGGCTGTGAACGGCAAATTCAGCGGTATTACTCAAGCGGACCTGCTGGCTCTGGCCGATCGGTTTGGTGTCGGCACCGCACATAAAGTTATCCGCCAGGTGCAGGATGCAGTTGCCGTTTGGCCGGATGTTGCCAGACAGGCCGGGGTAAGTCCGGTCGAGATCAGCAGGATTCGTGAACACCACGACCTCTTATAAGTGAGGCTGAACTTTTCAAAATTGCAGTAACAGCAGGTCCGAAAATTTGGCCTTAATTGGTAGGCAAACTATCTTTTTGAGGTATTTTTAGAGGTATGCAAAATGTTTAACAATATTTTTATGCATAAATATCATTATGTTACATAATCAGTTCGAATCGTCCCTGGCACCACTAAAATAAAAAAGGCTAATCATTTCTTATGGTTAGCCTTTTTTAGTTCATAAGAATAAATTAATTTGGTACACTGCCGGTACACCGACAACACATGGTGCATCTAGTAATATCAGCATGTTACGTATATTGACAGTTTTGCGGAATTACATTTCTCAACCCAGCGCCCACTTTCATCATTATTTTTCCCACTGCAAATCTGATTTTAAAGGTGGCTCTAACGCAACTTACCGTGTATATCAAGCATGTTACGCTTATATTAATGTTTACTATATATGGTGCCCGGTGTCAGTATTGAACCGACTGATTAAATTAATCTAATTATTGTTACGGTAAGTTCAGCATAGTCTTGATAAATGCAATTTTCAAAGCTTCCAGTCCTGCCCATTCCTGGGCAATCCGTTGATAACTGATGAACATATCGGATAAACTGCTTAGTTCCGCTCCTGCAAGAAGTCTGGCTGCACCCTCCGATACTTCTCCTCCTGTTTTTGACGGCACCACATGCCCAAATTTAACCAGGAGATTGTAAAGCCGATGGTCCAGCTCAACTGTAATTCCAAGCTCCAAGAGCCTTTTAGCGCCCCGCGCAGCTATCTCGATCCCTTCAAGGTCTGCATCGCCAAAATACATTAGTCGGTTGTGACTATAAGATTCAACCACTACCGCGATTCCATCGGCCATAGAGGCAAACCCGTTGCCGCGACCGTAAGCCACAAAAGCCCACAGGCCAGCATCCTTGTTGAATCGGCACAGAGTGTCGTACGTAGTGGAATTCTCTACGCAGAGTCCATGCCTGGATTCGCTGCCAACTGGTCCCGGAAGCCACGGAATTGGTTCTGGTACATAGAAACAACTAATGGTTTCAAGAGTGATACAGCGGTTTTTGAACGGAAGTGAAGTCACTAAGACATCAAGTGTTTTCTCATCGTCGAAAATATCAAGAGAGCGCTCCCTGAGCGGCTTTATTGTTACCTCGCTTCCACGGGTCTTCTTTAACCAAGCGTCAACGGCCAACCACAGTGAGTCTGGACGCACGCTTTTGTCAGCAAGAAACGATAACTCCGGCGACCAGATGAGGCTACCTGCAAATTTCCGTTCCTTTTTTGATCTCGACTTATTTACCCACTCCGGCAGATGCGGCAGAGCACTCCTGTCCCACAACTGTTGCGATTTTGGATATTCAATGAGCGAACCATCGTGTAGCTCATCCAATATCAGTCTGAGCGTTTCTCTCTGTTTTCCTGGTTCCAGAGTCATAACCAATGAAAGCCGTTGCCATAATTCAGACAGATACGTTTTGCCAAACTCCAGAGCTGTCAAGAAGTGTTGTGACTCAGGGCGCATGTGGAGCCTCGGGATGGATCACAAGGGTTGTTATTTCACCCTCGTTGTAAATCGTCTTGTCCTGCTGAACAAGCGTGTGCCCGGTGCGTTTGACGATTCCGGCTGCTCCGCCTTTTCTGATAAGGACATTTACCGGGTACAGTCTGCGGATTTCCATATTTTCAGTTGGAGTGTAGGCGATCATCTGAATACCGTATTGACGGGTTAACGTAACAATCAGTCGCACAAACTCAATGTGATTGCAGGCTCCAAACGGATTATCCATAAGAAGTATTCCGCCGGACTGCCCTTCAAACGACAACAGGTTGCACATGGCCATGTAAAAGAGCACTGAACCGGAAAGTTTTTGCCCTCCTGACCACGAATGTAGACCTTCAGGATGGCCTACTCCGACATAGGTGGTGCTTGGCGAGGTGTCCGGTTTCAGAGTCTCAATGGTATAAGCGTTGCCAAGTAGTTCGGAAAGAGCGGTCTGGACAATTACTGCTCCGGCAGGGAGCTTGCCTTCTGCCTGAGCAAGGCGTGTAACGGTACCAGCCACGGCAAGCCGAGATTGCTCAGTATCCGGGCTTACGGATGTTCTGAACCGTATAAATGATCGGTTTGTCCAATTGTGCCATATCCCGCCAAGCGACGGGATTCGACTTTTCTTTTCAAGGTTCGAGAGAAGAATGAGCGCCTTTTTGACATCATGCATGACCTCAGTGACTACAATATTTTTTTTCTGTTCCAGAGTATCAAGCTCATGGGATAGTGGTGCCATGGCATATTGTACGTGCCCGATCAAGTCTTCGATCCCTTCTGTCAGTACACTTTCGCAACGGTGCAGTTCTTCCTTAATGCTTGTAACCACTTGAGGAATCGGTGCACAGAGCGGATCATCAAGAAGTTTAGCAAGATCATTACTGAACCGTTTCAATTTATCATAAATATATTGTACTTTTTCTTCCGCCGTTGTTTTTGCCTTGCGCGCTGCTTTCAGCTCGCTCTCCGCTTCCGTATCAGTCGTAAACGGTTCGGCTTCGATCTCGGGCTCATACTCCACATCCTCTTGACTGGCAAGGCTTGTTAACAATTTAACTCGACCTGCTTCTTTTTCAATTTCGATTATCCTGGAGGATATGGCATGTTCCAAATTAGTTATGCATTTGCTTGAGACTTCAACGTCTGCGGAAAGCTTAACCTCCTGTTCACGACAGGTTGCCTGATCGCCACTGAACGGAGCCACTGATAATGATGAGTGGGCGGATTTCAGCTCGATCAGCTTTTTCGATGCTTCTTCCATTGATCTTTTGGCGTGAGACTCCCCAAGCTGCGCGGTTTCTTTATCCGTCAGCTTATCCTCGACATCTTGTTCAGTAGCACGTTTTCCCTCAATGCTATCCGAAGCCTCCTGAATTTCCGCGTCTGTAAGTTTTCCATATTTTTCGCGCCATTCTCTGGCGGATTCTGCATGCGTTGTATTCGCATTCTCTGCCAGCGCTTTAATCTTTATATATTCCGCATCAACGCTAGCGGCATCAAGGGCACGCTCTTTAGTGGCAAGGAGCGCTCGAGCCGATTCAGTTGAAGTTGCTAACGATTGAAATTCTATGGTTGGCGATTTTTTCTCATGGTTAAGCTTCTGTACTTCATCACGAATCAGAACACAGCGAGCCTCCCCTTTTGCCGCCAACTCCAGTGCGGATGATTCACGCTCCCCGGCTTCTTTAATCAGCTCTCCGCAGCGGGCAATGTCGGCTTCGATAACAGATAACTCGCCGACAAGTTCGGATATTCTCCGGATGCGCTCTTCTCTGTCAATCTCATGGGTGTCTATATGTGTTTTAAGGGTTGCATGATATGCTTTGAGGCACTTCAGTTCTTCCACAACAGCAATGATTTGCGAGTCAATTTTCGCGATGCCGGATTCTGTCACCCTGCTCTGTTCATCAATCCTTGACCTGTCCTGCCTACACAATTCAAGCTCACTTCGTTTCAATACAGCAGCGTTCTCCATTGCTGAACGGGATGAGACATCATACTTGGCAAGGAAACCTACAAGATTCTCTTTTGCATGGAGTAAATCATCGCGCGACTGTCTAATAACCGGCAATGCCGCGTCATATTTTTCGATTTCACTCCGCGTTTTCTCGCAAAAGAGCGCCGAGTGTTTGCGGTCAATGGCAATTGCAACATCAGGAAAAACGGCAAGACCCTCGTAGGCTGCACCGCTATCGCCGTCTGTGTAGATCGAAATAATCACCGGCGCTAAAACGCCGCAGCCATCCGCAAGCAACTCCCGCGCCTTGTCAAGCTCACGCTTCGAGGCAACTGCAACCCCGCCATAGCGCGATGGGTAAGCCTCAACGAGACTCTTGGCCTCATCAATCGGCACATTCCTTTCCTCAAAAATCTGCCACCAGGTATAAGCGGTTATCCCGGCAGGTTCGAGCGCTTTTATAACCCGCTTCACATCTTTGGCGGGCGGCAAGAGACCGCCATGCTCTTCGATAGCGGCAATCTGTTCCGTTAGTTTCGTAATCTCCGTGTCAATCCGGCCTATTTCAGCGGTTTCTTTTTCGTAGCGTTCCTGCAGCCTGGCAGCTAACGCGGGCAGGAACAAATCAGGCTCAGTCTGTTCAAACATAGCCCGCATTCCGGGCAACCAAGTCATGGCTGAACTCTCTTCAGAATATTTCAAAAGCGCTTCTTCGGCGGCATGCAAAGCATTCTGCTGGCGATCAAGATCCGTCTTGTTGGACTTGAGCTGCTCCTGAATTCCGGCGAGCAAGGCACCGAGAGTTGACTTTTCATTTTCCAGCTCGGAACGTCGCGTCTCTGAATCAAAAACCGAACCAGAGAATGCGGACAAGGATGTATACCCTCTGGACGGATTTTCTAGGGAAGGATTTCTTCAAGATGCAATACGCCCGGAAAAACATGAACGACTTTGTGTTAATCAAAAAAGCTGACGGAACGCGACTCATGCCCGAAGAGACCGTCGATTTATTCCAGGAATCGAAGCGCTATATCTTCGATGCACTGAAAACCGCCGGAGATAAGAAGGCTGTAGTGGTAACTCATCATGGGGTTTCACCGCGCTCCATCCATGAAAAGTTCCGGGGGGACAGTCTCAACTGTGCCTTCATGACCGATATTTCCAACGAGATCATTGACCATGGTCCCGATCTCTGGGTTCACGGCCATACGCACAACTCATTCGACTACGCACTGGGTAAGACGCACGTGATTGTGAATCCCTATGGCTATAAGGATGTGGAGGTTAATCCACAGTATGACAAACAGCTGGTGATTGAACTATGATCCATAAAATAAGCACCGTAGCACCCAGTGCTCACAGGAGCCGTCATTGTGCTCGGCGCATAAGCTTCTATTGGAGGTTTGATTGGATTCGAGCCAGGAACATCTGGGTCATCGGCGGATATTATTGAGGTCGTTATCAGAATCGAGATATGCACGATTGTTTAATATTAAGTACTGAGGGAGGCTGCGAATGGGCTTGCGCGGTAATGATTGACCAACCAAATTCTAGCGTGGTTGTGGCCGATGTTGGTCTACTGTGTTTTGGCACAGGATGTCCTTTCTGTCGCGAAAAGCGTTTTGTGACAGTATAACAACCTATTCGTCACGAAAATCACTATTTGAGACACAAAAAACCGGCAATAGTACGTCGGGGACAGATTTCGAGTGACTTTGATATTCAAGGAATCGAACCGGCTCCCGAAATTACGGCTATCCGCATTATTTCCTGTACTCAAGTACCACGCCACAGGGCGTGGGTTCAGTAGTACAGATCAATAAATGAAACCGAACAACCAGAGTGGTATTCGCTTTCCGTGACCGGTTTCTATGTTGTCCAGAGCCAACCAGGAATTTTTGATTTCACTAATCTGTCCTGCGTCCTTGTTTTTACCGCCCACCTCAAAGGTAACAGAGTCATCCACCAGAAAATCTCCTTTGGCTGGAACTGACACGGTATGTGCGGTACGGAGCATATTCACAAAGAACGTTTCGCGCATCGCGCCGATATCCGGATCACGTGTTCGTGAAAGCGCGTGATAGAGATTCGGGTTATTCAGGTAAATCTTTTCCGGTTTTTCCATTTCACGCAGCCCCTTGCCACTCTTGGTCACTGACAGTATGACACCGGCGTCCTCAAGAAATTTCAGGTAGGTTTTGAGGGTGCGCTCATCACCAATGCCCAGAAGGTTTTTCAGATTTTTCATGTCCGGGGTGAATGGTACTAACGATGCAATGATCGAGAGCAGCTTTTCAATCTTGCGGATGCTGGAACCATTGAGCGACTGGTGGATGGCAGGCAGATCGGATTCCAATGTTGTGTGAATATTCTGCTCAAGGGTCATGAAGAACAGGCTCTTATCCTCATACTCCTTGAAATATGGGTAATAACCATGCTCCAGGTAATCCCTGAACAGCGCAAGCACCTTCAGGCCATTTTTCTCAAGCTCTGCCACGATCGAATCGGCAACCTCCTGATGATGTGCCAGCAGCTTTTCGAGGGAAAGCGCGTCAAGATAAATACCGCTATTCATGCCGATAAATTCACGAAAGGACATCCCGAACATCTTAAATACAATGGCTCGCCTGCTCAGGTCGTGGCTTCCCTTCGCAATCTCCAGGGCAGAACTTCCTGATGCGATAATCTTCAAATTGGGAAAGGTATCGCAGATACTTTTCAGTTCCATGGACCAAGCGGGATACTTGTGAATTTCATCAAAACAGATCAGCTCGCCGCCCATCTTGCAGAACTCGTCGGCAATCTCGTACAGAGACGACCGAGCCACAAGAAAATGGTCTGCCTGGATATAGAGAGCTTTCCGTCCTGAACGGTCATCGTTATACTGCTCCAACAGGTGCTGGATCATGAACGTCGTCTTGCCGATGCCGCGTTGGCCGATAATAATTGAAAATCGATTGGGTAGTGGATGGTCGCGCAAAAAATACCGTTTGAAGTCGCGGTTGCGGATTCGCAGGAAAGTCTGGCTCAGTGGAATAAGGTCATCAAGCATAGCAAATCTCCGGATAGTATTTAAAAACTATTTTACACTGCTAAATATAGTAACGCAATACTATTTGTCCGGAATTGAAATTCGAATGGCTTTGACAATCAAGGAATCGAACCGGCTCCCGAACTTACGGCCATCCTCATTATTTCCTGTACTAAAATTTAAGGGGCAATTAGATTGGGTTCAGTACACCAAAGTACATCGAAGTACCTCAAAGTACACTGAAGTACACCGAAGTACACTACTGGTACACCATTGGTATACCGGACACATGGGTTCGATGGTAAATTTCTTAGGGAAACAGCAACAATATCAATATTTTGCAAGTTTAATGGTGCCCGGTTCGATTCCGTCCCTGCACTTAAATATCAACTACTTAGAGCGTTTTCTAAGTAGTTTTTTTTATGCCCAATGAACAGTAAATGGGCAGTAGTGAAAAAATGGTCAGAAATCTCAAAAGCCCCGCTTTTTACGGCAATTCATTGTTTTGTCAGGTTTTTACTGTTCATAGGTTTTGCCGTTCGTCCTTCGTCTCTTTACCCCGTCAATCGCCATGTCTTTCCTACCACCCCGCTATCGCCATATTTAAAATCTGCCTTGCCAGCTCAAACCCCAACCGTCGTCTTGTTGTTCCGTCGTCCCGCATCTGTCTATAAATTATAAATCCTGCATCACCGCTTGATTGTCGATGCCGGTTTAGAATCTTATTCGCTCTACTAACAATATTGTCCACGTCGTCAACTTCGATGTCTATTCTGGTTATGCAATTGCCAGACGGTTTGACCTTGCTTCCAGGAATCTCTTCGCCTTGACAGAATCTTATTGTCGCAGATTTGGTATCATCAAGGGCGAATAACCCGATTCTTCCGGTTGGAACTTTGAACCTCATCTTGACCGGTTCCGGCGTGTAATGTTCTAACTGTAGCTCGGTATATTCCTCCATTCCAATCTGAAAGCCTTTTTTGGTTGAGGACGACTTGGATATGTAAGGCGGGTTTGTAATGGCTACACGGTGTCCGGCTGGAAAGTGGGCTATTGTGTCCCGCTGGACAATATTATCGGCTTGTGGGTCAATGTCGTAACTCTGGAATGAATTTGTGATGCCGGTGTCCTGCAACATTTTCACAAGATTATTACTACCAGCGAACGGCTCCAGAATAATGTCGGCTGGAGTAAGCTTGACGGAATTAGTCAGCCATCGTTGAAACTCTTGGTGATAGAAGGGGTTAGCTGCTCCTACCAATACCACCTATGCCTAATTACACCTGGCGACAATGGTGCGTTCCCGTAGAACAATAAATTCATGAACTTGACGGCAGAGATAATCGCAGCACCGTTTGAGATAGCAGCAGCACAAACCCGACTTATAAGGCTACGCTATTTTTTTGTCGGGAATGTCATCTCATCTAATTCGGGATGGGAGACTACAATTTACCAGGCGAGAAAAACATAAAAGTGAGGGATACACATATGTACGATAAAGCGAGTAACAAGTTTTACTTCGAAGTCTCTGAGAATAATTCACCCGAAACGATCAAGCAATCAAGAGCCGCTCTTGATTATATTGGTAAAAATGATTTGCCTGAAGGGGCTGCTGTTCAGATGCTAAATGATGTTCAATTATCGGTTTTAAGCAACTGCGTCTCTGTTTCAAAATACATAGATGTGACGCTCATGGCAAATACTATCAACGGATTGAACAGTACTATTAAGACACTCCTTGATGTTTGCGAAATGCTTGCGGGAGGATTAAGCATACACAACATTATTGAGGATTCTGAGGGCATAACCACACTTGAAGCTTTAACTAAAGAAGAGAAGCAAGATTTAATCTACGACTTAGTTGACTCTGCAAGAGATGAATTGTTTGCGGTGAGGCAAACGGTAGTTGAGCTTTGCTCTGAGTAACTATAATAGAATCAGCAAGCTGACTCTAAAATTCAGGTGCAGTAAAAATTAAGGAGATGACATGGAAATTCAGATAGACGATATCGACGTTGAACGTATTGCTATAAGAATCCACTCATTGCTTCAAGGATCAGCGGTGAGTACAAAACAAACAGACAGCATCATAATGGATGTTGATGAACTAGCAGGACACTTGAGGGTTGAAAAATCATGGGTCTATAAACAGGTCCAGCTCAAAAGCATTCCCCACTTTCACGCCGGCAGATATCCCAGATTCAAACGGAAGGACATAGACTCGTGGATAATAGAGCAATCAATGCCATCGACCTGCGCACCGTATCCAAAGCTGAAAAAAACGCATGATAGACCGCATCATGCATGATGATGCATCCTATTTATAACTAGCCGATTCAAAACAGGAAAAAGCACATTGTGCTCAAATTTGTGCTTTTTCCTGTTCTGACTTTTCTGACCCGTTTTCTTGATAAATTTTCAGCCGATGAACAGACAAATGAACCAAAGGGAGCGTTATGGCAAACCACAAAAATATTTACCTCAGAGGCAAAACTTTCTGGATCCGGTATTACGACCATAATGGAGTTCAGCAGAGAGAAACTTCAGGAAGCGATAAAGTTGGCAAAGCAATGAGCCTACTCAAGCTTCGCCAGGGTGAAGTCGAGAAGGGAGAGTTCGTTGAAGCAATTAAAATAAAATTACAAACTCTACTTTCAAAGAGCTGTCGATTGAATATCTTATATATTGTAAGACTCAGAAGAATCAGCGTAACACCAAAATCATGGTCGATAACTTCAACCTCGATTTTGGCAATGTCCCTCTCAAAAATTTCACTACCCTCATGTTAGAGAAATATCAGACTAAGCTTCTGACAACTCCCAGAAAACCTCTGAAGGGCACTATGGAACCAAGACCTCCAATCACAACAGCTACAGTTGATAGAAGAATGGCTGCAATCAAAGGTATGTTCACTAAGGCTGTTGCCTGGAAGATGGTCAGCAAGAATGTCTCTGAAGAGGTTCACGATGTCAAGATGTTTAGAAGTAACAAGAGGAAAGATCGGTTTTTATCAATAGATGAAATTACGGAGCTTTTGGCTGCGTGTGACTCGAAAGTATTTACTCTGACTGGGAAGCCAATTGAACAGAAACAAGCACACCTGAAGCCATTCATAATATTCGGACTGACGACAGGTTGCCGTAAGGAAGAGATGCTTTCTCTGAAGTGGGATGAAGTCGATTTAAAGCACAATTTCATAAACATTTTGGAGACAAAGAATGGCGATAGCAGACAAGTGCCGATTAGCAAGACTCTGAAAGAAACTCTGTCTGGTATTAAAAGGCGGCCAAGCGTACCTTATGTGTTTAATGAATGGGATGAGAAGAAGAATGTGGGTAAACGCTTTGTTGATGTAAAACGGTCGTTTGCTACTGCTTGCAGGAAAGCTGGAATAAGAGGAGCGTCTCCTCATACACTTCGTCATACGTTTGCTTCACATCTGGTCATGGGAGGTACGGACCTTACAACTGTATCAAGACTACTTGGGCACAAGAGCCTTACCATGACACTTCGATATGCCCACCTTGCACCCAATCATCTTGATAAGGCAGTCAACTCATTAAACGTTGTGATGGGTATTATTGAAAACAATGTCGCTGATGAAATAAGCACAAATAAAGCACAATCCAAAGAAAAAGGACTCAGGCTAATTGCCTAAGTCCTTGATTCATTTGGAGCGGGAAACGAGATTCGAACTCGCGACCTCAACCTTGGGAAGGTTGCACTCTACCACTGAGTTATTCCCGCATTTGTCTAATACAAAACAAGTCTGAACTCCTGTAACAGGATGATCAGACTTGTTTTTAGTTGGCTCCCCATCGCGGACTCGAACCACGGACAAGGTGATTAACAGTCACCTGCTCTACCAACTGAGCTAATGGGGAATACTAACGCACTACGTGGTACGTTAATGCGTTAAAGCTGGTAATTAAACACTGCTTGAAGCTCAAAAAGTGTCCCGCTTTCTACCATGAGCCTTGGAATAAAGTCAACCAAAATTTGTGCAGCAGCAGTAAAATATTTCCTCAAAAAACCTGCCGCAGCAGAACAAACTATCCTGCCTGCAGGGCGGCGTCGCGGCTTTCGACGTCCCGCTCCATTGCAAGGCGATGGTCATACAGAGCGGCGGCAAGTCGTGCGTCGGATAGTGCCAGTATCTGGACTGCAAACAGTCCGGCGTTTTTTGCGCCTGCTTTACCGATCGCCATACTGGCGACCGGTATGCCGGCCGGCATCTGCACCGTGGCGTATAGCGCATCAACGCCGTTTAAGGCTCCACCCGGCATCGGGACGCCGATAACCGGCAGGATCGTTTTGGAGGCGACTACACCGGCCAAGTGAGCGGCCATCCCGGCTCCGGCGATAATGATTTTGATGCCGCGCTCTGCCGCTTCAGAAGCTAACGCCAGTGTGCGGGCCGGTGAACGGTGGGCCGAAGAAATTCGCATTTCGTACGGTATTTCAAATTGAGACAGGATGCCGGCTGCCTCCTGCATAACCGGCAGGTCGGTCTCGCTGCCCATAATTAAAAGGATCTGTGGAGTTGGTGCCATTGTAAATTCTCCGTGCGATGAGATTGTTAATTATATCCGGTCAAGTGCTTTTTGGCCGATGTCGCTACGATACTGGACACCCGGCCAGGTGATACATTTTACACCCCGGTAGGCGCCGGCAATGGCCTCTTTGACGGTTGCGCCTCGCGCGGTGACACCCAGAACCCGACCACCGTTGGTAACACAGGCGCCTTCCTTGCTGGCAGTTCCGGCATGAAATACGTACAGGTCTTCAAGTTGGGCCGCCTGTTCCAGGCCGGAGATCGTGTCACCCTTGCGGTAGTTGCTTGGATACCCTTCCGAAGCCATTACGACGCAGACGGCCGCCTGGTCGTGCCATTCGATAGTAGTATCGGCCAGGTTGCCGTTGGCAACGGCCAGAAGGACGGGCACAATGTCAGATTTCATCCGCATCAGCAGCGGCTGGCATTCCGGATCACCAAAACGGGCATTAAATTCCAGCGTCTTGACTTCGCCGTCTTTGACCATCAAGCCGGCATACAGCACGCCGCGATAGGGGCGCCCTTCGGCGGCCATACCGTCTACAGTCGGGCGGATGACCAGCTGCATGGCTTTTTCATGAATGGCAGCCGTCACAACCGGGGCAGGGGAGTAGGCGCCCATGCCACCGGTATTCGGCCCCTGGTCGCCGTCAAAGATGGCTTTATGGTCCTGGGCGCTGGCCAGCGGCAGCACATTTTTCCCGTCAGTAATGACCAGAAAGGATGCCTCTTCCCCGGTCAGAAATTCCTCGATCACAACCCTCGATCCGGCGCTGCCAAAGGCGTTGCCGCTCAGCATATCTCGCACGGCATCAATTGCCTCCTGACAGCTCTGGGCGATGATGACACCTTTGCCGGCTGCCAGGCCATCGGCTTTGACCACGATCGGCGCGCCGGTCTGGTTGATGAACGCTTCCGCTTCGGCCTGATCGCTGAAGACACCGTAGGCGGCGGTCGGGACGTTATACTTTTTCATCAAATCCTTCGAGAAAGCTTTGCTCCCTTCGATGAAAGCCGCTTTTTGCGAAGGGCCGAAGACCTTGAGACCATGCGACTCGAACAGATCGGTGATTCCCAGTGAGAGCGGCTGTTCCGGCCCGACAACAGTCAGGTCGATCTTGTTCTCGTAGGCAAACTCCAGCAGTTTGTCGAGTTGATCTACAGCGATCGGCAGATTTTCAGCCAGATCAGCCGTGCCGGGATTTCCGGGTGCGCAGTAGAGTTTGCTGACCAGCGGCGACTGGGCAATTTTCCAGACCAGAGCATGTTCGCGGCCACCGCCGCCAATTACGAGTATTTTCATAATGATTAATCCTCATATATACGTTTTGAAACACGGAGAAACAGAGAACACGGAGATATGAAAGGCCTCATAACTAAAAAAAATTATGGATAATTTAAACAGATAGTCATTTTGTTATAACCCACGCTTTAACTCCGTGTTCTCCGTTTCTCCGTGTTATTAGAATTGCCGTTTTTAGGTTTAATGCCGGAAATGCCGCATACCGGTAAACAGCATGGCGATGCCGTGCTCGTTAGCAGCTTTGATGACCTCTTCGTCGCGGATGCTGCCACCGGTCTGGATAATGGCAGTTACGCCCGCCTCGGCGGCGGCGTCGACACCATCACGGAAAGGGAAGAAGGCGTCTGACGCCAGCACAGTCCCGCGTATTGGCAGCAGCGCCTTCTGAACGGCGATCTTGGAAGAATCTACCCGCGACATCTGACCGGCGCCGATGCCGACGGTCTGATTGCGGGTGGTAAAGATGATGGCGTTGGATTTGACATGCTTGCAGACCCGCCAGGCGAAATCAAGCGCTTCGTATTCCTCATCTGTCGGTGTCCGTTCGGAGGCTACGCGACAGTCACGTGCGCTGAGCATGCCCAGATCACGTCCCTGCAGCAGCAGACCGCCGGTAACGCGCTTCAGGTCGAAACCTGTGGCGACGAAGCGATCGAGGAGCGGCACCTGCATGACGCGCACGTTCTTTTTGGCGGTAAAGATGGCCAGCGCTTCATCGCTGTAGCCGGGGGCGATGACCGCCTCCAGAAAGGTGGAGGTCAGTTCGGTAGCTGTGGCGGCATCAACGGTACGGTTGAAGCCGACTATACCGCCAAAAGCCGAGACCGGATCACATTCGCGGGCTTTCAGATAGGCGCTTAGCGGTGAATCAGCCAGAGCGGCGCCGCAGGGGTTGGTGTGCTTGATGATCACGGCGGCGCTCTGCTCGAACTCCTTGACGGTTTCGATGGCGGCATCCAGATCGATGATGTTGTTGAAGGAGAGTTCTTTCCCCTGCAGTTGGCGGGCCGTGGCGACGCATGGTTCGAGTACACCGTTCTCAACGTAGAAGGCCGCCGACTGGTGCGGGTTCTCACCGTAGCGCAGATCCTGAACCTTCTTGACTTGCAGGGAGTAGGTGGGGGGATATTCTTGAATTTCAGAGGTCAACCGTGCTCCCAGATAGTTGGAAATGGCCCCGTCGTAGGCAGCGGTATGCTGGAAAACCTTGACTGCCAGGCCGTAGTTGGTAGCCGTCGAAACTGCTCCACCATTAGCCTGCATCTCTTCCAGTACCTGCCGGTAGTCGGCGCTGTCAACCAGCACGGTCACATCAGTATAGTTCTTGGCCGCCGAGCGGAGCATGGTCGGGCCGCCGATGTCGATATTCTCAATGGCATCTTCCAGGTGGCACCCCTCTTTGGCGGTGGTAGCTTCAAAGGGATACAGGTTGACGATTACCATGTCGATATTCTGAATGCCATGCTGTTTCATCGTGGCCACATGCTCCGGATTGGAGCGCATGCCGAGCAGTCCGCCATGCACTTTGGGGTGCAGCGTCTTGACGCGGCCATCCAACATTTCCGGGAAACCGGTGAATTCGGATACGTCCATGACGGTCAGTCCGGCATCCCGCAACAATTTGGCGGTGCCGCCGGTCGAGAGCAGCTCTACGCCGTAGCCGGCCAGCTGCTGTGCGAACTCGACAATTCCCTGTTTGTCAGAGACGCTGATCAGCGCCCTGGTAATTTTTGCCATATCTGTGACTCCTCTATGTTCTGATGCGATCTTGTAAACCCGCCTGAGATACCCTCAGGAATAAAGCGGGACGTTTGTAGCACGCTTTTATCCAAAATTCCATACGGTTTCTTGATTGTGGGGGGATTACTTAAGGTAGACCCTTGGCACACGCTTGCTGATGGTGCAGAAAATTTCATAGGGGATTGTGCCGGCCCAGGCGGCTATCTCTTCGGCGTGAATGCAGTTGCCGGTTTCGTCCGGACCCATCAGAACCACCGAATCACCAACGCATACATTCGCAATGTCGCTGACATCCAGCATGATCCAGTCCATGCAGACGGTGCCGGCTACCCTGGCCCGCACACCTCGTACCAGTGCCTCGCCCCGGTTGGTGAGGGCGCGCGGGTAGCCGTCGGCATAACCGACCGGTACGCTGGCGATCAGCGTTCGTTTACCGGCTGTGAAGCGGCGTGCGTAGCTGATCGTTGTTCCTGTCTCGACCTCTTTGAGCATGGCGATGCGGCTTTTGAGGCTCATGACCGGTTTCAGATCCATTTTACCCTGAAAATCGGCGGAGGGGATGGCGCCGTAGAGGGTGATGCCGGGGCGGATCAGGTTGCAGTCGGTAAAGTTCTGTAGCAGTGCACCGGCGCTGTTGGCGATATGGACATAACGTGGCGAGAAGCCGGCAGTACGGATGTGGGCCAGTGACCAGGCAAAGCACTCGGCCTGCAGTGTTGTGAAGCTCTGGCCGGATTCATCCAGCTCGTCGGCACTGGCGAAATGCGAGATGACACCTTCCAGTGTGATGTTCGGCAGTTTTTGCAGTTCGGCCAGAAATTCGGGCACCTGATAGTAGGGGATGCCCAAACGTCCCATGCCGGTGTCGATCTTGAGATGTAGCTGCGCCTTGCGAAAGAGTTTTCCGGATGAGGCGGCCTGATTGAGTGCCCGGGCCTGATCCAGGGTAAATACGGTGGTGGAGAGGTTGAAGCCGATACATTTACGTTCCTGACCGGGATAGACACCCCCCAGGAGCAGGATCGGTTTGTCAATGCCGCTTTTGCGGAGCTGAATCCCCTCGGCCAGAAAAGCGACCCCGAAAGCGTCAACGCCCAGCCGCTCCAGTTGCTGGCTGATATCCATGAAGCCGTGTCCATAGGCATCGGCCTTGACAACCGCCAGAATACCGGTCTGGCTCGGAATCGATGTGCGCAGCTGCCGGAAGTTGTGCTCCAGAGCCGCAAGATCAATCTCGGCATATGTCGGGCGTCCGTCGTACATGTTACAGGCTCAGCTTTTTCCGCGCTTCGTCCAGGCAGTGCTGCATGTCGGCGCTACTGTGACAGGCCAGGGCGGCGCGCGCCAGCTTGCGGCACTCTTCGATACTGTGACTGCGCAGAGTCTGTTTGATGACCGGAATACTTGGTGCCGAGAGGCTGAACTCGCGGATGCCCATGCCGGCCAGCAGTAGGGAGCTCAAGGGGTCGGCAGCCATTTCTCCGCAGACGGAGGCCTTTTTGCCGGCTTTGGTGGCAGCGTCGGCCACCCGTTTGATCGAATGCAGAATGGCGGGATGGAACGGATCGTAATACTGTTTGACGCGGGCATTATTGCGATCTGCCGCCAGAGTGTACTGGATCAGGTCGTTAGTGCCGATGCTGACATAATCGACCTCCTGCAGCAGGTATTCGATAATCTGGATCGCTGCCGGCACCTCGACCATGATTCCCAGCGGTATGTCATCGGGGACATCATGACCTTTCTGTCGCAGTTCATGTCTGACCGAGGCCAGAATCTCCCTGATCTGGCGGATTTCGTCCACGCTGCAGATCAGCGGAAACATGATCGTCGGCAGACCGGACCCGGCGGCCAGCAGAATCCCGGCCAGCTGTTCCCGGAAGATATCCTGCCGTTCCAGCGAAACCCTGATTGAGCGCCAACCCAGAAAGGGATTGTCTTCATGCGGATAGGGGAAATAGGAAAGACCCTTGTCGCCGCCGATATCGAGGGTGCGGATGTTGACGGTCTGCTGCGGGAAGCCTTCCAGGATTTTACGATAGATGGCGGCCTGCTCCACGCGGGTCGGGAACGAAGAGCGGGCCATATAGGGGAATTCGGTGCGGTAGAGGCCAACACCTTCGGCACCGTGCAGATTGGCTACCCGCACGTCGGAGATCAGACCGATATTAGCGTTCAGCGTGAAGCAGACGCCATCGGTTGTAACGGCCGGCAGGTCGCGCAGCCCTTCCAGCTCTTTCATTCGTACGGCGTGATCCCGTTCGAGGCGGACATATTCCTTTGTGATAGCTGCATCCGGGTTGATATAGACGTGACCCGAGGTGCCGTCCACGATGATCTCATCTTTGACATTGGTGGCCGCCATCAACCCGGCAATACCTAATACTGCCGGGATGCCGAGCGATTTGGCCATGATGGCGGCGTGCGAATAGGCATTCCCTTTTTCGGTGACGATTCCCAGAATCTTGTCGTGATCAAGCATGGCCAGATTGGACGGGAAGATCTCTTCTGCCACGATAACCCGTTTTTCCTTAAGTTTGATCGAGCTGGAGTCACTTCCTTCGATGGCGTCGATGACCCGCCGCCCGATATCCACCATATCAGCCGAGCGTTCCCGCAGATACGGGTCGGCCATGGCGGAAAAAGCATCGATATAATGCTGGACGACATCCTGCACGGCCCGCGTGGCGCCCATCCCCTGTGCGATCAGATCGGTGACTTTGCTGGAAAATCCGTGATCCTCCAGTATCATCAGGTGTGTATGAAATATAGCGGCATCATCCGCCGAAAGCGTCTCGCTGACCCGCTTTTCCATATACAGTGTCTGGATTTTGGCTTTTTCCAGGGCGACCGAAAACTTTTTGCGCTCACTGTCCGGTGTTCCGACTTTGGCCAGCTTGATGACCTTTTCACTGAAACGGTCCAGAATGTAGACTTTGCCGCGGCTGAAGCCGACCGACACGGCGGTGCCGGACAACGTTGTGGGCTGAGCCCCCGTTTTTGACTCATCTCCGACACGTTCGTTTCGGGCTGCTGCAACGTTTTTGATTTTTGACAGTTCCTGCTCAAACCAGGCCCGCTCCTGTTCCTTGTCCTTGATTGAATCCAGCAGGCGGGCGTTGTGGATGATGCTGCCGATCTGAAAGGTAATCGTACGCAGGGCACTGATCTCATAGGCGCTGAAGTGGCGGGCTTCACGGGTCTGAACAACAATCGCTCCGATCGGCACCTTGTGTTCAAAGAGCGGAAGACCCAGGAACGAGAGAAAGCGTTCTTCTCGGGATTCCTTGAAATACTTGTAACGCGGATGTTCAGGAGCATTATCGGTCATGACCATGGCTCGGCTTTCGACGGCCAGGCCGGTCAGCCCCTCATGAACCTTCATCGATATGCGACCGACGGAACCTTTGGAAAGACCCTTGGTGGCTTTCAGGGTCAGCGTCTCACCGTCGTTTTCCAGCAGGTAGATCGAGCAGACATCGCTCTCCATCCGCTTGGCGACCAGCGTGACGATGTTATCAAGTGTCCCCTGCAGGTCGTGCGAATGAAGAATAATCGAGCTGATATCTTCCAGTGTGCGCAGTCCGAGCGATTGGTGATCTTCCTGCATAGCGGGCTCCAAGTGTTAAAATGTGCGAACTATAGATTATCTCTAATCAAAAGTAAAACATTCATAACCGATAAGCGCTGGAAAAATGGCGGCGCGTCTGCTATCGTGTCGGCGATTGAGCAGATAATTTCAAAGTCACCGTATAAGGAGCTGTTTTATGACCGATAGCATCATGAATGAGACCATCAAAAAAGGGCTGGATCTGCTGGACGCAGGCCAGGCAACGGAAGCGTTGGCAATCCTGGAAGGGTATTGGCAGGAGCATCAGGATCAGCCGGACGCCTGGTTTTATCTGGGGGATGCCCTGGCCGAGAGCGGACAGCTTGATGATGCTATCGCCCGCTACCGTGAAGGACTCAAACGTTCGCCGGAAGATGTCGATGCGCTGACGACGCTGGGAGATATGTTGCTTGAAGCGGGTGATCACAAAGAGGCGGTGGCCTGCTATAAAAAGGTTCTGGATCTGGATCCGAAGGATGCCGATGCGCTGGTCAGTATCGGGCTGGTTTACAGCAGTCAGGATCGTTGTGATGACGCTATCAGCGCCTTTCGTCAGGCCCTGGAGCTTGAAGCGGACAATGTCTTTGCCTGGAATGCGCTCGGTGATGCGCTCTACGGTCAGGGGGACGTCGAAGGTGCGATTGCCGCCTTTAATAAAGGGGTCGAGATCGACCCTGAAGACCCGGCCGCTCATTTCAATCTGGGTGAATTATACTATGATCTGGAAGAGCTGGAAGAGGCTGAGGATTCCTGTCGTGAAGCGGTCCGGCTCGATCCGTCCTACAGTATGGCCTATCTGACGCTGGGGGGCATCTGTATGGATCAGGATCGCACTGCCGATGCGATCGCCTATTTTCAGAATTATCTCAAATATGAAAAATCGAGCCAGGCCACTGACATGATCGCAGAAGTCAAAGCAGTAGTTGAAGGTCTCAAAGAAGAATTGAAAGGGTAAATGATGTCTGATGCTGTACTGATAGATTCTCATGCGCATATCTATTACCGCGATTATGCCGGTGACTTTGATGCCATGCTGCAGCGGGCGGTGCAGGCCGGGGTAGGGGCCATATTGGTGGTCGGCACCGATCTTGAGTCGAGTCGTGAATCGGTGGCATTGGCGGAAAAATATCCGCAGCTGTACGCCGCCGTCGGTATTCATCCGCACGATGCCGGGCGTGTGACCGAAGCCTGTTATGATGTGATTCGTACTCTGGCGCTCTCCAGTCCCAAGGTGGTTGCCATCGGCGAGATCGGTCTCGATTTTTACCGCGACCGCTCGCCGCGTGATCTGCAGGAAACCGTCTTCCGGCGCCTGCTGCGGCTGGCCGCCGAGCTGGACAAGCCGGTTATCATGCATGATCGTGATGCTCATGATCGTATGCTGACCATCCTGCGCGAGGAGTCTGTGCGGCGCGGGGTGCTGCACTGCTTCTCCGGCGACGCTGCCATGGCGGCCGAGGCGATCGGCATGGGGCTGTATATCTCGATTCCCGGCACGATCACGTATCCCTCCAATGAGGCGTTGCGGGATGTCGTGCGGGCGGTTTCCATTGATCGCATGCTGGTTGAAACCGATTGCCCCTATCTGACGCCGCAGCCGCATCGCGGCAAGCGCAATGAGCCCTCCTACGTCAGGCTGACGGCGGAAAAGGTGGCCGAGGTCAAGGGACTCACTCTTGATGATGTGGCCCGCATTACCACAAAAAATGCGGGAGATCTGTTTGCGATCCACCTCTGGGATCAATCGACCAAGATCGCTTATCGTATCCGTAACTCGCTCTATCTGAACATCACCAACCGCTGTTCCAACCGCTGCAGCTTCTGCGCTAAATTCGACGACTTTACGGTTAAGGGACATAACCTGCTGCTGGATCACGAACCTGGTTTTGAGGAGGTAATGGCGGCGGTCGGCCAGCCGGAGGGGATCGACGAGGTGGTTTTCTGCGGATTTGGAGAGCCGCTGCTGCGGCTGGAGCTGGTCAGGCAGGTGGCAGCCGCTCTCAAGCCACGCGGCTACCAGATTCGGATCAACAGTGACGGCCAGGCCAACCTGGCCCACGGGCGCGATATCCTGCCGGAGTTGGCCGGTCTTGTGGACAGCATCTCGATTAGTCTGAACGCACCGGATGCGGCCATTTACAGCCGACTCTGTCACACCCCTTTCGGCGAAGCCGGATTCGAAGGGGTTTGCGATTTCATCCGCGCTGCCTCAGCTCACATTCCGCAAGTGGTGGCCAGTGCCGTCACGGTGCCGGGTGTCGATATCGAAGCCTGCCGTGTTTTGGCAGAGTCGCTGGGGGTCGAATTTCGGGTGAGGGAATATGCGGAAGTCGGGTAACCATAAAGACTGCGTTGATTAATGGGCTGGATAAAAGTATTTAGTACTCCGGGGGGATCTTTCCGGGGAATCCAATGACGAAATGGGAATATCCTCAGTAAAATTTGCATTGCAGATTTTACTCACAACGTCTAGACTGGCGCAGTTGGTAGTCACACGGTGGGTATGCACTCATTTGAGGTTATGGGGGCGTAAAGGTTTCGACAGGGGATTAAAGGAATTGGAAGCGAGCCGAGGGACGCAGATGGCCCGCGTTAAAAAATCTGCGAATTATTAATTGCCAACTTAACAAATGCAACAGCAGACAACTACGCTTTTGAGGCTCGCCTCGCTGCATAGTGTCAACAATCCCTAGAGAAAATCCTAGGTGGTGTAAAGAGTAGATAGTTCTGGTAACTCTTCGCACATCAAAAGAAGCAAACGAGAGTGATCCTGGTTGTAGGTGTCAGTCAAACCTTCTGAGGCTCCGGGGATTTCGTTTTATTTCGACCTGAGTGTAAGATTAGAAAATAAACTACGCTCGTAGTGTCTGGTTTTGTAGGTCTTTTGGACGTCGGTTCGACTCCGACCGCCTCCACCAAGTAGTTAATATAATTATTTTTTTATGTTACTACAGGTTTTAACAGTGACAAGCTGCTCAGATGATTTGAGCAGCTTTTTCTGTATCAAGAGTTCCAGCTCTATTCCCACTTTCAACAATCTAACGGTGTCAATTCAATTCCTACTTTGTACTACATCCGAGAATGCGATTTATATATGTGATGAAGTAAGAAGAACAAAAAAAGGCCGCGTCAATTAACGCGGCCTTTTGATTTTTTATTGGGGTGGCCAGAGGGACATATACCAACACCATTTAACTAACTGAAAATATTCATGTTTTTACTATGTAGAATCCTGCCGTGTGCTAAAGATTGTGCTAAAGAAATACGCCACTTTTCCACAAGTTGTCAACAAGTAAAATTTTTGTCGCCCCTACCATATCCCACACCCGATACGGCCCAAACCACCACCAAGCCAGTCATTCTATAAACCGCCCTCCCATATCGCCCCTGACATATGCAGCAAAACCTTATAACCATCACCAGACCATAACCGCAATAAATACGGTGAGTTATAGCCATCTTTTTAATAAACAGCTTATTTAACCCTCAGAATACATTCAAGAAACAATATATATTAAAAACAATATATATGTGAATTCTACAGCTATAAGCTAAACAATAGCAAATTATACGAATAAAACAAAATAGTTATAAAAAGTCAACATAAATTTATTTCATTAATTTACAAACTATATTAGTCAAGTACACGGTGCCCACTTTTTTGAGCAAGACCTTGTTTTGTGGGGAATGGTTCAAACCTTCTAGTTTCCAGCGGCTCACAAAATTAGATTAAAATAATTATTTTATTTGCCAGATTGGTAATAATTTAATGAATATCTTTGTATATAAGAATACAGAAGTACTGTATTCCAATGTGCAAGGAATTTTATGAACACAGTAAAGACGGGTATTGACGGACTAAATTTGACATTCGATACAGATATAAGTTTTGAAAATCTAATGTTTATGTTTGAGGGAATCAGCACTTATCAATGGATTTTAGAAGACTCAAAATTGAAGTGGTATCGTAACTGCTATAGTTTGAAGACAAGCAACAATACAACCCTAGTTCAGTTTCATGTTCTACCTACATCACAATATGGAGAAAGAAACCTTCTTATTGTCAACGGGTTATGTTTCTCAGATTCGGCGCTGAATGCCTTACGTCCATTCAACGTAGCAAAGTTTGTATATTGGGCACTGCAATTTAAAGCCAAGGTTACAAAGTTCGACGTGTACTTAGACGATTTTACAGCTTCCATTTCTCAGGAACGTCTTAATGAAATGTCACAGCCCCATACATTCAAGCAGTTCATTCAATCCCCATTTCTAAAGTGTAAAGACGGTGAAAGGCCAGATCCAAGATACTATAAAGGAACTTGGTATTATGGACAACCACGGCGAAACGCTTGTGAGATTACCACCTACAACAAAGGATTAAGCACCCGTCAAAGGATCCACAGCAAAGCAAACCCCCTTAAATACACTTGGCAACGGTACGAACTACGATTTGCAAGCACCACGGCGAAACGGCTAGGGACTCCATTTCTATCTGCCCTAGCAGCCGGGCAGAACCTAAACACCTTAATTACAGACCTCTTTAGAAAATACCTGAGATTTACAGAACCTAACCCGAAATGCAGCAGGGTTTCAACTTGGCACTTGCAGGAGTGGTACAGCAACTTGCTTGCCTTAGCAGATCAGCAACCCGCAGCAACCTATGCTTACGACTACACCGGAGAGAAAAGTTTAAATCCCTATTCGATCTTCTATAACCATATTGATTAGTATGCAAAACCAGATTCTGAGATTCCCCTATAACCATATTGACTAGTATGCAAAACCATATTCAAAGAAATCAGAAAAACCTTGTAAATCAAGGGAATAAACCAAAGTAAGAAAATGGAGAAAATTATGAAGTCGTCCAACGTTGACCGAACACAGATCTATTTAGAAATCATGCAGCGCCTGCCTATGCTCCATAACGGGGATATTGACGCCGTCAGGAAAGCTCTTGACGCCATCCAGATTTTAAAAAGATCCTATCACTTTGAGAAAGAACTGAACATTTTAATCTAATCTCTCAATCCCTTTTACAATCGGTGAAAGTAAAGGCAAGCGCCGGAGGCTTTCACCGTAGGCGCGTGCCTTTGCCTTTACTTGAACATAAGCGAATGAGGAGAGGGACCAACAAAAATAACAATATTCACAACTTACTTACGAAGTATAGCAACCAGAAAGGATTCAAAAATGCCTGCATATGAAAGAGTTAATAACCAAAAACCGAAGCTGTCTTTGATCCAAATCGACGTTTATATAAAGTCCATTATTGGCCTTTTGAGAAAGTCAGGTATCAGCGAACAAGGCTTGATTAGAAGCGTTCTTCCACACTTAAGAATAAACCAACTTCTGAAAATACGTGACCTGATAGACAGGATCTTAGAAACCAAACTGGAAGACCGAAGACAGAGAACTACCCATTAAACCAATAGGAGATTCAAATCTAAATGAGGTACCAACCAACCAACCATAATACGTATGCAAGAAATGAGATTGACCCATAAGGATGCTTACTACAGTCAGCCAAGAGGATCAGAGATTTTTAAAGCAAGACCTAATCCGTTTGCAGTGCCTGTAATAGATCCTGAAGACACTGGCATAGAACCCGCAACTGAATCAGATGATACTGAAGAACTTAACTTAGGAGATTAGAAAATGACCGTCAATGAACTAAGAGCAGTAATTGATACAGCCGTAGCAGACTCAGATATTACTGGAAAGCTACTTGCTGCGATTGCCAAGCAGCCTAAAGCAAGTAAGCAGACCACTACAACCAAATCCAAGCCAACCAAAACCACTACAGAAAAGACTATAAAACAGGCTAAAAGCCCACAGGAGAAAGAAGTGAACACAGAACTTGACGCCATCCAGAAGGAACTAAACAACTTACTGCAGAAAGCTGAAGCCCTTAAGCAAAAAAAACTTACAGACAAGATGAATAAATCCCTTACCAGTCTGCAACGCAATTCAGAGGCCATTTCTCACAGTATCAAGTCCGCTGAATATTGCAGCTATAAGGAATCTGAAGCTTATGTAAAATCACTGGCAGCAGAGTTAGAAGCGACTGGCTACAAGTACGAAACCGCAACAGGCACACCCGTATTCATCAAGTTTACAGGTGACAGCACCCTGAAGACCTTTACCCCACTTGCAGCAGGGCAGGTTATAACCAGCGACGATTCAACGCCGTTACTCGTTAAGTCTTTTGCTCACAGCTATGCCGGTAGCACCGCTGAAGTAATACCCCTTTCGCTGAAATACTACGTTGACGGCGAGAGGAAAACACCGGCAAGCGGCACCCCTTGCCATTATGACAGGGCAACAGGGCAAGTGATTACACCAAAATATGCAACCCTTGACCCTAAGCAGCAGATCATCCTAGGAGACACGAGGTTTATCCCAGCTGCCCGCTTCGCTGAAGCCCACTACAGCCGATACTCGTTAGAGAGAGTACAGTGATATGTCCATACACAAGATTAGAGTCAGGGCAGAAGAGAAAGAATTTAAACTTAGAAAACAGGTAGCGACGAACGTACAGACAGGAATTAAAACCCCTGTCTTCTTTAGAGATAGAAATAGCTTTGTGTTCCTTCTGGAACATGCCGCAACGGTTGCCATAGGTGACTGCTACCAGATCAAAGGCGGAAACTGCTACATGATAGCAGGGGAATACATAGGTGGTACGGTAGCTACTGAAGTTTTCCCAGTCATACAAGTGGGGCTTGCAGATCTCTACCGACAAGTACCAGACCGGCTAGAATTAGTACAAGACTCTGTACCTGTATGTCCGTACTCTACTAACCTGTTTTATGCACCGCCGGATAGCATGTGCGTACTTCTTAGAATGCAAGCTCTTCACAATCTCAGGTCTAGGGAAAAATCGTCTTATGTCTTTTGGAATTCGTAACCGGAAGTAATACGTATCGGAAATTTTGACAAGAGCGGACATAAGAATAGGTTTCCTCGTGTGCTAAAGAATGTGGAAAGCACACGAAAAAACCTATTTATAGTAATAACTTGCATCATTTCAGCAAGTTTGCAATTTTGGGGTGGCCAGAGGGATTTGAACCCTCGTATGTACGAGTCACAGTCGTATGTGTTAACCGCTTCACCATGGCCACCATGTGCGAGGGGAGTTTTTAGCCTGAATACTGCTTGCAAGTCAAGAAAAATTTCCGATCAGATGCGTGTTGTCGTTGTAATCGGATGTATTTAAAATAGTTCATTATAGCAACAGGCGTGGCAGCCGGGAAAATTTACAACTGAAATATTTGTGAAACATAACGCATAAGAGTTTGTAATCATAGCATGTATTTTAGACATACTTGTTAGTTTACACTTATGATTAAGTTAGATAATTCGAATAAAAAAGATATCTTTAGTCTTGTTGTGTCGGGAAACCTTACACTTCATTGTCAGTAAAAAAGCACTGGCAGATTCTGTATACAAAGTCGAGTTTCCATAAGATACGATAAAATAATTGAATAAATTATATTTCCACATAACCAGCCGTAAAACATAATCGGGACAAAACACACTGTCGGTAATTCTTACACCTAGTGACTTTAGATGTAAGTTTATTATTTAAGGTGAATGATATAAGTATGTTACGTAAATAAAATAACTTGGCACAGCTCCTGCTATAGGTAAAGCATCGAATCGATCTGCAAAACAAATTGAAAAGGAGAAACAACATGAAAACAAGAAAACTCGCAACCGTCCTCGCAGCAGCAGCACTCACCCTGGCAATGTCAGTCGCTTCAGCAATGGCGTTTGACTTCACCATCTCCGGTTACACATCATCACTTGATGTTTTGGCCACAGACGGCAGCTATGGCTCAGGTTTAGTTGCTGGTCCAACCGATACCTTCATTGGCGGCACTGGCCAGTACCTCCTCAGCTTTACCGGTGGTACTGGAAACAGTAATTACGCAACCGGTCTTTCAGGTAGCATGACACTGTTCGGAGATGCTGGCTCTTCTGTATTGAGCTATGATTCGGGAGCTTTCCTTGATTCATTTTACATCTCAACTACGAATGGCGTCTTTACTCTGGGTAGCGTAGAAAACGGTAATATGCTGTCATTCGGGTTGGGAGCACTTCCTCTTGATCCTAACTACCCAACTGTTGGCTCAGCCCCAGCCCTGCCCAACTCAACCGGAACCTATGCATACATAAATCAGGTGTTTTTAGACTCAAATGGTAATCCATTCGCTTATGATCAACTCGGTACCCTCATGGATGTATCACCTGTTGCGTACGGTTCGATCAATGCTGATGGCTTCCTTGCTGCAACCGCTGCCGGTACTTTCGTTGACCTGGTTGTAGATGATGCCAACGTACCAGTACCTGAGCCTGGCACATTCCTGCTCTTCGGCGGCGGATTGGCTGGTCTGGCTTTCTGGAGACGTCGTAAAGCATAATTTCAAGTAGTGTCTGACAAAGCACCCCCGGTTGTACCGGGGGGGACTACCTGGCCATTTACCGATTCACTTCGTTTCCATATCCAGCCAACATTGCCATAGAGCAAGATAAGGAGCTACAAAAATGAAAGAATTATCAAGAAGAAAATTCATGCAGATCTCGGCCCTGGCCGTCGGTTCAACAATGATTCCCATGCCGCTGAAATGGCTCGGAACAAGCAAAGCAGAAGCATTCGCACAGAGCCTTCCCCTGCTTAAATCAGCAGCAGCTCCTTTCCGCGGACTCGCCTTTTCAGGTCCCGTACTAGGAGCAATTGACCCGACATTGTTCTATGCCAACGATCCAAACGGCATTCCGGTACTTACCGGTACACCCGACCCATATCTGGCAAACACTTTGAAATATGACATTACCGTTGAAGAGTATACTGATAAATTGCACCCCGATATGCAACCAACCGCACTGTTGGGATACCGTGATTCCAATAATGCCAGCAGTGCTTCAACACACAAGCACCTTGGTGGTATCATCATCGCTTCCCGTGGCACCGGTTCACGTCTGCGCTTCACCAATAATTTGCCTTCTACACACATCATCCCGGTCGATAAGTCGGTGCCAGGTGCTAATCAGAGAACTGACCGCACCGCAACACACATTCACGGTGGCTATGTACCCTGGACCAGTGATGGTGGCCCGTTCGACTGGTTTACGCCAGCCGGTACCAGTACACTGAGAGGAAGCGGTAATGCAGGCCTCAGTTTCCAGAACGGCAAAGGCGGTTTCCTTGACGCCGTAACCGGAAATGCCATGCTTCCCGGTCAGGCCGATTACTACTACCCCAATGATCAGAGTACCCGTCTGATGTGGTATCACGACCATGCTTACGGTATCACCAGAATCAACGCCTATGCCGGCATCGCAACAGGATACCTCTGTCTTGACGTTGCCCAGGAAGCACCTTTTGCTCACGGTGTAGTTCTTGATATCGTAACCGGCACAACCGGCAACGCTAATGGCGCTAAATTCGGCCAGATGCCACAGTTGACCAACCTGATTCCGCTGGTATTTCAGGACAAGATCTTTGTTAACGCCAATACTGCTGCAACGGATCCGACCTGGAAAGCAGCTGCGCCGGCCCGTGTACAGAATGAAGGCAGCCTCTGGTATGCACATACCTACGATCCGAACCGTTGGAGAATTAAAAAAGGTCGCGGCTACCTGACTCCGCCGGATCCATCCATTATTGCAGAATTTTTCGGCGATACCATGCTCTGCAACGGTACTGTTACACCGGTTGTGCCGGTACAAAAATCGAGCTTCCGTTTCATCCTGCTCAATGCCTGTAACGCACGTTTCTTAAACGTCAACATGTTGAAAGTAAATGCAGGGTGTGAAGTTACGACTAATCCGGTTACCGGTCTGCCGAATGGTCAGTATGACTATGTAAACAAGGTGTCACTGCCAGGTGTACTCCCGACGGTAGGGCCGCAGATCATTCAGATGGGCAGCGAAGGCGGCTACCTGCAGAACGCCACTACTTTTCCGGTAACGGCACCTACGGCAGCGACTGGTAACATAGTTCCTTTCAACCCGGCAACCTTCTCGGGTAACCTGATTATCGGTTGCGCTGAACGTGTTGACTGCATCATCGACTTCTCAACCGCCAATGTAGGTGATGAGTTCATTTTCTATAACGATGCAGCCGGCCCCTTCCCGGGCGGCGATCCACGTAACGATTACTTTGCCGGTAACCCCAGCACTCCAGCTGCCGTTCTCGGATCAACCATCGACACCAGAAACATCCT
>Ga0194037_1000101_pt1 | contig 61185 bp, 59 predicted proteins | sample JunL306m_MetaG_FD_148653 | JGI IMG/M metagenome (GOLD analysis project Ga0194037, IMG submission 148653) | Anoxic zone freshwater microbial communities from boreal shield lake in IISD Experimental Lakes Area, Ontario, Canada - Jun2016-L304-6m | ecosystem: Environmental > Aquatic > Freshwater >...
ATCTCCTTGAGTCCGCCGTCAGCTTTATACCATTGGAGAATACGGCAAACTTCGCGGGAGAGGTCTGCCCGGTGAAGCTGCGGATTGTCGGCCCTAAGCTTTACAATCCGTGCAATTTCCCCGGCACGTAATTAAGCAATCAACAGTGCTCATGGGGGTAACGACGTGGCCTTGAGTATGTCAGGCCGAGGATAAAGATGCGAATCCTCCCTTGGTCACCCGTATTGACGACGGTGCATGGTTCATGCGTCAGTATTGCTTTACCCAACTCCCGATTGACGATTCTATATATTTCTGGGTCAGCTATGGAAATGAAACTGCGTATGTAGGAAGAATAGTCACCAACGATATCTGCGTGAGTTTGGAAAACGTTCAATTTGATAACTCCTTCACAAATTCAGGATGCCATCGGAGATGAGGATAACTGGAAGCTAAAAGGTGGAATCATCAGTAATAACCTTTATGTGAGTTGTCATGTTCCACGAGGAAAGTTTGAATGCATTAGGATAACATTCGCGGCGAACCTCGTTATCTAACCGGACAAAACGTTCTATGCAATGAAGCTCGCTCATGATCTCTTCCACTCCTCAATAATATAATTTATTTATTAAAATGAAAACGTTGCAAGAGTATACACATGCAACCCTTCTACGTCAAACAGGGAATGATTAAAATGGAGAATATTTTCAGACGACAAGGTTACTTACGCTCCTTCACCAACAGAAAAAGGCCACCCTGAAGTGGCCTTTCAAATTCCTTTGCTCGGCATGTATTCCCCCTTTGCTATTTCTTTGCTGTAGCGGTTGCCATCTCGTCTTTCGCCACTGAGACAATCCCTTTAACCATTCCGGTCATTAACAGTACTGCCGGGATAACCTGTGCTACCACTATCAGTGCGCAAAATCCAAGAAATACCCATACGAAAATCCCACTGTTGTCTTCACTCAATCCGTTTGCTGCCGCAAATGCCGTCGCTGGGGCGATGGTTCCAATGATGGTGCTGATAAGTGCTCTCATGACATCCTCCTATGTGTTGATGGTTTTGAATTTGATTGCCTTTGTATTTCTATAATGCATAGCTGGTGCCAAGCGATCATATAAAATCTGCTGTAGCTGTATCATACTGTTATCATGTGCTATTAATTTTATTAACGAGTAGATGACTTCATATGCTGAACATCAACAACTGCAATGACTGTATACCTGATTGATACAAATAATCAGTGATTTGAACATAGTTCCTATTATTACGGCATGTTACCCACTACTCCTCTTTGAAGCTACCTGTATAAAACTCTTATACGCTCTCTAAGAAGTCCCGGGTCAATATTCTTGCCAAGAAATTGAGACAATCACTGGTTTGGTGCTGAAAGTAGGTACGAGTTGTCGGAAAGGTCATATAAACCCGAAATCTCCTTGACAAGACGCAGGGCGCTTATTACCTTGAAGAAGTTGGCACTCAAAGGTGACGAGTGCTATTTTTTTGGGGTCATATCATGGAAGTTGAACTTTCTGCCCGCAGCAGACAGATACTTGAAGCGATTGTCGAGGATTATATTGCTACCGCCGAACCGGTCGGCAGCAGTGCGGTTGCCCGCCGCCATGCCCTGACTCTCTCGTCCGCCACCGTGCGTAATGTGATGGCTAATCTGGAGGAAATGGGGCTTTTGACATCGCCGCACACTTCGGCCGGCAGGATTCCAACCGAAAAAGCCTACCGGTTCTATGTAGATTCACTGGTTGCCCTGAGAAGGGTCAGCCGCGAAGAAAAGCGCCAGATAATACGTCATTGCCGCCAGTCGGGCGCAGGTTTGTCCGGAATACTGAAAGAGACCAGCCGTACACTTTCTCAGCTTTCAAGCTATATGGGCGTTGTGGTGGCTCCCAGTTTCACATCCGATGTATTCCGGCACATAGAATTCATCCGTCTCGGACACCGCAAGATTCTGGCCATTCTGGTCTCCAGCAAAGGGGCTGTCCAGAACCGGCTGATTGAGACCGAGGTTGACCATGCTCCTGAAGAGTTGCTCAGAATGGGTAACTACTTGAATGAAATGATGCGTGGGTTGACGATTACTCAGGCTCGTGAACGTATTCTGACCGAAATGAAGAACGAGAAGGCACAGTATGACCATCTCATGTCACAAGCCCTTCGCTTCAGTGAGCAGGCCGTGACGGTTGAGAGTGATGAGATATTTATCGAAGGGCAGGCCCGCATCCTTGATCAGCCGGAGTTCAGTGATGCCGCCAGAATGAAGGAAATTTACGAGGCCTTCGAGCAGAAGGGGATCATACTCCAGCTTCTGTCTCGCTGCATGACTGCGGATGGTGTGCAGATATACATCGGTTCGGAAACTTCTCTCAGCCGGTCGGCCGACATCAGCCTGATCACGGCACGTTTTGTCACCAGCAGCAACACGGTCGGGATGCTGGGGGTTATCGGCCCGACACGGATGGGATACTCCAGCGTTATTCCGATAGTGGACTACACAGCCAGGATGGTCAGTCGACTGTTAAGCGAAACATAGGAAAATCGACTCAAGTCTCAAGAGATTAAAGAGATCAACCAAAGGATACAACATGGAAACAAAAGATATCGTAGAACTCTCCGGCAACGGGGCACCCGACGAAACTGAAAACAGCTCCGTATGTACTGATGCCGATTCCCCTCTTTCACTGGAGGAACAACTTGCAGCCAAGGTGAAGGAAGCCAGTGAAAACTGGGATCGCTTCCTGCGCGAACGGGCAGATCTGGAAAACTACCGCAAGCGGGTCAACCGTGAAAAGGAAGAGTTGCTTAACTATGGTAACAAATCCTTGATCGAAGAGATCCTGCCGATCATCGACAATCTGGAGCGCGCCCTGACGCATGCCTCTGAGGATGGATTGGGGGCTCTGGTGGAAGGGATCCGCATGACTCACGGCATGCTGCTGAACTCGCTGAAAAAGTTCGGGGTATCGCCGTTGGAGACTGCCGGTTCACCGTTTGATCCTGCTTTTCACCAGGCCATGGCCCAGGTGCCGACCGGTGAGCACGCTCCCAATACTGTCATAGAGGAGTACCAGAAGGGCTACATGTTGAAGGAACGGTTGCTGCGTCCGGCAATGGTGACAGTGTCGGTGCCTGCAAAATAATTTCCCCGACACCTTGTTTTTGGATAACTCAGTGATTAGCTTCGAAGAGTAGGGGCTTGGCCTTCTGAGCGGGACGAGTGCTTTTTACAATTGCCGAATGGACTACAGCAAAATTATTTCCTGCCGTTAGTTGCAGAAAAAATTATAACTTACTTAAATAGGAGGACTACAAGTCATGAGTAAAGTAATCGGAATCGACCTCGGAACAACCAACTCCTGCGTTTCAATTATGGAGGGGGGCGAGCCGGTCGTTATCGCCAACTCCGAGGGCAGTCGCACTACCCCGTCAATGGTTGCCATCTCTGACAGCGGCGAACGTCTGGTAGGCCAGCAGGCCAAGCGTCAGGCGGTCACCAACCCTGAAAACACACTGTATGCAATCAAGCGCCTGATCGGGCGCAAATATGATTCTGATCCGGTCAGGAAAGATATCGCCATTTCCCCTTTCAAAATTGTAAAAGCAGATAACGGCGATGCCTGGGTAGAGGTGCGCGACAAGCGATATTCCGCCCCTGAAATCTCAGCCATGATCCTGCAGAAAATGAAGAAAACCGCTGAAGACTATCTGGGTACCACTGTCACCGACGCCGTCATCACCGTCCCGGCCTATTTCGACGACTCCCAGCGTCAGGCCACCAAGGATGCCGGCAAGATAGCCGGTCTGAACGTTTTGCGGATTATCAACGAACCAACTGCTGCAGCGCTGGCGTACGGACTGGACAAGAAGAAAGACGAGAAAATTGCAGTATTCGACTTGGGCGGAGGTACCTTCGATGTCTCGATTTTGGAGTTGGGCGACGGCGTATTTGAAGTAAAATCTACCAACGGAGATACCTTCCTGGGTGGAGAAGATTTTGATCAACTGGTGATCGACTGGATTGCTGCCGAGTTCAAAAAAGATCAGGGCATCGATCTCCGTGGCGACAAGATGGCCCTGCAACGCCTTAAAGAAGCGGCCGAGAAGGCCAAGTGCGAACTTTCGACCTCAATGGAAACCGACATCAACCTGCCATTCATCACTGCCGACGCCTCCGGTCCAAAACATCTGACCCTGAAGCTCTCCCGCGCCAAGTTGGAATCCATCTGTACTGAACTGCTGTCCAAACTGGACGGCCCATGCCGTACCGCTCTCAAGGATGCCGGTCTATCTGCAAAGGATATCGACGAGGTTATTCTGGTTGGCGGCATGACCCGCATGCCGGCCGTACAGAAAAAAGTGGAAGACATCTTTGGCAAAACTCCCAGTAAAGGCGTTAACCCGGATGAGGTCGTCGCCATCGGCGCCGGCATCCAGGGCGGCGTTCTGAGGGGCGACGTCAAGGACGTACTTCTGCTTGACGTTACTCCGCTCTCGCTCGGCATTGAGACCTTGGGGAGCGTCATGACCCGTCTGATTGAAAAGAATACCACCATCCCCTGTCGCAAAAGCCAGGTATTCTCTACAGCTGCGGACAACCAGCCGGCAGTTTCCATACATGTTCTGCAGGGTGAGCGAGAGATGGCCCGTGACAACAAGACCCTCGGCAATTTCGAACTGACCGGTATTCCTGCCGCACCGCGTGGTGTTCCACAGGTGGAGGTGACATTTGATATCGATGCCAACGGCATAGTGCATGTCTCGGCCAAAGATCTCGGAACCGGCAAGGAGCAGTCGATTCGTATTACGGCTTCTTCCGGGCTTTCCAAGGAAGAGATTGACAAGATGGTGCGTGACGCGGAGATCCATGCCGGTGAAGACAAGAAGAAACGTGAGGCTATTGAGGCGCGTAATCACGCCGACAGCATGGTCTACAGCACCGAAAAGTCATTGAAGGAGTTCGGGGACAAGATCGATGCGGTCGAAAAGGGCAACATTGAGAACAAAATCAATGAACTGAAAAAGATCATGGAAGGCGAGGACACTGAGGCCATCAAGAAAGCCACTGAGGAACTGGCTCAGTCGGCCCACAAACTGGCAGAAGCCATGTACGCTAAACCCGCAGGCGGCGAGCCTGATGCCGGCGGAGCAGATCAGGGCAGCACATCCAAGCCCAAGGACGACAAGGTGGTTGACGCCGATTTTGAGGAAGTAAAGGACGAGAAGAAATAATATCTGTCGGAGCAGTTGCAGCATCCCGGCAAGCGGATGTAACATAAGGTCTGTACTAATCATTCATGTTGCGGGCAGCGCCTCATTCCGGGGTCGCTGCTTGTTGCATTCTTCAAGGAATCTATCGTGGCCAATGGTGAAAAACGTGATTATTACGAGGTGCTGGGTGTCCACCGCAACGCCTCGGAAACCGAGATTAAAAAGGCCTTCCGCAAGGTGGCCATTCAGCATCATCCCGATAAGAACCCTGGTGACAAGTCAGCAGAAGATCGTTTCAAAGAGGCGACTGAGGCCTATGAAGTACTCTCGGATCCGCAGAAGCGGGCTCAGTACGATCAGTTCGGCCATGCCGGTGTGTCCGGAAGCGGGGGATTTTCCAGCGGCGGTTTTGGGGCGGGCACTCCCTTTGGTGACATCTTCGGAGACATTTTTGGTGATATCTTCGGTGCTGGAGGAGGGGGACGAGGCCGCTCCCAGGGAAGACGCGGCGACGACCTGCTCTACAATATGGAGATCAGCTTCGAAGAGGCCGCCTTTGGTATTGAAAAGAAGATCGAGGTGCCCTTTGCCAAAAGATGCGCTACCTGCAACGGTTCCGGTTCCAAACCCGGCACCGATCCAAAAGTCTGTCCCACGTGTCGTGGTGCCGGGCAGGTGCGTTACCAGCAAGGGTTTTTCAGCGTCAGCAAGACATGCGGCCACTGCAGCGGCGAAGGTAAAGTGGTGGAAAACCCCTGTTCCGACTGTCGGGGTAAAGGCAGCGTCAAGGACACCAAAACGCTCTCTGTCAAGATACCAGGCGGGGTTGAAACCGGCTCTCGCCTCAAGGTGACCGGAGAAGGCGGCCAGGGCAAAGGGGGACCGAACGGGGATCTGTATGTTGCGATCAGTGTAAGAGAGCATGCCCTGTTTCAGCGCGAAGACAACAACGTCATTTGCGAGATTCCTATCAGCTTTATCCAGGCAACCCTGGGTTGCGAGCTTGAGGTACCGACCCTGGATGGCAAGGTTGCCATGAAAGTTCCGGACGGGACCCAATCCGGCAAGATCTACCGACTGAAAGGTAAAGGAATTCCTTCTCTTCAGGGATACGGGCGCGGCGACCAATTGGTGGTCATCAGGGTCGAAACTCCTACCAATCTGAACAAAAAGCAGAGAGAACTTCTTGAGGAGTTCGCCAAAATAGGCGGTGAGGATATTCACCCGATGAAAAAGGGGTTCGTCGATAAGGTGATGGATTTTCTGAGCTAGAGACGGTTAAGCCGTTAAAAGACGGTTTTTGTCTTATTCACTATTGCAATCAAGATGATATCTATTTTCGCCTACGTGAGTGTCATCTTGAATGCGACTTGGAATTAGCAGATAATATATTTTAGCATCCAGGCATTAATTCAGTTAACTGACGGGGTGAATACATCATGGACAAACAGCAGATGGCGGAAAAAGCCACCGAAGTGCTTCGCCCCTTTGAAACAGCCAACCTTATCAGTACCATTCAGCATTTGACTCTCAAGCAGATTTTCACACACCCGGTAATGCTGATCTTTATTACTGCCGTACTCTTCTTTGGTATCATCAAGCGCTCAATGGCAGTCCTGATGACACTGGTTTTGATGATCGGTCTGATTGTCATGTTGCGCTTCGCTATGCCGGTGCCGGGCGAGGAGCTATCGATGGCAACCCTGTTTCCCTTCATCGGATTCGGATTGCTGATCGGTGTGGTAATAATCTATTTTTCATTTGTAAAATCGGAGTGATACCACTAAAAGGATTGTGTGCCTTATGAAACTGGATAAACGTGACTGGATGTTTGTTGGGCTTATTGTAATAGTCCTGGGAATATTCATCGGGATCAGCGGCCGGGAGAAAACCACTCTGGTGCCGTATGATGCCATGCACAGGATAACGTATGATACGGCTTTTCGAAATGCGCCGGGGCCGGACGCATCGCTGTTCAAACGGGCTTTTTTCAAACCTGACAAGAAGGGGGCGGAGGCTTTCTGCGAGCCCTGTCACCTCGAAAAAAAGGTACCGTTTCCACCCAACCATCCTGCCAAGAACCGCTGTCTCTTCTGTCATAAGCTGAAACAGGCTTGAATGTTGATCACTCGGCATTGCCCGAAATTCCAAAGCTCGACATTGACGCTATCAGGTCGGCAAAACGCTCACCCTGTACGATGACATGTTTCCTCAGCATGTCCGCTGCCAGCTCCCCGTCACCGGCAATGATAGTGTCTATAATGGCCGAATGCTCGGCAAATGACGTTCGCATTCTATCCCGTACGCGTACCTGCAGGCGCCGATACGCTCGCAATCTTCTGTGCAGGGCATCTGCCTCCTCGATCAAAAATCCGTTGTGGCTGGCAGCATAAATAGCCATATGGAAGCGCTCGTTCCTCCGGTAATAGGCATCAGGATCATTTTTTTTGTGTGCCTCTTCACAGGTACGATGGGCTTTTAGCAACGCCTGCTGATCGGCCGCAGTCATGCGCCGTGCTGCCAGTCTGCCACACATCGCCTCAAGTTCAGCCATTACCTCGAACATTTCACATAATCGCTGCGGAGTTATTTCGGCGACGATAGCACCCCGGCGGGGCCGCATATCGATCAGCCCGCTAAAAGCCAACTGCATGAGCGCCTCGCGGATCGGTGTGCGGGATACTTCAAATTCGTTAGCCAACTCTGTCTCGTCCAGGCGCATCCCGGGAGTATACCGTCCGGTGGCTATGCGCTCCTCAATTGTTTCCCTCAACTGCTCCGAACGACGTGAATGGACAATCACGTTCTGCATAATGACCTCATGGATGACTTTTTCTATCTGTATCTGTAGCACAAAAAATATGAAAATAACAGTTGACATTGTATGCAAAATAAATATTCTTGTATACAAGAACATGGTTTTAGTATTTTAAATAAGGAGAAAGGAGTTACACATGTCTCACGTACTGCGCAGTTCCGCAATTGGAGTGCTGGTGGCCCTGTCGCTGGCGATGTTTGGAGGCAGTTTTCAAACGGTATTTGCACAGGAGCTCAAAATTTCTCACCAGTTCCCTGGAGGGACGATTGACGAGGGTGATTTCCGCGACCGTCTGTGCCGGAAATTCGCCGCAGAAGTAGAAAAACGGACGAAGGGTGCGATAAAGGGCACCGTCTATCCCGGATCCTCCCTGATGAAAACCAACGCACAGTTCAGCTCTGTCAGCAAGGGTGCTCTCGACATGACATTGCTCCCGCTCTCCTATGCGGGCGGTGAAGTACCGGAAGTCAACATCGGCCTGATGCCGGGAGTTGTGACTTCCTATGAGCAGGGTATGGCCTGGAAAAACGCCGAGGTCGGCAAGTACCTGTCAGATCTGCTCTACCAGAAAGGGATCGTTATCGTCAGCTGGATCTGGCAGGCCGGTGGTGTTGCAGGTCGCACCAAGTCTATCGTAGAGCCGGAAGATGCCAAGGGGATGAAAGTCCGTGGCGGCAGTCGCGAAATGGATATGGTTCTCAAAGCGGCAGGGGCGTCCGTTGTCTCGCTTCCATCCAATGAAATCTATCAGTCGGTTCAGACCGGAGCACTGGACGCTGCCATGACCTCCTCCACCAGCCTGATCTCATTCCGACTTGAAGAAGTTGCCAAACACCTGACTACCGGACGCGGCAAGGCCTACTGGTTCATGTTCGAGCCTCTGCTCATATCGCGCACGGTCTTTGACAAACTGCCGAAAGATCAGCAGGCGACTATCATGACCGTAGGGGCTGAATTGGAAAAGTTTGCTCTGGAAGCGGCCAAGGCAGATGACCAGGCCGTTGCAAAGGTTTACCAGAAAGCCGGCGCCAAGGTATACGACCTGTCCGATGCCACCGTCACAAAGTGGCAGAATATTGCAAAAGAGACAGCGTGGAAGGATTACGCCAAAAAAAACGAGCGCTGCGCCAAGCTGATAGCGCTGGCAGAGAAAGTGGTCGTCACTCCGGAACCGAAGGTTGAACCGAAAGCGGCGGCCCCAAAAGGGAAGAAAAAATGAGCCACGGATTTGAGATAAATCCCGCAAAAGGGCCTGAAGTGGCTGAAAGCGGCATACTCGCCAGGATCAGCCAGTGGATGGCAATCTTTAACGAGTGGGTTATGCTGGTTTCAACCATCGCGCTTCTGGGTGCCGCAGGCATCCTTACCCTGGGTGTCCTCTTCCGGTATTTTCTGAAGATATCAACTGACTGGCAGGATGAGGCTTCCGTATTCCTTCTGGTAGGCGCAACATTTGCCTGCTGCGCCTATGTTCAATCCTACCGGGGACATGTCGGGATCGATGCGCTGGCGAGTATCCTGCCGGCGTCGGTTAACCGTATCCGCAAAATGATAGTCGATATTGCCTCCTTTTTTTTCTGCAGCTTCTTTACCTGGAAATCATGGACTCTTTTTCATGAAGCACTTGTCGGCGGCCAAACAACTTCATCATCATTTGCACCGCCGCTCTGGATCCCCTACAGTCTGATGGCAGCCGGCATGACGCTTCTTTCACTGCAACTCCTCCTGCAGGTACTCACCCATTTCAGTCGCAAGGAGGTCGCGCCATGAGCGTAGCAACCATAGGCATTCTCTATGGAGTCGGCACACTCATCGTGATGTTTTCCGGTATGCCGATCGCGTTTGCACTCGGGTCTGTGGCAACACTTTTCATGGCGATCTTCATGCCCGGCTCGGCGCTCGATACGATCACCCAGAACGTGTATGAGGAGATGGCCAGCATCACGCTCCTCTCCATCCCGCTCTTCATACTCAAAGGGGCGGCGATCGGAAAATCGCGCGCCGGCGCCGATCTCTACTCTGCCGTTCATGCCTGGATGAACAAGATTCCCGGCGGGTTGGGCATTGCCAACGTTTTCGCCTGTGCGCTCTTTGCCGCCATGGCCGGGTCATCCCCGGCCACCTGCTCCGCCATCGGCAGTGCAGGTATACCGGAGATGCGGCAAAGGGGCTATTCAGCCGGATTTGCAGCCGGACTTATCGCTGCCGGCGGTACGCTCGGCATCCTGCTTCCCCCATCCATCACCATGATTCTCTTTGCTGTCGCGGCAGAGCAGTCTCTTGGCAGACTATTCCTGGCCGGCATCGGCCCCGGCGTTCTGCTGGTCGTGCTCTTTTCGGCTTATGCGGCCTGGCAGTACAAACGCGAGTACAAGGTTGCCCTTGATGTCTATCAGGGGGGCGGAATAAAGTCCGCGTATCTTGATGACTTGCACTTGACCCTGGCTGACAAGACCAGAATGCTGCCGCGAGTGCTGCCATTTGTAATCCTGCTGACCGGCGTCATGGTAGCCTTGTACGGCGGCTATGCGACCCCGTCCGAGACAGCAGGATTGGGCGCAATTCTGGCGCTGGTTCTGGTCGCTGTGGTCTACAGGGTTTGGCGTCCAAAAGATGTAAAGATCATCTTTACGAGTACCCTCAGGGAATCAACCATGCTGATGTTGATTATCGGCATGTCGCTGCTCTATTCGTATGTTATGAGCTATCTGCACATCAGCCAGTCGGCTGCGGAGTGGATTGTCGCCATGCATCTCTCGAAATGGCTGCTGCTGGCAACCATTCTGGTTTTTGTCGTGATACTCGGATTTTTCCTGCCGCCGGTATCAATCATCCTGATGACGGCTCCGATTATTTTGCCCCCCCTGAAGGCGGCCGGCTTCGATCTGGTCTGGTTTGGCGTCGTCATGACGGTTGTGATGGAGATGGGGCTCATTCATCCGCCGGTTGGACTGAATATTTTCGTCATAAAAAACATTGCTCCTGACATACCCCTGAAAGATGTCATCTGGGGAACCGTTCCATTTGTTCTTTTGATGATGTTTGCGGTTGTGCTGATATGCGTGTTCCCCGGCATTGCCACATGGTTTCCTGATCTGGTCATGGGGGTTGCAGGCAAATAACGGGATGCGTACATGAGAACAGGAGTTATGAATGGTTGAACAGGTAATGGTATTCCTGCAGGCGCTGGTTGAGCAGACAGGCGCAATACATTTCACGTTCGGCAATTTCGTGATGTGCGTTGTCGGCGCCACAATGATCTACCTGGCAATTACAAAACATTACGAACCGTTATTGCTGATCGGCATCGGCTTTGCCTGTATCGTGGCCAATGTTCCCGGCCCTCCCGATGTACCGGGTGGAGGCGCAGTATCCGCTCTGCTCTATCAGGTCAGGGAGGGGGGACTCTTTCACTTTGCCTATCAGGGGGTGGCCAAACTCATCATCCCTCCTCTGATATTTCTGGGAGTAGGAGCCATGACGGATTTCGGTCCGATGATAGCAAATCCGAAATTGGTGATTCTTGGTGCCGGCGCGCATTCGGGAATCTTTGTCGCCCTGATTCTGGCAAAAATACTCGGCTTTACGATAAACGAAGCGGGCGCCATAGGGATTATCGGCGGCGCTGATGGGCCCATGGCGATATTCGTTACGATGAAGCTGGCTCCGCATCTGCTCGGACCGATTTCGGTCGCTGCGTATACCTACATGGCGTTGATGCCGATGATCCAGCCGCCGATCATGCGGCTTCTCACCAGCAAAGCGGAACGACGGATCGAAATGGCCCAGCTGCGAAATGTCAGCAAGCTTGAAAAGATCGCCTTTCCGGTGGTTATTGCCATCATCGTCAATCTATTCTTCCCCCCCGTCGCGCCCCTCATCACCATGCTGATGCTCGGCAACCTGCTGAAAGAGTCCGGCGTGACGGACCGGCTCTCCAAAACGGCGGGCGGCGGTCTGATGAACGTGATCATCCTCATCCTGACCGTAGCCATCGGCTCGACCATGGCAGCGGATAAATTCCTCACATGGCAGACCATTCAGATCGTCGTACTAGGCCTGATAGCATTCATGTTCGGTACCGCCTCGGGAGTGCTGACCGCCAAGCTGATGAACCTCTTCATGACAATCAAGATAAATCCGCTGATCGGATCGGCCGGAATCGCTTCCGTGCCGATCGCAGCGCGGGTCTCCCACATCGTAGCCGAGCAGGAAAATCCCAACAATCTCTTGATCTACCAGGCGATGGGACCGAATCTGGCGGGAGTATTCGGCACCGCCATCTCGGGCGGAATTCTGCTCGCGCTGCTCGGTGTAAATTAGAGTGAAATTCAGCCGGAAGGGAATATAATGGAGAGAACGTTCAGGATCACTGTTGAAAACAGTGTGTACACCGTCACGGTTGATGATCTTGGTTCCGGTGCGGTACAGACGCAAGCTGTCGCATCCGGCATTATTCACGCGCCTGTCGCGCCGGTTGCCGAAACAGCCTTGTCCCCGGAGAATGTCAAATGCAGGCTGGGGGGAGTCGTAGATTCGATTGAGGTAATAGTCGGGCAGAGTGTCAACAAGGGTGACAAGGTCGTGGTAATTGAGGCGATGAAGATGAAGACGCCGATGTTTGCAACCAGAAGCGGAGTAGTCTCCGGTATCGCCGTCAAGGCAGGGCAGAAGATAGATACCGGCCAGGTACTGTTAACCATCGCATAACTGAAACACGGGGATATACATGCGTGCAATCATACCGGATACGCTTGAGGGGGCTCTCATCCTGAGCGTGATTGATTTTTTCCTCAGTTTTGTCATCATCGCCGGTATCGGCGTAATTCTGTCGTTTTTTCCTCTGCTGAACCGATTCTCTTCAAAAAACGATGATAGTGCGGACGGGCATGATCCTCGTCTTGTTCCGTCGGATAGAGCTGAGTCACCTGCAATTAACGCTCATCACCTGGTCGCAATTTCCGCCGCCATCCATGAGGTTATGGGATCACACCGGATAATCAGTGTTGAATCCAGCCGCAAGGTGGAATTGTCGGGATCGCGAGAAAACGAAAGGATAATATCATGAACGAGATATTGTTTGTAGTGGATGAAGATTTGGAGGGAGGTTTTTCTGCCCGTGCACTCAATGCTTCGATCTTTACCCAAGCGGAAACTGTCGAGGAATTGCACAAGCAGGTCCGCGATGCTGTTCAATGCCATTTTGATCCATCAGAAATGCCAAAGATTATCAGGCTTCATTTTGTGCGAGAGGAGTTGATTGCGGCATGAGACTGCCCAGGGATGTTTCGGGAGTTGACCTCACAAAGGCATTGAAGCGCTTGGGATATGATGAAACGAGAAGGAGCGGAAGTCATTCCGACTGACCTGCACGAAGGATGGGGAGCAACACCTGACGATTCCAGCCCATGATCCGCTCAAGCTTGGTACGTTGGCTGCAATAATTGCCGACATCGCACAGCAGATGAAGATTTCAAAAGATGAAGTTGTGCGTTTGCTGTTTGGTTGAAGTTGATGGAAGAGCTGCCAAATGACTGGGATCTTGTGATGGGTGGAAAAGAACCTTTCGAAATTGAGCCTCTGCAATAAAGGACTGGAACTATGTATCCTTCTGTGAAAGAAGTTGTTCCTGGTGACAACTATGTGCTTACAATATTATTCGACAATGGAGAGAATGGTGTTCTTGATATGAAGCCTATCCTAGATTTTGGCATATTTCAGCGCATTAAAGACTATGAAGCTTTCAAGCGGGTTCAAGTATCATTCGACACAATAGAATGGGATTGCGGGGTTGACCTCGATCCTGAATATGTCTACGCAAGATGTATTGGAAACAAATCCGCATAATTCTCTGGCTCATGGCGAGGTCAGGACCAGATTGCACCGATACAACCAGACTCAGGGATTGTTTGAACCGATGATAGTCACGCCGCAAGAGTTGATGGAAAGGGGATAGTCATGGCCTTTGAAGATCCGATAGTTGCTGAGGTCAGAGATGTCAGGGAGAAATTATTGGCCGACGCCGGGGGATTTTATGAGTACGTCAGAAAGTTGAAGGCACTTGAATCTGGCGATACTGGGCGATTGGTTACAAAGGTTCACAGGCATGACGAGTTACACAAGGCGGTTAGTTGCGCTGAGGACTTTGCAGAATATAAGGGGAAACGGTAGATCAAGGTTGACATGAGTTGAATAAACTGTCCCCGGAATTCTTCTCGGTAATGAGAAGGAAAAATGGTCAATAGAGAAATGGGGTAGCGTCATGGTAAGCAATAGAAACGACATTCTCTCGTTATTGCGGGCGAACAAGGATGAAATGGCGCATCGTTTCGGTGTGGTGAGTGTAGGTCTTTTCGGCAGTTATGCTCGCGGAGAGGCACATGAGGATTCCGATATCGACATTGCCATAGAGATTCTGTCTGAGAAGAAGTCTCTGGGTAATTTCCTTGGTATCAGGCGCTATCTCGAACAGCAGTTTGGCAAGTCAGTAGATCTTGGAATTGAAAGCACTTTGAAGCCGCTGGCGCGGGAAACAGTAGCCAGGGAGATTATTCATGTCTGAGCGTCCGCAACTTCTCTACTGTCAGGATATTCTTGATTCAGGCACGGCGATTCAGTCATACGTTCAGGAAGTAACATTCTACGCTTTTGAGCATGATCGCATGCGTTACTCGGCAGTAATTCGCGAGTTCGAAATCATTGGTGAGGCAGTGGGCAAGTTATCTGAGGAGTTGAAGCGGGGATACCCGGAGATACCGTGGCAGGACATAAAGGATTTCCGCAATTTACTGGCGCATGAATATTTTGGGGTGGATCTGGAGATAGTCTGGAATACTATTCGTGACGATTTACCGATGTTGCTGGTTGCCGTTCAAAAAATTATGATTGGAATTAAGTAAACTGTCCCCGGAATTACCCATGAGTTGAATAAACTGTCCCCGGAATTCTTCATCCCTTCGACTTCGCTCAGGACAGGCGTGAAACGCAACCTTGAAGCTTTTCAAAGAAAGAGGCTGATTATGTCAATAAACTGGAGAGATTATATTGAATCAACACCGGATGTGTTGAAAGGTAAGCCGAGAATCAAGGGGCAGCGTATACCTGTAAGTCTCATTTTGGGGTATCTATCTGAAGGCAAGTCTCAAAAAGAGATATTGGATGAGTTTCCTGATATTACGCCGGCACAGATTTATGCATGCCTTGATTATGCCAGAGATCTCACGGAATATGAGCTTGCCGCATGAGGCTAAAGATCTTTGCTGATCACTGCGTTCCCAATTCCATAATCAGATTTCTCCGAGAACAAGGTTGTGAAGTCCTTGTGTTGCGTGAATATATTCCGAAAGACTCGCCTGATCCGATTGTCATAGACAAGGCTCAGGAGTGTGGATCAAAATTACTTACGCTTAACGGTGATTTTGCCGATTTGATAAACTATCCACCTCAGCGATACAGAGGAATAATTTCCGTACAATTGAAAAATCACCCTGAAAACATCCCGGCTATTTGTGAAAGATTCGCAAAGTTTTTCGAGAGTCACCAAAACATGGCCGATTTTAAAGGCAAGCTTATTGTCGTAGAACCTCACAGAATTCGGGTGAGGGGTTGATGTGGACCAGCTTGTGTTTGTATGAATTTAGTTCGGTAATGAGAAGGAAAAATGGTCAATAGAAAAACAAACAAGAACGTCACCGGGCCACCAGGGAAGACGTTTACAATGATGTCGCGTTCAAAACCGTAGTGGTAGGTTGCGTTGAGCGGGTTCATCCCTTCGACTTACTTCGACTTCGCTCAGTACAAGTCGCTCAGGCAGGCGTGAACGCAACGGTTTGTGGTGGTGGAAAGATTGGGAATGTCGCGTTGATGATGCGTAACGCGACCTGCGAAGCTGTTAAATGCAACAACTCAATAATTGACGGAGGCGTAACATGAGCTATTCCTATGCGGGCACCAGATTGAACTACGCAGAATACACGATGGCCCACAACTTTGTCGATGGGATCAAATCATCAAACCGCGAGGCGGGGGAGCGGGTTTCCATGGCCATCTCCCGACAGACCCGCGATGTGATTGCCTCCAACGAAGCCTTGAACGCCGAGAACATCCGCGCCACCGAGATTGCCGCCGGACAGATCAGCGATGCCATGTCGCAAGGCTTTGGCGAGCTTTCGGGGGTGATGAGTGACGGCTTCAGCAGAATTTCGTATGACATTCAGGCAGTCTCCGCCGGGATCGATGAGCTGAATGCCACCTTTCACTGGGGTTTCAGCCAGATGCTCTCCACCATGGGGCGGATGAATGATTCTTTGCAGGATTTGATCAGGATCGCCAAGACCCCGGCCCAGACCGCCGCCTATGAACAGTACGAGATTGCCCGCGACGCCTTCCGCCAGGGGCTGTATCAGGAATGTATGGAATCGCTCAACATCGGCATCAACGGCAACCAGGCATCTACCGGCTACAAGCTGGAGTGGCGCTTTCACCAGATGAAAGGCTCGGTGCTGCTCGGTTTTGTCGGCTGCGATGCCGCGATGATCGACCTGCCACTTGCCGAGGAATCGTTCCTGCTGGCTGCCCGCTACGCCAAAGCCGATTATCCCGACCATGCCGGAAAGGCGTTCCTCTCTGCCGGGTGGGCCGCCTATTGCCAGGGGAAGATGAATGTGGCACTGACCCACACCGAACAGGCCATTGCCATCAATCCCAATTTGGGTGAGGCGCTGTTTCAGGCTGCCAAGGTAAAAATGGCGCTGGGCGAGGTGGATGCCGCCCTGCCGGTCCTGGCCAGAGCCATTGACCAGGATCGTTTTTATGCGCTGAAGGCGGCCGGGGATGGTGATTTTCAGCGCTATGACGATAAGCTGCGCGGCTATCTGGATGCCATGCGGAAGGAGAAATACCGGCAGGCGGTGCCCAAGGTGCGGGGGGCGTTGGAGGATGTTCAGCGAATTCTGAAGAGGAGCCCGGACGGAAAGGGAAACAAAGCGATTGAAAAGCTGGAGTCATTTCTTGCCAGGGGTGAAAACTGGCCACTGATGGATATGCTTGCTGTGGTGCAGGGGCTGGATGCGGTGATTGCCGAAGCCAAACGGCTGCCGATAGCCGTCATTATTGAAGCGCCGAGAACCGAGGAGGAAACCTATCAGGAGCAGGAGTCGTATCAGGAGGAAGTGGTTATCAAGCAAGCGGGTTGGTTCAGCAAGGCAGTGACCGAAATGCAGACCAGGACGCGGACGGTGACCAGAAAACGCACGGTGAACAAAGCCACTACTGTTCGAATTGACTTGTGCGCTATCCCTGCCGGAACCTTTATGATGGGTGATTCATCTCACAGCCCGGTTCATCAGGTAACGATCAGCCGTGATTTTTATCTGGGAAAATATCCGGTAACACAGGCGCAATGGGAAGCGGTAATGGGAAGAAATCCGAGCAAATTCAAAGGTGCGGATCGCCCGGTGGAACAGGTTTCGCATGATGATTGCCAGGAATTCGTCAAGCGTCTCAATGCGACCGGCAAAGGGACGTTTCGTCTGCCGACCGAGGCGGAATGGGAATATGCCTGTCGCGCCGGTTCAACAAGTACGTATTGCTTTGGCGACAGCGATGCACAACTGGGTGACTATGCCTGGTACAGCGCTAATTCCGGAAGCCAGACCCAGCCTGTGGGCAGGAAAAAGGCCAACTTCTGGGGACTGCACGACATGCACGGTAATGTGTGGGAATGGTGCCAGGATTGGCATGGAGACTATCCGTCCGAGGCGGTAACCGATCCGCAGGGGCCATCATCTGGCTCCGGCCGCGTCCTCCGTGGCGGCTGCTGGCTCTTCGATGCGAGTCTCGCGACTTCGGCCTTCCGCTACGAGAGCACGCCCGATATCCGGTACGACTTCCTTGGTTTCCGGGTTGTCTGTCTTTCAGTTCGGTGAGCAAGAAAAAAGCACAGGCCGGTGCGGGCAACGGAGGGCGAAGTGGAACGAAGCCCGTAGATTGACCGAACCGTGCCGAAGCGTTACCGGTGTTGATTGTCTCTTTGTGCGCGAAGCGCACTCTATTTTTTTTTGACAGGCTGAAATTATGCAACAGTGGAAGTTTTTTCGCATACCGGTAAACGGCGCGGATGTATCCGCCGATGACTTCAATCTGTTTCTGCGTTCGCATCGCGTGCTTGCTGTGCATCGTGAATTTGTGGTGCAGGGTGAGAGTTCTTATTGGGCGCTGGCGGTCGAATATCTTGCTGATGGTGCGATTACCGCGCCACGCAGGGATGGCGGCAAAAAAGAGAAAATTGATTACCGCGAAGTTCTTTCTCCCGATGAATTCGCCCGTTTTGCCTTATTGCGGGAATGGCGCAAACATGCGGCACAGGTGGATGCAGTGCCGGTCTATACTATCCTTACCAATGAGCAGATGGCGGAAATAGCCAAGGGCAACTGTCGTACAAAGGCTGATTTGACCAGGGTTGATGGTATTGGGGCCGGTCGGATGGAAAAATATGGCGCGGCAATTTTGCAAGCGATAGCGAGTGTTACTAATGAGGCGGACGGGCAACCTGTATCATAAAATCGCTGAACCGGATAATTTGCGCCAAGCGTTTTTCAAGGCGGTACGGAGCAAACAGGATCGGCTGGAAGTTCAGGATTATCGTGAACATCTGGATGAAAACTTGGCCTCGCTGCATCAGCAATTGATAAACAAATCAGTTGACGTCGGCAATTACCGTTTCTTTACCATCCACGACCCGAAGGAACGTCGCATTTGTGCCGCTGCATTCCGCGAACGGGTGCTGCATCATGCCATAATGAACGTATGCGAACCGGTGCTTGACCGTTACTCAATCTTTGATTCTTATGCCTGCCGCTCCGGGAAGGGACAGCGGGCTGCCGTGGCACGGGCGCGGGAATTTGCCGGTAAATATGCCTGGTATCTGAAACTGGACATTCGCAAGTATTTCGACAGCATAAACCATGAGGCGCTGTTGAAACTCCTCACCCGGCGTTTCAAGGATGAACATTTATTGGCCATGTTCAGAAAGATCATTGAAACCTACCACACCTTGCCAGGTCAGGGACTACCGATAGGCAACCTTGTTTCTCAACATTTCGCCAATTTCTATCTTGGCCTGTTTGACCACTGGATCAAGGAAATGCGAAGAGTCAGCGGATATCTTCGCTACATGGATGATTATGTGTTGTTCAACGACAGCCGGGAGGCTCTGAAGGATGATTTGGCACAGATCAAGTCATACCTTGGTGACAATCTGCATCTTGAATTAAAGGACAATATCCAACTCAACCGGACAGCTTGTGGTGTGCCGTTTCTTGGGATGAGGGTGTATCCGAACATGGTGAAGCTCTCTGCCAGAAGCAGGATGCGATTTGTTCGAAAATTGCGTGATTATGAAATGCGGACTATACGTGGAGAAATGGAACAACGGGAACTCGCCGGACGGGTTTCCTCACTGATTGAATTCACCCGGATTGCCGAATCGAAAGGTTTCAGACGTTCTGTGATACGCAGAAAAGGGGTATTCTCCTGAAAGGCTCCAACCGCGTCAACCGTGGCGGCAGCTGGAACAACGATGCGAGTAACGCGACATCGGCCAACCGCAACAAGAACACGCCCGATAACCGGAACAACAACCTTGGTTTCCGGCTTGTCTGTCTTTCAGCTCACCGGGTGATGGATGTCACCCGCCGAACCGGAGCATATCCAGTCCCCGAAACTTGGGGCGAAAAGAGACGTAAAGCTTCCCTGTTGGTAAGTCGCCGGAGGCGATTCGAAGATTGGGAGGTAATATTGGTTTGTTAAACGGAATCGTTAGACATGTGCCGCAGTAGACTTTGCAGGGGATGGATTTTCAGATCGGGGTGAAGTAGAAATGGACTTCTATTTCATACTATTCAGCTACATAGAGATAGCCACAAAGAGATAGCCCTAAAAAGTCCCCCTTCAGAAAGGGGGATTTAGGGGGATTTGCCGTTGACTATAGAGGCAAATCCCCCTAAACCCCCCTTTGCAAAGGGAGATCAACTACTGAAGTAGCAAGTGTCGGAGTAGTATTAGCAGGGGGGTACTGATTGAAAAAGCTGGATCCCCGATAGAAGCATTCGGGGATGACAAACATTCTGCAAGAACTGAAAAGAGGGTTCCTTATGATATGCGATATATGCGGAACAGATGGAGCAGATATCAAACAGGTAAGCAGAAGTTGCGACAAGAAGAAAGAGTTGTTGATTATTGAGGATATCCCGGTGGTGTCATGCGGTGAGAGTTACATGAATAACGACGAAACCCTGCTTGTCGGTACTGATCCCGAATCGCTGACACGGGATTGCCGGCAGCTCCGCGATTATTCGATAACGGATCTGCCGACCGCCGATGAGGTTATTGCTTTCCTTGACGGCTATAATTCGTTCATAAACCATGAAACTCGCCCTTTTACGCCGATGCGTGAAGTAAATATGCTGTTGTGAGAGCACCATAAATGATGGAGAACAGGACAGGCGATGGAAAAGAAACTGAAAATTACCATTGACGGCAGAACCTATGATGTTGCCGTTGAGGAAATCGATTCGGCGGGAAGGCCTCTCCGGCCGGAATCAGCGGTTGTGCCTGCGGCAACAGCTTCCGCAGCCGCCAGCCGTCCGAAAGCAACTGCCGGAAAGGTTGTGACGGACGACACCGGCACGTGGAATACACGGAGAACCGATTACCATGAGCGGATGAACGGCGCGGCGCACTATATCCGCAACGGCAAAGTGGTTGAAGCCCCGGACACCACAAAGGTGCTCGAAGCGGTCATCCGTCCGTTCGACCGCGTTAATATTGAAGGCAACAACCAGAAGCAGGCCGATTTTCTGGCCGAGTGCCTGATCAAATGCGATCTGAGCCGCGTTCACAACCTGCACATGGTCCAGTCCGCCGTACCGCTGCCGGTTCATCTCGACATGTTTGAGGCAGGGATTGCGAAAAAACTGGATTTCGCCTACGGAGGCCCCATGGGGGGGCGAGTGGCCAAGGCGATCAAGGAGGGCAAGCTTGAGCTCGGCGCCATCCATACCTACCTGGAACTGTTTGCCCGCTACTTTATTGATCTGACACCTCGTGTCTCGCTGGTGTGCGCCTATGAGGGGGATGCCCAGGGCAACCTCTACACCGGTTTCAACACTGAGGACACTCCTGCCATAGTCGAGGCTACCAAGTTCCGGCAAGGGATCGTCATAGCCCAGGTAAACAGGCTGGTTGACAAAGTCAGCCGGGTTGACATACCGGGTGACTGGGTGGACATGGTTATTGAATCGCCAAAACCGTTCTATCTGGAACCGCTCTTCACGCGGGATCCCGCCAACATCACCGACACCCAGGTTTTGATGGCCATGATGGCGATCAAGGGCATCTACGCCGAATATGGCGTCAAGCGCCTCAACCACGGCATAGGCTTCAACACCGCCGCCATTGAACTGCTCCTTCCCACCTATGGCGAGGAGCTGGGATTGAAGGGGAAAATCTGTACCGAGTTTGCGCTGAACCCGCACCCGACACTGATCCCGGCCATTGAAAGCGGCTGGGTGAAATCGATCCACAGCTTCGGTGGAGAGCTTGGAATGCAGCGATACTGCGAGGCGCGCGGCGATATCTTCTTCCTCGGACCGGACGGAACCATGCGCTCGAACCGTGCCTACAGCCAGACCGCCGGCCATTACGCCTGTGACATGTTTATCGGCGGCACACTGCAGATCGACAAGTACGGCAACAGCAGCACCGCGACAGCCAACAGAGTGGCGGGATTCGGCGGCGCGCCCAACATGGGGTGCGATGCCAAGGGGCGCAGGCATACCACCGAAGCCTGGCTGAAATGCGGAGAAGAGTTCACGTCACAGAGCGAGCTGCTGGGCACCATGCCGCGCGGCAAGCGGCTGGTGGTTCAGATGCAGGAGACGTTCGGAGAAAAAATGGAGCCGGGATTCGTGGACGAACTGGATGCCTGGGCATTGGCTAAAAATGCCAATCTGCCGCTGCCTCCGGTCATGATCTATGCCGACGACCTGACGCACATACTCACCGAGGAGGGGATTGCCGCTCTCCACAAATGCAGCGGGCTTGAAGAGCGCATGGCCGCCATTCGCGGTGTGGCCGGTTTCACCAACGTGGGACTTGCCGCCCGATCTTCAGAAACGAAGGCTCTGCGCGAAAAAGGGATCATCAGGACGCCGGAGGATCTGGGGATCGACAGGGGCCGCGCCAACCGCTCCCTGCTGGCGGCCAGAAGTGTAAGTGAACTTGTGGAGTGGTCGGGGGGGCTCTACGACCCGCCCGCCCGCTTCAGGAACTGGTAAAGGGCAGCGTTGTCCGGTTAGGTCTTTGCAGCAGCCTTAAAAGTCCCTCCGCCCCTTGCGGGATGGGGTTAGGGGGTGGGGGAACTTGCCATTTTTGACTCCGTGGCAGCTTCACCCACCCCTCAATCCCCTCCCGTCAAGGGAGGGGAAGCTTAAATGCAAAGACCAAGCAAAGACCAAACCGGACAACGCTGGGTAACGGGAGAAAGATATGGCAAAACAACTTCACGAACTCAACCTCGAGTTCAAAGCGGAAAATCCGGCGAAATTCCCGTCCGACTTTCTCCATTACGGCGTGGTCGGCTCCGGCGACATGGAAGCCATCATGGAAAAGAAGGAGCTGGGTGGGGCCGTCACCGTCAAGGTGGTCACTCCGGTTACCGGTTATGATGAAGTATGGCGCCGTGTGCTTGAGCGCTTTGTGAACGACACCGGCATTGCCGATGCCAGCATAGAAATCAACGACAACAATTCAACTCCGGTCGTCGTCTCGCTGCGCCTGCGCCAGGCACTGGCCGAAATAGCGGGTGGTGGCGCATGATAGCCGGCAGATGGGAACAACTCCAGAGTAAAAGTTTTCTTGAGAGCAATGCGCGTGAACGTGCCATCGGCCTGGCCGACTCCGGCACATTCACAGAACTGGCCGGTCCCCGGCATCGTATTTCCAGCCCGCATCTCCCCTTGATGGGCGAGGCGGTGGAGTTTGATGACGGCATCGTTACCGGAGTGGGCCTCATGGGCAATAAACCGCTCTTCATCGCCTCTCAGGAGGGGCGCTTCATCGGAGGTTCAGTGGGCGAGGTGCATGGCGCCAAACTGGTCAACATCGTGCGTATGGCCCGCAACTCCCATGACAGAATGCTGGCCGCCAATCCGGCCCTGCCGGAGGAAAAGCGACCGGCCGTAGTCATATCATTCGAGACCGGTGGGGTGCGTCTGCACGAAGCCAATGCCGGCCTTCTGGCCCACGCCGAACTGATGGACCAGTTTCAGGATTGCCAGGGAAAAGTACCCATTATCGCTCTCATCGGCAGCAAAGTGGGCTGTTTTGGCGGTATGGGCTTTGCGGCCGCAGCTGCCGACACGATTATCATGAGCCAGTTCGGCCGCCTCGGACTGACCGGACCGGAAGTTATCGAGGAGGAGATGGGCAAGGACGAGTTTGACGCCTCCGACCGCGCCCTGGTTTACCGCACTACCGGCGGCAGGCATAAATATATCATGGGTGACTGCAACCTGCTGGTAGCAGACTCGATTGCCGCCTTTCGCGACGCATTACGAGGGGTGCTTGCAAAGCCCCATGCCGAAATCAGCGCCATGCGGCGCATCGGCAGCCTGGAGAAGGTACTGCATCAGCTCAGGCTGGTAGCGCTCTGCGTCAAGCTGGCTCCCAGGGATTCCAGGGATGTCTGGAAATACGCCGGCAACGGAAGCCCCGACGAACTGGCGGATATGGATTTTGATACATTCCTGAAAACGGCTGAGCGGCTGGTCATTGACGACCGGGAGGGATAACCATGGAAAACCTGACAGGACAGGGGCGTGCGGCCATAGATATGGTAGTGGACCCGGGCAGCTTCCGGGAGGGTAAGGTTTCCGCTTTGAGCATCACCGATGAAGAGTTCGGCCCAGGCGCCGTTATCGGCACAGCCACTCTTGACGGCACGGAATGCACGATTATCGCCAATGATGCGATGGCGGCCAACCCCGGATTTCCGGTGGTGTACGCCGGCATCATCGGCCTGGAAGAGGCGTATAAGATGGCCCAGGCGGTATACCACAGCATCCTGGCAGACAGAGGCAAACCGCTTCCCGAAAAGCGGGCGATCATACTGATAGTTGATACCCCCGGCAACGGCCCCGGCAAGCAGGAGGAAATCTTCGGCATGAACAAGGCCACCGGTGCCTACCAGATGGCGCTGGCCGAGGCACGCAAGGCGGGACATCCCATTGTGGCCCTGGTAGTCGGGCGCGCCATCTCGGGCGGTTTTCTCTGTCACGGCATGCAGGCTGACCATATCCTGGCGCTCTCCCCGAAATTCAACACCCTGATCCATGTCATGCCGATCACCAGCATCGCCCGTATCACCAAACTCGACATAGAGTGGCTGCAGGAACTGGCAAAAAACAACCCGGTATTTGCTCCCGGCCCGGACTTCTTCCATAAGCTGGGAGGCGTGGAGGAACTCATCAACAGTAATGAGGAGATGCGTGGACGTGTTATTGTCCATCTGGCCGAAATAAGGGCGAAAAAGATGGCAGGCAGGGACGAAGAACTTGGCCCCTGGGGACGGGGCGCGCTGGGTGCGGAACGGGGCGGGCGTGTGGCCCGCAGCAGGGTCATCAAGGTAATGAATGACGAGTTTGAAAAAGTGGCGGAGAGGTACTTGTAAAGAAAGCATCATGTCAAAAATCCTGGATGAGCTGGAAATGATGGTGGATGATTTCGGAACCGCCCCGACTCTTGAGACGGTCGAACGGCGGACGCTCGCTGACAAGGGGATTGCCGGTGCGACGGCCGCGCATGTCATTGAAGAGATTCATACCCCGTTCAATCTGGCTTTCCTGAGCTTCACCACCGGTTCCACGGCCTTCCAGAATATCGTCGGCGTCACTCACGCCGAACTGCCGGAGAGAGCCAGAGCCTCGCTTAAAGCATTCCGGTTGGCAGGCGTGCTCCCCGGCAGCCATATGCTGGTCAGTTATGCCCCGCTGGTGAATGTCTTTCCGGCCACTGCGCTGATACAGTACGGACTCACCTGGAATTTTCCCCGTCGTTCAAGCCGCGACGCCTTCATTCTGTCCCTCTGTAGCGACAGGCCGGCTGTGGTTCTGGGCGAGTCAAGTTTTATCCGCGCATCGCTGGCGGACGCCTGTTCTCTGGGCCTTCAGGATGAGATCCCCCGCGGGACTATTGTGTTTACCGCCGGTACCACACTTGATCTTGAGCTTTTGCCTGCTGCGGAACGATTCGGCTGGCAGGTGCACGATCTGTATGGCTGTCAGGAGTTCGGCTGGCTTACCCTGGACGGGATTCCGCTGCGGGACGACATCAGCCTGATACCATCTCCGCATCATGAAATGTACCGCGAAGTGGTGGTTGGCGGACTCCCCATGGGGGACAGTTTTCCTGTCAGCGCATCCGGGCATGTCTGCCGCGTCAACGGCGAAGCGGCCGGGGAGATTATCACCTATCGCCGACAGCGTACCCATCCCGAATACGAGGTATTCGTAACCGCAACCACACTCGGCTCAGCCGAAACGGTTGGGCGTGTGGCCCGAACCATTGTGCGCATCAAGGGGAGGGTGGTTAAAGTGCGGCCGGACGTGCGCCTGAATGCTCCGGCCACGGTACTTGAGCTGGCACCGGGAGTCGCGGAGCGCGGCTCTATTCAGGATGTGGCTGCCGTCATCACCGGGCCGGAAAAAACCCTCATGTTCGAACTGATGGTCAAGGCACAGCTTGAGCTCCAGCAGACCGCAAAAACCGACCCCACATGGCACAAAACCCGTTGATCCGGACAGCCTTCCGGCCGGAGCAGATCCGCAAACGGCACACGCTGCTTGAAATCACTGATGCCGGTCGAAAAACCATTATTGACGAACTGGCGGAAAACGACGGAATATCCGCTGAGCTGCTTGAAAAGATTACATTACTACTGCTGCCGGAAAATCCGGGTTTTCGAACTCCCGGCATTGTCCGGCGGGAGGAAACCGATCTACGGGCCGGTTATATTCCCATTGGTTTCAGCGCTCCGGTTGCCGGCGAAGATGGTCGTCTACGTGTGGCGGCTTTCGTTGCCTGTAAGGATGTTGAACGTGCAATCAGCCCCTACGATGTTCTGAAGATGTCATTTAGCGACCGGACTGCAAGTATGAGAGCGCTCTTCGGCGCCGTGGAACTGGCCGGGGAGCTCGGTCTCAAGCCTGGGATCTGGGGCTCTGCGGCTCTGGAACTGTATACGGGGCTCCCCTGCACTCATGATGAATCGGACCTCGATCTACTGGTAGAAACGGCTCCGCTGGAGACCTTGTCACGATTCCTGGAAGGAATCAGGACTCTTGAAGAGCGCTTCGGATTACGAATCGATGTTGAAGTTGATCTCTCTGACGGTTATGGGGTGCAGCTGAAGGAGCTTCTTGGCCGGGGTAGCATGGTGCTTGGCAAAAGCATCAACGGCGTCAGCCTCTTTCCGCGTGAACATCTTCTTGCTGCCTTGCCGCACTGATCGACACGTTTACCTTTGAGGAATGTGATTGTGGGGAAGAGTCTGCCAGGGTGCCGGGGGCTTAGGTGAAAAAGCTGCGGATAATTATCGTTGAAGATGAAGAGGATCTGCTGATTGTACTGGTAGCGGTACTTTCCCGGCTCGGCCTGGACGTGCGGGGCTGCAGCGATGGCGCGTCACTGGATCGTGCCATCGCTGACTATCCGGCGGATGTGGTTGTCCTTGATCTCAATCTGCCGGGTGAAGATGGCGTGGATATTGCCCGTCGGTTACGACGAACATGCCAGTGTGGAATTATCATGACCACCAGTCGCGCCATGGTAAATGAACGGGTGAGAGGTTTTGAAAGCGGTGCAGATCTCTATTTCGTCAAACCGATTGATCCAATGGAGCTTCATGCGGCACTTCTGAACCTCGGGCGGCGACTCACACAACCTCCTCTCCCGGTAAAACCTCTCTGGCTCTATGATTCGGCATCATCCTCCCTGCGGACTCCCAACGGCGTCAGCATCAAACTGACGGCGAACGAATGTACTGTCATGAAGATGCTTTTTGCTGTTCCGGGCGAAATTGTCAGCAGCGCGTCTTTGCTTTCGGCTTTGGGTCATCCGGACGATGAGTACGGACTGCAGCGGCTCAAGACGCTGTTCAGCCGCCTGCGTTCCAAGGTGCACGATCACGACACGGAATCGGAATTGCCGGTCCGTGCCCGCCACTCTCTAGGGTATGCCTTATTAGCCGGGTCACCAGAATAATCCTCCAGCGTTCTCTCCTCTTTCGCCCGAATTGTAACAAAGTGTTACCAGATATTCCCGTGGCATTAGTGTAGTATATCCTGAAATAAGTATGTGCCATACTCACGTATATCCCGGGAGGAGCCCATGTGTTATGCGGCAAAAATACTGATTGCAGACGACAACCCAGGTATCCATGACATCCTTGGGAAGCTTTTTTCCAGTGGAGAAGCCGGTAAGATGCCATTGATTCTCCATGCCGGTGATGGCCGGGAAGCGCTGGATATCCTCAGTAAGAACCCGGACACCGACGTCATTGTTCTGGATCTGGACATGCCTGTCATGGATGGCTTCGAAACCCTTGCCCGCATCAAGGCTGATCTGCGCCTGCAGGCAATTCCGGTCTGTGTCTTCAGCGGCAGCAAGGATGATTCCGCCCAGGCGCTGAGTCTGGGGGCGCGTGACTATATTATCAAGCCGGGCGACTATCGGGAGGTCAGGATACGTGTACTGAATCTTGTTGAGAGCAAACGCCGGTCCGAGGAAAGTGAACAGGCCAAGACACATTTTCTCGCCACTGTCAGCCATGAATTGCGGACACCGATGAGCGGCGTTATCGGAGCTGTACAACTGTTGCAGACTACTGATATGACCGTCGAACAATCTGAATACGTTGAGTTGCTTGAACAATCCGCAAACAACATGATGACTAAAATAAATGATGTTCTCAACTTCTTGCAGAGTGAAAACCCGTTTCACCACCTGCCGTCCGTTCCATTCTCTTTACGGGCAACCATGCTGGAGTTGATTGGGTCACTGGCCAAAGCGGCAGAAATGAACGCAGTGGCCATGGAGTTGGATATCCACCACAGCCTCCCGGATAATCTGACCGGACTGCCGGATAAAATCCAGTTGATATTCCACCAGCTGCTCAGCAATGCCATTAAATTTTCCCCGTCGGGAAAGGTTATCGCACGCATCGAACCGGGCCTGCTTGATGAAACGCAGGTGCAACTGCGCTGTTCTGTAACCGATACCGGTGTCGGCATCCCCCCGGAAAAGCTGTCGAGAATATTTGAGCCTTTTACTCAGGCAGACAGCTCTTCAACGCGCAAATTCGACGGGTTGGGTATCGGGCTTTCGATTGCGAGCAGAATTGTGCAGATGATGGGTGGAACAATGAACGTCGAGAGCGCTTCATCTGGCGGCAGCACGTTCAGTTTTACGGTTGGTTGCGGCATTGCACGCGACTAGTCCCTGGCTTGGAATTGATAATCATGGGGTATCAGGTGATGATCACTGAAATCAATAAAAAGTATATCAACAATGTATCGGTGGTGTTGCTTGCAACTATCCTCATATTATGCGCAGTCTCCCGGGCGTCCGCCCTTGAAAAGGTCACCCTTCAGCTCAAATGGACTCATCAGTTCCAGTTTGCCGGTTATTATGCCGCCCTGCAGCAGGGGTACTTCCGTGATGCCGGTCTTGACGTTACTATTAAGCCTGCCACACCGGGCAGGGATCCGGTTCTTGATGTTATAGACGGCAAGGCAGAATACGGCGTCGGAACCAGCAGTCTGCTCCTGCTGCGCAATGCCGGTAAGCCGGTTGTAGCTCTGGCTGTTATTTTCCAGCATTCCCCCTACATCCTGCTGACAAAAGGACGTTCCGCCAACGAAACAATCCATAGCCTCGTCGGTAAACGTCTGATGCTGGAGCCTCAGGCCGATGAACTGGTGGCGTACCTGAAAAAAGAGGGAATCACGCTGGATAAAATGCAGGTGCTGGAACACAGCTTTCATATCAAGGACTTGATCGACGGAAAGGTGGATGTCATCTCCGGGTATATTTCTGATGACCCGCATGAACTTGAGCGGGATGGATTCTCCTATCATGCCTATACTCCCCGTTCGGCGGGCATAGATTTTTACGGCGACAATCTTTTTACCACCGAAAGCGAACTGAAAAAACATCCTGCACGGGTCAGAGCCTTCCGTGAAGCCAGTCTGAAAGGGTGGAGGTACGCCCTGCAGCATCCTGATGAAATCATCAATCTGATTGTGTCTGCGTACTCGCCACAATCTGACCGCACCCACCTGAAATACGAGGCTGAGCAGATCAAAGGGCTGATACAGCCGAACCTGGTGGAGATCGGCTATATGCATACCGGTCGCTGGCAGCATATTGCAGATACATATATAGAGCTTGGTCTGCTGCCAAAAAATGTCGATTTCCGGAAATTCATCTACAATCCCCATCCTCACAAGGATCTGACATTCTTCTACTGGATTGCATGTGCGCTGCTTGGTGTTGCACTTTTGATCATTGCTGTACGTCTGATAAAAACATCCGGAAACCTGAAGGTCAGTGAAGAGCGGATTCGAGAGCAGTACCACGAAATCAAGCAGATTAACGAATCTCTTGAAGAGCAGGTGGCGGAACGAACGCGGAATCTCCAACGTGCTCAATACGCCGAACTGCTTGTCTCTGAAGCCCTGAGCGCCAGTGAGCTGCGCTTCCGCTCCTTTGTCGAAAATGCCAATGATCTCATCTACTCATTGACTTCGTCCGGAATAATTTCCTACGTCGCTCCAAACGTAGAGCAGCTTCTGGGCTACCGGTCGGACGAGCTGATCGGAACATCTTTCACTCCGCTTATCCATGATGAAGAGCTTCCGGCATGTCTGCTGTCGCTGCAGCAGCTTTTCGAGTCCGGAGAGAAAATGAGCGGGCTTGAATACCGGATTCGCCATAAAAATGGAAGCTGGCTCTGGTTTGTATCGAATGCATCGCTTGTGACCGATGCCATCAACAGTGAACCGGTTTTTTTTGGGATTGGCCGTGACATTACCGAGGGTAAGCTGGCGGAAGAGGCATTGCGCGACAGTGATGAGTTGCTCGCTCAATTTATGCTACACTCACCCATTCACACCTTCGTCCAGTCGGTTACACCCACCGAGAGCCGCACGCTGAGATGCAGTGACAATTTTCAAATGATGCTTGGCATATCAAGCAGGGATATGCTCGGCAAGACCATGGAAGAGTTGTTTCCTCCCGAATTAGCCGCAAAGATCAATGCTGACAACTGGACCATCTTAACCGGCAGTAAAGCGGTTGAGGTGGAGGAGGAGTTTAATGGCCGCCACTACAGCACAATCAAGTTCCCGATAAACCAGCGAGGCAAAACAGTGCTTGCAGGCTACACGATCGACATAACTGAACGGATACTGTCGGAAGAGATGATGCGACAATTTAACGATGCGCTGGAACAGCGGGTTTCTGAACAGACGAAAGCGCTACAGGAGAGTCTGTCCCGCATTGATCAGCTGACCTTGCAGAGCCGCACCATGATCTGGGAGGTGGATGCCCAGGGGCTCTACACCTATGTCAACCATGTTTCGGAGTTGCTTTTCGGATACCGGCCGGAAGAAATGATCGGCAGGATGTACTATTACGACATATTCCCCGAACATGAGCAGGAGGCGATCAAAAAACAATTAACGCATATTTTTGAAAACAGGACTCAAATCCTTAATCTGGAAAACCGTACTATTACCAGAGATGGCCACCATATATGGTGGACTACCGACGGCATCCCCATACTGAGCGCCGACGGGACTCTGCTGGGCTACCGTGGCAGCGACACAGACATCACCGAGAGTCGGAAGCTCAAAGAGCAGTTGCTGCAGTCCCAGAAAATGGAGGCTGTCGGGCAGCTTGCCGGCGGTCTGGCCCATGATTTCAACAATGTGCTCAGCATTATCAACGGCTATTGTTGTCTGTTGCAGATGGATATGGAGCAGAATGAGATACTGAAAGAGTATCTGGAGAAAATTATGGCCGCAACAGGCCGGGCGGGCGAACTGACCCACAGCATGCTTGCCTTCAGCCGCACTCAGGTCATGAATCCTCAGAATCATGATCTGAACTGGGTTGTTTCAAAAACCGGAGCATTTATTGAAAAAATCATCGGCGATAACATCAGCTTCAAGACAATTATAAAAGAAGCATCTCTCCCGGTTTATGTTGACAGAGGTCAGATTGAACAGATTCTGATCAATCTGGCCAACAATGCCCGTGACGCCATGCCGGACGGAGGTGACCTGCAAATTGTCACAGATAGTATAACGATGGATAAGTCGTTCACCGTTGCGCATGGTTTTGGAAAATCGGGGCGCTATGCAGTCATCACCATATCTGATACCGGAACGGGGATGGATGAAGCGACCAGAAGGAAGATCTTTGAGCCGTTCTTCACTACCAAAGCGGTTAACAAAGGTACCGGTCTCGGTCTGGCAATGGTATACGGCATCGTAAAGCAGCACCATGGATTTGTAGAAGTATCCAGTGAGCCGGGGCACGGAGCCAGTTTCATGGTATATCTGCCGATTGTCATGATGAAAACAGCGGACAGCAGTGTGAAAGCCGCTGCCGGACTGGAAATATCGGCCGGTACCGAGACTGTTCTGATTGCTGAAGACAGCGCGGATTTACTGGAGTTTATGCGAAATGTTCTGACAAGGCTCGGCTATCAGGTGATTTGTGCTGTGGATGGTCAGGACGCTGTGAACAAGTTCAGGGATAACGCAGAAAAAATACAGCTGACTATCATGGATATGATTATGCCGAAGAAGAGCGGCAAAGCAGCCTACGATGAGATCAGACAGATCAGGCCGGATGCCAGGGCGTTGTTCAGCAGCGGCTACAGCGCCAACATCGTCCAGCAGCTGGGTGAACTTGGTGCAAATGCTCAGTTTATCTCAAAGCCGGTTCAACCGGAGGAGTTGTTGAAAAAGATGCGTGAGATGCTTGATCGGTAGCCTCTGAAGCGGAGTACATATTCCACACAATTTATCAGGTCGCTGACCAGATCCCGATTCCCATTTCAAGCGGAATATCCTTTTTGCCCGCAAAGAAATTTTTCAAATGCAACTTGGCGTCGCTCAACTCTATGCCGACTTCAACACCATGAAACACATCCGAAGAACTTGTGCCATTCGAGAGCATGAGGACCGAGGAGTTCAGTTGCCGCAGCATGCGATAAAATTCTGTGATGTTCTTGATATTTTCCGGGAAATAATCTTCAATCGGATCAAGAACGACAAGCTTTACTTTATAATACTCGCAAAATTTGAGTAAATGGGTGAACGTTCTGGTGCAATTCCCCGTAATATCGACCAAAATCGGCTGGGTTCCGTAGCAGTCGTCGCACATGGAGATGCAGGTAAGATTGTCGCCATTTTGCCGCAGCTTATAATCGAAGTCCGGTTCTGATTTCTGCCATTCGCGACAGAGTCGTCTGAAGCGCCGGCAATTGTCATCATCGGTATCCTGGGAACTCAGGTATATGACGTGCCCCTGCTGACAGAGGTAATTGCCAAGAAACGGAAGCCCCAGCGCAACAGACATCGCCGCCTGCATTGCCAACGTGGATTTTCCGTAGACGCCATTGGTTTTGAGGCATACCAGTGATTTTGACGGGATTATCTCCGCGATCGTATATTCTTCCGGTTTCGGAGCAGCGACTTCCCGAGTCGTCCATTCCTGTATGCCGATGTGCCTGGCAAAAGGATTATCTTCCATCATCTTAAGTGCCATAGTGTCACCTCCGGGCCAGACGGGGTCAGGCTTTGGATATTGGTATTAAAGAGAGGCTTTCTTTCAGCTTAATCATCTGTTCGTACAGTTTTGGCTCCCTCCTGGCGCGCAGTTGAACGGCTCTGGCTGCACTGCTGAGGGTAGATACGTCTCTTCCGGTATAATTACTCAATTCAGTTAGTTTTGATTCTCCCGTTTCAAGTATCAACCAGGCAACCACCCCCCGTGCCTCAGAAAAATTGCGATATTTGCCCGGAACTTTCAGATCCTTTTGTTCAATTCCATAGTTAAGGCAGACATGCTGCATTATTTCTTCAAGCTGAAAGCGCCACTTCCCTTTTGCATCATCCTGTGTAAGGACTTTATCAATGAAGGCATCATCTCCGAGAAGCCGGCTGTCATTTGCGCTTCCTCGGTGGTATTCCCGCAGATACCCATCGTTTTTTCCGGACTCAACAAATTTATTGTAATTAATGCAGGCTCTATTACTTTTTCGAGCAAATTTCGACAATACCCAGTCAGTTGTGAGCCATGGTATGCTTTCCATGCCAAGATATGCACGGTGTCCGCTCCATGGAAATTCATCAGGGGAGTGAACCATTTTGGCGCGTACCGGATTGAGGTGGATATAACGGGTTAATTCCAACAGGTATGAATCGGCATCGACCATGACCGCTTTGAAGCGTCCTTGAAACAAATGGCCGCTCCTGTTCTGCTTCCAGTTGATCCACCTGGTATAGCGAAAGGTGAGGTTCTGCATGATACGGGACAAAGGTACTTCGCCAACCTGGATTGCCAGATGAATATGATTGGCCATCAGGCAAAACGCATGAATACGATGGCCGTACCGCTCCAGCCCTTCCTGCATCAACAGATAAAAGCGGAAACGGTCCGCGTCATCAAAAAAAATGTCCTGTCGGGCGTTGCCGCGCATGATAACGTGGTACAGTGCCGCAGGGTAATGTACTCTGGGCTTTCTTGCCATGATGCAGGAATATCATATCAATACAAATATTGCAAGCCTGACCCCACAGTGAGGAACGGATATGGAGACTTTAAGCGCTACAGATGTTCACTGCCGTATCGATCCAGATCTTTGTGCCGAATACCATCTGCTCGACATGTTATGTCTGGATGCCCTTCGTCATGAGGCGATGACATGGCCCAAACCGGGGCTGGTCACACCGGCTGATCCGGGCAGTCATAGTGATATGAACATAGGCACGTTACTGGCCGGTATCAGGGCGCTGGAAGGAACATTTTCCCGAATGGCGGCGGCGGCGGCCGGTGGGCAGGATTTGTCGCCGCTCCAGGAAATCGGCCGGGAAGCTGAACAGCGGATGCTCAAAGTTACCGGCGGGGTTAATACCCATCGTGGAGCGGTTTACAACCTGGGGTTTCTGGTTGTCGCCTCAGTGCGACGTGACGTCGATCAGGCGCTCGCAGGCCTCGGATGCGGTGAGGTGGTTCAGTGTCTCTGGGGAGGGCAGATACTGACATCCAGGAGTACATCTCGTGACAGCCACGGCAATCAGGTATATCGCCGCTGTGCCGCCGCAGGTGCGCGAGGTGAGGCGGGATCCGGGTTTCCAACGGTATATCAGATCGGCATACCAACCCTGCAGCGTCTGCTGGCGGCCGGCTATGGCCGTGACAGGGCTATGGCCGGAACCTTGCTCGCGCTGATCGAGCATCTTGATGACACCAATCTATTGTGGCGCGGCGGCGATGAGGGATTGGCGTATGCACAGCAGTCGGCGAAGAAGTTTAATGCCGGCGGAGGAGTTGAACAGCCTGACTGGCAGGTGCAGCTCGTTTCGATGCATCATGCTTTCGTTGAACGCAACCTGAGTCCGGGTGGCAGTGCCGATCTGCTTGCAGCAACCTGGGTGGCGTATCATCTTGACGGGCAGACGACTTCCTGATCCGGTTCTTCGAAGCTGACCCGCCCGATTTTTCCGGCCCTGAGCTCCCGCAGGAAAGCCTCTGCGGCCCGATGCAGATCTACCTCCCCGCCGGTAATGAGGCAACCGAGGCGGCGACCGATAGCTTCCAGTATCGCAGCGGGCGAATCGGGTAGTTCAGCAAGCCGGTAATGCTCTCTGATACGTTCAGGATACCGCTGCATCATGAACCCGGCGGCAAACAGCCCTACACAGGTGTAATCAAAGGCGCCGGCCCCTATGGCGCCGCTGGTCGCCAGACGATAGGCTGCGACCTGATCCTGCAGGTCCGGCCACAGCAGACCCGGCGTATCGGAGAGGATAATGCCGTTGCGCAGATCGATCTGCTGGCCGCAGACGGTTATTGCCGGTTTGTCGCCGACTTTTGCCATGCATTTCCCCGCCATGGTATTGATCAGGGTTGATTTGCCGGTGTTTGGAATTCCGAACACCATCACCCGCAGCGGCCAGCCCGGTCTTCCCCGATGCGGCACCGTTTTCTGACAGAGCTTGATCAGTTGCTTCGCGTCGGCATGAACTCTGGCGGAAAGCGGCAGAGCGCATACTCCCGATTCCCGCTCAAGATGGCGCACCCAGGCTTTGGTGACGGCAGGATCAGCCAGATCATTTTTGTTCAGCACCTTGATGCAGGGCTTGTTGCTGCGTAACTCCTCCAGCCGGTTGTTGGAGCTGGATAAGGGCAGGCGGGCATCAAGCACCTCAATAATCACATCAATCCTGCGGATCGCTTCGGCCACCTTTGCCAGGGCCTTTCCCATATGGCCCGGATACCATCTGATAGTCATGTTGGTTGTTCCTTTTTTTCCTGATTGGCGCTCATCATCCTCTGTGGTGCGAAACAGTCCTTCTCAAATCAGAATAGGGGATAGACAGCGATGGCTAATCGAGGCTATTGTTGCAATGTTTGAGGAGTTGCAGGCTGGAGAGAACCTAGCACTTCGGACTTGTCTTCGTCAACGGTATATCTGAATACCAGCTTCCACGGGGCATCAGGTAAAATATTACATGACGCTTGAAACAGATTCCACAACGGTCGGCCGTTTTGCCCCGTCTCCAACCGGTGCGCTGCATACCGGTTCTCTTGTAGCGGCGGTGGGGAGTTATCTGATGGCAAAACATGCCGGAGGTCGCTGGCTGCTGCGTCTGGATGATCTGGATACGCCGCGCCAGATCACCGGTATGGATGATGACTTCATGCGGACGCTGGAGTTATTCGGTCTGCTATGGGATGGCGAAGTAACCCGGCAGAGCCGTCATATCGGGGAGTACGGGCAGGTCTTTGAAGCTTTGCAACGAGCGGGAGTCGTCTATCCCTGTGGCTGTTCCCGCAGGGAGATTGCCCAGGCGGCTTCGGCGCCACACCGCGAAGACGACTGCCTTCCCTATTCCGGTACCTGTCGTGGCGGGCTTAAGGCAGGTTCGATACTACGGTCCTGGCGAGTCAAGGTACCGGATGACAAAATCTGTTTTTACGACATGAGGAGGGGATGTATCTGTCAGTCGCTCTCTGAAGTCTCCGGCGATTTCGTCGTGCGGCGAGGCGATGGCGAATTTGCATATCAACTGGCGGTTGTTGTGGATGATTATCTGTCAGGAGTGACACAGGTGGTGCGCGGAGACGACCTGCTCGCTTCAACGCCGCGGCAGATATATATTCAGCGTATTCTGGGGTACCGGCAGCCGGAGTATTGCCATCTGCCGCTGGTGACAGGTTTTGGCGGCGCCAAATTGAGCAAGCGTGACAACCTGCTTTCACATCACCTTGGAAATATAAGGGGAGAGGAGGGGAGGCTGCTCTTTGCCGTACTTCGTTTTCTTGGTCAAAATCCACCGGCAGAACTTGAGAAATGTTCCCGTACAGATGTTCTGGATTGGGGTGTCAGTCATTTTGATGTAGAACGGATCCCCGCTGAGGGGGGAGTGATGCTGGTAAATCTATAACCCTGAAAAACGCAACAATCCGAACCGGCCATTTTGTGCAGATAGTGTCAGCTGACGATATACTGGCACGCGGCTGAACGGCTGATCCAGAAATCACGCAGAGCCTTTTCACCTTCACAAAAATCCTCCAGCTCAATTTCTGCATCCGGCGTCCATGGCCGGTGCCTGTAATAAAGCTTGTCATAGTAATGTTGAATCAGCCCGCGAGTGATCCCCGCCACATCCCACTGATCGAGCATAACCTTCAATTCGGCGTAGTGACTGCCGCCCAGCTTTTTCCTGATACGCTCCAGCGCTGCCGCAATCGGTTTGCGGTAATCCTGGCGGGCATATTCCTGTGTCAGCCGGTTGACTCTTGTATCCAGGGATGCCGAGCACCAGATCTTGAAACTGCCTGTCATCACATCGTACAAACGGCCTGGAAGCGTAATATTCCCTATTCGTCTGCTTTCCCCCTCCAGGATAATCGGCTTATTGGAAGGGGCCTTGCGCAGGAGATCCCACAACAGTGTATCAAAGCGCTTCTGGGACGGTTGTTCGCCCAATCCCAGAGAACCGAACGCCGACCCGCGATGGCAGGCCAGCCCTTCAAGATCGACAGTAAACCAGAGCTGGTGATCCAGTCCGTTGATAAATGTGGTTTTACCGCTGCCGGTCATGCCATGGAGCACAATCAAAGGTGCCGGAGGGTCGAAGCTGTCAAAGTATGATATGATCTGATTCCGGAAGGCCTTGTAACCGCCGCGCAGTTGTTTGACCGGATAACCGCAGGTCTCAAGCAGGATAGCCATCGAAAGACTTCTCAGACCTCCCCGCCAGCAGTAGACCAGAATCGGCCGGCCGGCTGCATGGTTTATGGCTTCACTGGTCATTCTGGCGAAGCGGCTGCAGGTCAGTTCCAACCCGCGCATGCGCGCCGGCTGCGCTCCCTGCTGCTTGTAAATCGTACCGATTTCGACCCGTTCTTCATTCGTCAGAATCGGCACATTGAAGGCGCCCGGCAAATGATCTTCATCAAATTCAAGCGGAGTCCGGACATCAATTATGCAGTGGCTGTCGAGTAGTGAAGAGTTAAAGGTGATTTTTTCAGGCATTGGATTGCACTCCGGATGAACATAGTTCTCTGAATCACAATGTATGTATTAGTGCCGGTATTTGCAGGGAAGGATATAATCAAACTTATACCCCACTCCGTACACAGAGTGAATCAACTCACATTCATTACTGACAGCGGATATTTTCTTCCGCAGATTCTTTATAAAATTGTCAATAGCACGGTCATTCAGTGCCCGGTCATCCGGATAGATATTATTCAGAAGATTCTGTCGGTTATAGACCCGCCCCGGACGGGCAGCCAAATAATTGAGCAACCTGAATTCAGGCGCTGTCAGCTGCAGGTCATGACTGTTCAGGGTTGCACGGTAGCATGATTCATCAAGTTGAAGTCCTGCCTCCAGCGAAGTCGGCACAGTACCGGTTCTTCGCAGAACCGTTTTGACCCGGGCCACGACTTCGCGGGGACTGTACGGCTTGCAGATGTAGTCATCGGCTCCCAGTTCAAGGCCGAGGAGGCGGTCAATCTCTTCAACACGAGCCGTGGTCATGATGATCGGTAGCGTTGAAAAAGAACGAACCTCTTTGCAGACGTCCAGTCCGCTTTTCCCCGGCAGCATCAGGTCGAGCAGGATCAAAGCCGGTTTATACTCCCGAACCCAGGAGACAACAGGCAAACCTTCCATCAGCAGATGAGTCTTATAGTTCTCGAGACGGAGATAGTCTGCCAGAATCTCTGCGGTGGCAGCCTCATCCTCGACTATCAGTATCATTTCATTCATCAGACACTCCCATAACAAGGCAGTTCAACCCGTATCCACACCCCGCCAAACGGTGATGGCACTGCAACTATAGCGCCCTCATGCGCCTCAACGATATTGCGGCAGATTGCCAAACCAAGTCCGGCTCCACCCGTGGCCCTGCTTCGAGAAGATTCAACGCGATAGAGGCGTGCGAACAGTTTTTCCAATTCAGTTTCCGCTACGCCGGGTGCGGAATCCTGAAAGTCAATCATCACCCTGCTACCATCTTTCCGTACCTTGACACTCAACTCACCACCCGGATCGGTATATTTCAGCGCATTGTCAAGCAGGTTGCCGAACAGTTGCCGCAAACGCTCCTGATCACCAAAAACGGTGACGTTATCTGCCGCTTCACAGTGAAGAGCAATGTTCTTTGCCGAAAATTCCGGGCTGATTATTGAGACCGCTTGCTGAATAATCTCGGATACCGCCACCTCATCCTTGCGATAGGTCTGTGCGCCAACGTCCGACAGCGACAGTTGGTAGAGATCATCCACCAGTCTCGTAAAGCGCATGATCTCATTGTGGATAGCCTTGACTGAGTCGGTGCTCGGTTGACGCACTCCGTCCAGTATTGCTTCTACCTGGCTCCTCAGAAAGGTGAGCGGCGTCCGCAGTTCGTGAGAAATATCTGCTACCCACCTGCGTCTGGTCCCCTCGTTCTGCTCCATTGCCAGAGCCAGTGCATTGAAGTCGCTTGCCAGTCGCCCCAGCTCATCACTTGAATCGACCGGTACGCGAACAGAATAATCGCCATGCGCCAGTACATGAGTCGCCTCGGTAATGTTTGTAAGCGGTCTTACCAAGCGGGTTGCCAGCAGCAGCGCCAGCCCGGCTGATAACAACAGGACAACTGTGGCAATAATGAAAAAGGCGTATCTCTGCTCATGCAAAAAACCATTATGCAGCAGGCTGTCGAATGTTGTCCGGGGCCGGAGTCCCAGGTAGCCGATAACTATGCCCTGATGGTGCAGGGTGATTATCCCGGCATCCACAGGCACAGTATCCGGCCCTATCAGACGGGCTTTGTTCGCATCCAGCAAAAACAGGCGGCGACTGAACTGGTGGGCGAGATGTGGCGGGAGAGTGTCTGGTGGCGGCGAAGCATTGTTTTCCGGCCTCTGAGGCGGGTGAATCCCATCAGGCTGTGGCGGTTTTAATTCAGGGAAAGACGAATCAACCATCTGTCGCCACTTCATCCGGTCACGGAGGATCGAGTCCCAACCTGATTCCGTACGGTATTCATTCTCCAAGCCGGAAGCCAGGCGAGACACGCCGTTTTTCTCCATCTCATTGATCAGTTTGAGAAATCCTCTGTTGAGATTCCATCTCATTATCATAGTAGAGCTGACGACCGCCAGGCTTGCCGCCAGAAATAGCGCTAGAAACAGTTTGTGAGTGATGCCGAATTTCATTTTATGTGTAAGCCTCCCTTCCCGGCTTACTTTTATCATATTCCGGCCGGCCGGAAACAGACAAAATCATTGATGCATACTGCTCCACATCACAAAATACATTTACTACACAATCTGAGCAGTGCCTGATTATAATCTCCTTGCTCATTTTCCTCCGGAACTGGATAGAATTGGTAATCGGGATTTACGGGAAATTCATTTCAAGCCGTACCGGATCATCTACTCTATTCGTGATAATGAAGTGATTATTCATTGTGTGCTGGACGGCAGGCGAGATATGCAGACTCTCCTGCAGAAGAGGTTGTTGCGATGATTACAAAGTAATAAATTGACGCTGGCAGGTCATGGTTCACTCAGAATACTTCTTATTTTCCGTAACAACCCAAAAGGATTTAGCGGTTTTATGATGAACTCGATCGCCTGATAATCAAAACCGTGATTTTCGAGGATGTCAGAAGTGTATCCGCTCATGAACAAGGCTTTTATATCAGGTTTTAGTGCCTTGATTTTTTCAAATGCCTCCGCACCATTGCCGTTTGGCATGATCACGTCCAGCAGGAGAAGGTCAACGGAATCACTATAGGTTTTGAAAGCCTCAACACAACGATTGCCATCTTCTGAAAGAATCACTTGGTATCCGTTTGATGTGAGCAGATTTTCTAAAAACTTCCGTATTGCCGGGTCGTCTTCTGCTACAAGTATGGTTTCTTTACCAACGGGCGGTAATTCATCTTGAGTTCTGACCGATGCTTCGACAGTACCGTCTTCTGATAGCGGGATAAATACTGTAAACGCACTGCCCTGACCAGGAATACTTACCACATCAATGAAACCCTTGTGCTGCTTGACAATTCCATACACTATCGCCAGGCCAAGGCCGGTGCCCTTGCCCATATCTTTAGTGGTGTAGAACGGCTCGAAAATTCTTTCGAGTATTTTGCTTTCCATGCCGGTGCCCGTGTCTGTAACGGCAATATATCCATACGGCCCCGGTGTGCCGTACCCTTTGGTGGCAACGAAGCTTTCATCAATTAACTTCCGCCCGCATTCCACGTTTAAAGTACCACCACACAGCATGGCATCACGGGCATTGGTTACAAGATTGACGATAACCTGTTCAATCTGGCCGCTGTCCACGAGCACCGGCAGTACGGACTCTTGAAGTAACATTTTGATGAGTATGTTTTCGTCAATGAGCCTCTCAATAAATGTATGGGTATGCGTCACAATATCGACGAGATTGACACGCGCCAGAAGCATTTGCTGTTTGCGACTGAAGGCAAGCAGTCCACGAGTCAGGTTGGCTGCCTTTTCCGCTGATGACACAATCTGCTCCACCTGTTCTTTTTGCTTTTCTTTACACTGGCTGTCCATGAGCAATAAACTACTATAACCCATTATAACCGTGAGAATGTTGTTCAAGTCATGGGCTACACCGCCAGCGAGCTGACCCACCGCTTCCATTTTCTGGGAATGACGCAACTGTATTTCCATTTGCTTACGTCCGGTAATATCCCTGAAGAACGCCACGCATCGACCACCATCAATCGAGCGGAACTGGACGCTGATCTCGACATCAATGATCTTGCCATCCTTGCATCTGTGCTGGGATTCAAAACGGTCTTCTCCCCGGGTCATTATCTTCTTGATCCTGGCAGCGGTTTGAGCCGGATTTTCGATAACCTCCAGATCGGAAACGGTCATCGAAAGCAGTTCCTGTCTGCCGTAACCGCTCATGCGGCAATAAGTTTCGTTAACCTCAAGGATTCGTCCGGTCGTGTCAACCTGCCAGAAACCATCCATGGCTGTTTCCAGTATGGTTCGATTCTGCTCTTCGCTCTCTCGAAGTTCCACCACTCTTTCTGCCAGTTCCTTTGTTCGCTCTTCAACAAGCCGATCAAGTTCATTGTTAATATCTTCAAGGGACTCCTGAAAATCTTTAACCTTGATGAGCGACCTGACCTTTGCCAATACTTCCTTGTTTGGCACCGGGCGGTACAGGTAGTCGACCGCCCCTGCCTTCAGGCCGTCAATCTTATCATCTGAGCCGGTTTTAAGCCCGGACATGAGTACGCAAAGACTGCCGGCAAACTTCGGGTTTTCCTTGATGGTTCGCACCAGTTCAATACCGTTCCAGTCCGGCAGGATAACATCCATAAGAAAGATGTCGGGCTGGAGCGTTTCGATTAGTGTCAGGCATTCTCCGCCTGATGAAGCAGTTATGACCTCGAAGCCTTCCTGGGTCAGGATGCGTTCATAGACATGGAGCATGTCCTCATTATCATCAATCACCATTACTTTATGCGTAGTGGACATCATTGCCTCCAATCGGCATCGTTACTATGAAACGAGTGCCGCCCTCAGGTCTGTTTTCAGCACGGATATCTCCACCGTGCCCCTCAACAATGCGCCGACAGATGGCCAGGCCAAGCCCGGTTCCCTTCTCGCCGCGCGTTCCCAGGCGGCTGGCTTTGCTGAATGGCACAAACAGCTCATCAAGAAGGTTCAGGGGCAATCCCTTGCCATTATCCTCAATTTTCATGACGATGTTTCCATTGTCTCTCTCAAGCCCAAGGCGCACACTGCCACCGGCGTGACTGAACTTGATGGCATTGCCCAGAAGATTGTTGAGAACCTGCTCAATCTTGTTGGCATCCCAGCAAACGGTGTCCGGCAGGTTTCCGGCCAGCGATTCACTGATAGTGACACTTTTATGCTCAGCAATTACCTGGTTGTTCGAAACGCATCGGTCAATGAAATCGGGAAGGTTCAGCGGTATGATGCCGAGATTGAGATTGCCCGATTCTATGGTTGAAATGTCCAGCAGGTCATTGATCATGCCCAGCATAAACTCACTGGATTTGCTGATGACACCGACAAGTTTCCGGTCATCGTCGCCGGTCTCTTCTTTGTCGAGAAGCAGTTCACAGTAGGAAACTATTGTTCCGAGCGGCGAGCGCAAGTCATGGGCAGCCATACCGAGAAAATAATTCTTCTGTTTGTTCAGTTCTGCAAGCTCATGGTTTTTCTTGACCAGTTCCCGCTGCATGACTGAAAGTTGGTTGTTAAGCTGCGTCAACTCTTCATATATGGATTGTTCCTTGTTCTTGAGTTGATGAGATGTATGCTGCAGCTCTTTCATGACCAGCCGCAGGTGATTGGTCTGTTCATTGTTGATCCTGAGCATCTCTTCAATCAGTTCGACTGCTGAATCGCGGGTGCTTGCGCCGACGAGCAGAATCTTATCGTCAAAAGGAGCGGCTGCGCAATGTACCGTTGCAATACCCGCCGTAAGCGGGACTACGAGCTCCCAATCGAAAGCCGATCCTCTGGAACTGGCTTCGCTGAAAAAAAGCCGAACCTTTTCGTGACAGGCTTCATCAAACATATCCATAACCGGCATTCCAACAGACAGTTCATGGGCACAGTCATATTCATTCTGGATTATCTGCACTATTGTGTCAGAAGCATCGCAAATGATGACAAATCCTTTTCCAGCCAGATGATTAGGCATGTAGTTGTAGTCCTTTATTTGGTTATCAGATGCTGAGCAACTGTAACCGCATCGGCGGCACCCCTCGCCCATAAGTCGGCGCCCACGTCACGCCAGAGATTGGTGTTGCTATTGAAGGGAAGCCCTCCGACCATTATTGGTGGTGTGGCATCAGAGAATTCAGCCTTGATGGCTGCAATCATTTCGCTTACTATCGGGACATGATAGGTAATAGTGGCGGACAATGCCAACAGGTGAGGTTTATGGGTCTGGATGGCCGACACCATCTGCTTACGACTGACTCCGGACCCCAGATAATAGGTATCCCAACCATCCATCTCAAAAAAGTCCGCCACCATGCGGACGCCGATTTCATGAAGCTCAGAGCCGATGCAGGCCGCAACCAGCGTTTTACCAATCCTCCGGGAAGATATTATCTGCGGATAGAGTTCGGCCATTATAGCTTGAGTTGCGGCGGTACAGAAATGCTCCTCGGCAATACTGACCTTGTTGAGAAGCCAGAGCCGCCCCACTTCGTATTGTGCCGGCTGGAAGACTGAGATATATAGCTCACGGATGGAAAGGCCATTGTCCAGCGCTTCGGTAACGATCCGATGTGCGCCAGCCCGGTCGGCTGTCAGCAACGCTTCCAGATAAGCCCTGGCGGTTTCCGGGAGCTGGCAGGTTATGTCGTGACAGTCTTGCATTCTTCCGTCTCCTCAGGTAATGTCTTGGGAAGGAATGGCAGGATAATCCTGAATGTGCTGCCAGCTCCCGGCTTGCTGGTGATATGTATGGCCCCCTTGTGCCACCTGACAATCCCGAGAACCGCAGCCAACCCCATCCCTCTGCCGGTGAATTTAGTGCTGAAAAACGGATCAAAGAGTTTGTCTAAAGAACCTTTTTCCATGCCGCAGCCGGTATCTGAAACCTCCAGAAAAACATAGTTTCCGGGTTGAAGATCGTTGCTGTGCCAGCAGCTCTCAATATAGGAACTATCGCATTCCATGATTCCGGTTGAAATAGTTATTTTTCCGTTGATTTCTCCGATTGCATCCAATGAATTCTCAACAAGACTGATGATGACCTGACTGAGCTGGGATAGCTCGCCTTTAATCGGGGGAAGTGAAGCTTCGACATCAAGTGAGAGTGAAATCCCTGAAGGCAGCCTCTCCATGAGACTCCGGCGCACCTGCTCCACCAGAGTGTTCAGATCGATCTTCCGGGCTTTGAACCACCCTTTGGCGGTATAGTCGAGCATCTGCTTGGCAATCTCGGCGGCTCGGTTAGCAGCCTCTTCTGCCTGCAAGATGCTATGGTACGTTATTGAATCTTGTGGCAGATGCTGCAAAGCATACTGCACATTTCCGAGGATGGCGGTCAGGATGTTATTGAAGCTGTGGGCAACCCCACCCGCCACCAGCTCAAGACTCTCAAGCTTTATGGCACGGCTTGAGCGTCTCTCAAGCTCAATAATATGATGACAGCGCTGCAAAGCAGTGAGCAGTTTCTCCTTCAGAACCGGTTTGGGGAGGAACTGGGTAATGCCGATATCGATAGCCTCTTCCATAAAATCGGCCCGACTACATGAGGTCATCAGTATGATGGGGGTTTTCGGGGCAGCGGCACGGATCATGCGACTCATGGCAAGTCCGCCAAGAACCGGCATCATCAGGTCCGTAATCACTACGTCGGTGCGATGCTCGTTAAACAGGTCATACCCCTCTTGTCCGTTACCAGCCAGATAGAATGTATCAACTGCAGTGGAGAGGTGCCGCCTGAGCACTTCCTGCACAGCCGGTTCATCCTCGACGCAGAGAAGCGAAATTGGATATGTGGTAAATAGTCCCATGTACTCTGCCTTATGCAATTGTTTAGTGTGGTTCCATCTATAGGTCCTTGTCCATTGTATTACCTCTCTCCTGTGGATACATACGGGAAATATTCCCTGTCAGCGCCAAGCATATGAATCATCACCACGTCATAAACCAGAAATTGGAATACATCACCGACTGAAAGAGTCCCGTTGTTAAATTGTTCGGCCAGTTTCAGCCCTTTGGAGAGCAGCTTTGAATGTTCCTCAAGGTGTTGTGCTAAGCCGGGGAAAGTTGTATTCTCAAGAATCTTCTGCTCATCCTGGAAGTGTATCGTGACATCAGCAAGCAGGCGGGTGATTATCGCGGCAATATCCTGTGACAGGCGGCTCGCAAGCACTGCATCCAACAGTTCGTTGGCAACATTAAAGAGTGCCTTATGCTGTGCATCTATCAGCGGGTTGCCGCAGCAGAAGGAATCCTTCCAGACAAGCTGGACAAAATTTCCGCGTATTTCCTCCGTGGATTCTAAAAAGACAGTGTGTGAAAGTTCTATCCGGTTGCGACCGGATGACTTCGCCCGATAGAGCAGCTCATCCGCCTTGGAGAGAATCTCCAGCGGAGAGCCGTCTGACGTGCATTCAACAGTTACAACCCCAAGGCTGGCGGTGACATGGTCGGCAACACTGGACCCTTTGTGTGGAATCGCAAGAAGCTGAATGCCCCTTCGTATCTGTTCGGCAACTATAACCGCGCCCGCACGATCTGTTTCCGGCAGCAAGCAGACAAATTCTTCTCCGCCATAGCGCGCGGCCAGATCGGCGGCTCTGGTGCTGCATTCCCGAAGTACGCGGCCAACCTCCCGCAGGCAATCGTCCCCTTTCAGATGTCCGTATATATCATTAAATGCCTTGAAGTGGTCAATGTCCAGCATGATCAGCGACAGTTCGCCCCCTGCCCGGACATGACGGCCGTATTCCGTTTCCAGCACAGCATCAAAATGACGGCGGTTGGCAATTTGTGTCAAACTATCAGTAATGCTCAATGTCTCGAGCTTACTGCGGATATCTTCCAGCTGGCCGATAACTTTGTTGAGCAAATAACCACAGGAGAGAGACGCTGCCAGCACGGAAAGAACAAACAGCAACGCCGAATATTTGAGGATATTACGCACCGCATTATCGAAGTTGTTACGATTCCAGGCGATATCGACAATAGCAGTGTCTCTTTTTCCAAAAGGGATGAGAGTATGGAAAACGCGCCCTTCTATGACCGTCTTCACGCTCATGTCGCCAAGTGCTTTTAAAACCGCTTCGCTTTTTGAAGGGGCGCCGAATTGAACCCGGGGGTCACTATGAGCGATGACACTGCCGTCACCCTGAAGCACCGATATGGATATGATATCGTCCTTCTGGTTAAGCTGATGCAACTGGTAACAGTGGCGACCGAGCAGTCCGGCCATGTCTGATATCGGCATGGTTGCGCCGAGGCGTGTGATGTCCTGCATGATCGTCTGTGCCATTGCCTGAGCGCGAAGACGCTGGCTGTCAAGAATATGATTGCGCAGGGTAACAATATTCAGGTAGGTGTTGACCCCCAGGACAATCGTAATGATGCCGCATACCAGCAGAATAATTTTACCACGCAGATTAAAGGGAGTTATTTTCATGATTAGAACGCTGAAGCAGGATCAAGATAGTGTTTGACGTTATCCGCTGTCACCAGAGTCGTCCCGGTTATTACCGTTACAGGCGTTGAAGGTTTGCCGGAGACAAGATAATCCAGCAGGAGATCAACCGCTTTACGGGTAATCTCTGCAGGGTTGTTAACCACAGTCGCCTTGAATTGTCCCCCCTTGGCGATTTCCTGATACGCCTCCTTCTGTCCGTCAATGCCGACAACCATCACCTTGCCAAGACCGGCTTCCCGTAATGCTTTCAAGGCTCCCAGCGCCATGGCGTCATTAAGAGCGAAGACAAGATCTATCTTTGAGCCGAAAGAACGGATAGCGATCTTCATTTTACGGTAACCCAGATCACTGCTGTAGTCGGCCCGGTAACTTGCCAGTATTGTGAAGCGCCCCTTATTTCTGGGGTGTTGGAGAATATTGAGCATGCCTTCTTCGCGGCCGATGGTGGCTGGTTCGCCTGGAATACCGAGGAGCAGTACGATGTTACCACCTCTGGGCAGCAGTTTCCCGGCAATGTATTCACCCTGGAGCTCACCGGCACGCCACTGGTCAATCCCCACATAGCCGATAAAATCGCCATAGAGCGGACGATCAATGGCTACAACAGGGACGCCCATGCTTTTGGCTCTTTTAATTGCCCCCATGGTACCGTATTCATTGACGGAATTAACTATCAGCCCCTTGATTCCCTTATCAAGCAGCGCATTGATCTGCCTGTTCTGTGTTGCTACATTATTGTCGGCATTCAGCACGACAATGGCAAAACCACGGGCTGCTGCCTGGCTGTACGCGGTATTTTGCATGGCAATGTAGTACGGGTTATTACGGTCAACATGGGCAAAACCGATGGTCGTTTCAGCAGCGACGGCGTAATTAGCCAGTAATACCAGCAACAGTATAAGCGAGCGTTTCATATTGCTGATCTTAGATCCCGATTTCACAGAATGTTTTCCTTTTAATGAACAGTTTCTTTAAAAAAAATTTGCCATCGTATCTTCTCACAAAAACTCACATTTATTCAAGCCCGATTCTGATTAGCCGCCTGGGTGACACATGTCATTCCAGGACACAGCTTTTTTCCTCACCCTCATCAAAAAATACATTTACTACACAATTCCAACACATTTGCCTGGTATCTCTGAAATCAAGACCAACACATCCAAGCGATGTGAACAACTTGAAAGCGAGGTAGATACCAATGAAACGGAAACTGGTGATTACGGTAGCAATGGTGGCAGCAATGAATGGCGTTGGCACAAGCGCAGTTTTGGCGGAACGAGGACCGATGCCCGGTTTTGGAGGACCTCCTCCGGGGCTGGAAAGAGGGGGAGAGAGTTTTGAGGCGCGGATGGCAAAGATCCTCAAGCTGACCGATACGCAGAAGAGTCAGATCAAGGCGATCCTTGATGCCGAACGTGAACAGGCCAAACCGATGATGGACAAGATGCACGAAAGCAGAGAACAGCTGAAGCAGTTAGCAGATGCGACCGTCTTTGACGAAACAGCCGTGCGGGCAGTTGCCGTTGCCCAGAGTCAGATTGAAGTGGAATTGATCGTGTCACATACCAGAACGCTCAACAAAGTAAATACGCTGTTAACACCCGGGCAGCGGGAGCTGCTGGCGAATATTTTGCCTGAAGGGCGATGAGTGACAGGTAAATGTTACTTCCTTCATTTTTCAATACCGACCTACCGTAACCGGCTGTTCAGACTCGATCTCCTGCAACCGGTTATGTCAGGCCGAAGATAAAGATGCGAATCCTCCCTTGGTCACCCGTATTGACGACGGTGCATGGTTCATGCGTCAGTATTGTAAAGAGAATTTGAACTTTGACAAAACTGAAAAACTATGGTACTCAGAGGGTCTGTATTATTCAATTGCAGGCGGATATGATAGCCGGGCCTCGCGCAACGGCAGGCCGTGAACTCCGCCAGGTCCGGAAGGAAGCAACGGCAGCGGCTCTCGTCGTGTGCCGCGGGCAAACCCGGCTATCATGTACGCCTGCAAGCTTCATCAACCCACCTCTTTTTCTGATCCGAATACTGACTCTGGTGCTATTTGGCGGGTGTCAGATTTCCTGCGAGGTTAGATCTCTTGTCGAACGGTACACACTATGAAGTCCTGGCGAGGAAGTACCGCCCACAGACGTTTTCCGAGCTGGCCGGTCAAGAGCACGTCAGTCGCACACTGCAAAATGCGATCGATTCCGGCAGGGTCGCACATGCCTTCCTGTTCACCGGTGCCCGGGGAGTCGGCAAGACCAGTACCGCCCGCATCATGGCAAAGACCCTCAACTGCGAAAAAGGGGTCACCCACGAGCCCTGCAATGTTTGCCCGTTGTGTATCGAGATCACCAAAGGCACTTCGACTGATGTCTTCGAGATAGACGGCGCTTCCAACAGGGGAATCAATGAAATAAGAGAGCTCCGGGACAGCATTAACTATCAGCCGTCTCACAGTCGCTACAAGATCATCATCATCGATGAAGTCCACATGCTCACCAATGAGGCATTTAACGCCCTGCTGAAAACCCTTGAGGAACCACCTAAACACGTCAAATTCATCTTTGCTACGACGGAGCCGCACAAGCTGCCGGTGACTATTCTTTCACGCTGTCAGCGCTTTGATTTCAAGCGGGTGACACTTCCCAGAATCATCTCCCGATTGCGTGAAATTGCTGAAAAAGAGTCTGTCGTTATTTCCGACACCTCGCTGGTGCTGATCGCCCGCAAAGGTGATGGCAGTATGCGTGATTCCCTGACAGCTCTTGACCAGGTGCTGGCGTTCTGCGGTAATACTGTCAGTGACGAGGACGTCGGCGCTCTGCTGGGAGCCATCGACCGACGCCTGCTGCTGGCAATTTCTGCAGCTGTTTTTGGCGGTGATACCCAGGCTGTACTTGAATGCGTCAAGCGGGTTGATCAGGTAGGTTTCAATATGCGCCAGTTCTGTCAGGAGTTGATTGAACATTTTCGCAACCTGCTGGTGATCCGCTCGGTCGGCAGGCCGGAAGATATTCTTGACCTGACTGTGGCGGAATTGGATGAACTGCGTAAACAGGCCGGAAACATCACGGCCCAGGATATCCAGCGTCGGCTGACATTATTGATAAAGGCCGATACCGAAATGGCTCATGCGAGTTTTCCCCGCTTGTTGTTGGAGATGGCGCTTCTTAAGGCTGCTTTGCTCGCGCCGGTTATTCCAATCCAGGACTTAATAGAGAAAATCAGGATTATGGAGGCGGGGGCGGTTCATACCCCCTCGCTTCCCTGGGATAGCCAGAGAGTGAAACCTGACCACGGGCAAAAGCATCCTGAATCGCAGGCGGTTACATCTCACTATCGACAGTCGTCAGCACATACCGCCGCACCGGTAGTTGCTCTTCCAGCCGCTGATCGTCATCCGGCCTGGAGTCGCTTTGTGGCGTACGTGAATGAGAAGCGCCCTGCTACAGGCTCGATACTGGAACATGGCAGTCCGCTAAAGCAGGAAAATGGCCTGATGGAGATCGGTTTCCCATCTGGCAGCTACTATCTTACAGCAGCACAGGATGCAGAATTTATAGCTGAGGTGAAGCCACTGGCCTGCCAGTTTACCGGAGCAGATACTGAAATTAAAGTGAAAGCGATATCACCCGGCTCTGGTGATACGCCGATTTCTGTGGCTGAAAAAAAAAAGAGCGACCTTGAAAAACACATGGATGAATTGAGGTCGGAAGTTCAAAAACATCCGGTTGTCATAGAGGCACAGCGGGTTTTTGGCGTTAGCGTCACTGACGTAAGGAGTTTTTAGTTACGAAACAAAAAAGGGGGGAATGATGTCAAAAGGATTAGCCAGTATTATGAAGCAGGCCCAGATGATCCAGCAGAAGATGTCTAAACTGCAGGAACAGGCCAGCCTCAGAACCGCCGAGGCTACATCGGGTGGCGGGGCGGTCAGTGTTAAGGTGAACGGCAAGAATGAAATTATTTCGCTGGAAATAAAAAAAGAGGCGGTTGACCCCAACGACGTCGAGATGTTGCAGGATCTCGTTATAGCTGCGACAAATGAGGCTTTGAAGAAGGTGCATGCCGAGATTGGCGATGAAATGGCAAAAATTACCGGTGGCATGAGTATACCTGGACTTTTCTGATCAATTTCTGGCTGACTGTGTTTGAACGTATGTCTGCCAAGCTGTACTACTAAAAAAAAGTTTTATTTGTGCCGGAAATTATGTTAACAAAACCATCCGCACTGATGCACCTTGTGGCAGAATTGAAGAAATTGCCGGGGATAGGAGAGCGCTCAGCCCTCCGTCTGGCGTTTCACCTGCTGAAATCGCCGCATAATCTTACGGCTCTGTCAGAGGCGCTGTGCGAGGTCCGCGACAGGATTCGAGCCTGTTCAAACTGTTTTGCCGTTACTGAGAACGACCCTTGTTCAATCTGTTCCGGCAACCGTGATTCGGGTATCATCTGCGTCGTAGAGAACTCTCAGGATTTGATGGCACTGGAGAGAAGTAATGCGTACAATGGCGTATATCATGTTTTAGAGGGCGCGATCTCGCCGTTGGCCGGTATCGGGCCATCAAGCTTGCGGATTGACGAACTGCTGGAACGAATCGGCCGGGGGGGGGTCTGCGAAATTGTTATTGCTACCAATTTTACGGTTGAGGGCGAAGCAACTTCGCTGTATCTTACCAAGTTACTCAAGCCGCACGGTGTTAAAGTTACTCGACTGGCGCACGGCATTCCGCTCGGAAGTGATATTGAGTTTGTTGATGCGGCCACTGTTCAGTGGGCGCTACAGGGACGTAACGAACTGTAATGCTCTGGATCAGATTTGATTCACGATTCATGTTTTTTGCGTTTGTTTCAGGGTTTCGGGAGTTTAAAGTTCGCTTTTAATTCATACATCCCACAAAGGAGGAAGTACATGAGCAAGAAGATGGTAACCATCGACGGTAATACCGCCGCCGCCCATGTGGCGCATGCCACTAACGAAGTCATCGCCATCTACCCGATCACACCATCATCGGTAATGGGTGAAATTTCTGACGTCAAGAGCGCGCTCGGCGAAAAGAATATCTGGGGCAACGTGCCGACCGTGGCCGAAATGCAGTCCGAAGGCGGGGCTGCCGGCGCCGTACATGGCGCCCTGCAGGCCGGAGCTCTTACGACTACCTTTACCGCCAGTCAGGGGCTGCTGCTGATGATCCCGAACATGTTCAAAATTGCCGGTGAACTGACCTCTACTGTTTTCCACGTTTCGGCCCGCGCAATTGCCGCCCAGGCTCTCTCGATCTTCGGCGACCACTCCGACGTCATGGCCTGCCGTTCCACCGGCTGGGCCTTCCTTTGCTCCAACAACGTCCAGGAGGTCATGGACTTTTCGCTGATATCGCAAGCCTCCACCCTGCGCAGCCGCATCCCGTTTTTGCACTACTTCGACGGTTTCCGTACCTCCCACGAAGTCCAGAAGGTGACCGAGCTTTCCTTTGACGAAATGCGTGCCATGATCGACGACAAGCTGGTCGCTGAACACAAGGCTCGCGGCCTCAACCCGGACAAACCGGTCATGCGTGGCACCGCCCAGAATCCGGATGTCTACTTTCAGGGACGCGAGACCGTCAATCCCTACTATCCGGCCTGCGAGAAGATCGTCCAGGAAGAGATGGACAAGTTCGGCAAGCTGACCGGCCGCAAGTACAAACTGGTTGATTACGTCGGCGCCAAAGACGCCGAGAGAATTGTAGTTGTGATGGGCTCCGGCGCCGATGTCGTTCAGGATACCGTTGAAAACCTTGTGAAGAAAGGCGAGAAGGTCGGCGTAGTCAAAATTCGACTCTATCGTCCTTTCCCACTGGATGCCTTCATCAAGGCCCTGCCCAAAACCGTTACCAAGATTGCTGTTCTTGACCGCACAAAAGAACCTGGCGCCCTGGGCGAGCCGATCTATCTGGATGTACGCACCGCCATCGGAGAAGCCATGGAGCAGAAGAAATTCTCCTTCAAGGGCTATCCGATCATCGTCGGCGGCCGTTACGGCCTCGGTTCAAAAGAGTTCAATCCTGCCATGGCAAAAGCCGTGCTGGATAATCTCAAGGCAGCAAAACCGAAGAGCAGATTTGTTGTCGGCATTGAGGAAGACGTTACCAATAGCAGCCTGACGGTTGACTACTCCTACAAAAACCCGATGGAGGGCGTCTATGAAGCGATGTTCTTCGGACTTGGTTCTGACGGTACTGTCGGTGCCAACAAGAACTCAATCAAGATCATCGGTGAGGAAACGAACAACAACGCCCAGGCCTACTTTGTGTACGACTCCAAGAAGGCCGGCTCTATGACTACCTCGCATCTCCGTTTCGGCAAGAAGTACATCCGCGCCCCCTATCTGGTGCAGGAAGCTGATTTCGTAGCCTGCCACAACTTCTCTTTCCTCGAAAAATACGACATGCTGGCCCGTGCCAAGGATGGCGCCACATTCCTACTGAACGCCGCCTTCGGGCCGGACGAGGTCTGGAATACCATCCCAAGAGAGGTTCAGCAGCAGATAATTGCGAAAAAACTCAAGTTTTACGTTATCGACGGCGTCAAGCTTGGCAATGAGATCGGCCTCGGCCCCCGTATCAACGTCATCATGCAGACCGCATTCTTTAAAATTTCCAATATCATTCCGCTGCAGGATGCTGTTGCCTCCATCAAGGACGCCATCAAGAAGTCGTACGGCAAGGCCGGCGAAGCGGTGCTTGAGATGAACTACAAGGCGGTCGATGCCGGTCTGAACAACTTCTATGAAGTCAAAGTTCCCGCCAAGGCATCCAGCAAGCTGAAGATGGCCGCCGCTGTCTCCAGTAAGGCGCCCAAGTTCGTCAAAGAGGTCACCGGTGTGATCGTAGCCGGCCTCGGCGATAATCTGCCGGTCTCCAAGATGCCGGCTGACGGCACCTTCCCGACCGCGACCTCCCAGTACGAGAAACGCAATATCGCTATTGACATCCCGGTCTGGGATGAGAAAATCTGCATTCAATGCGGTATCTGCTCATTCGTTTGCCCGCATGCTGCAGTTCGTACCAAGGCCTATGACGGCACATTGCTGAAAGGAGCTCCTGCTACTTTTAAATCTACCGATTGCAGGATTCCTGAAATGGCCGGCAAGAAGTACACCGTCCAGGTTGCACCGGAAGACTGCACCGGTTGCGGCGCCTGTTCCTACAACTGTCCTGGCAAGGACAAGCAGAACGCAGGACACAAGGCCCTCGACATGCATTTCCAACCGCCGCTGCGTGCTTCCGAAGCAGAAAACTTTGACTTTTTCCTCAAATTGCCCGACGTTGATCCATCGCAGGTAAAACTGGAGATCCTGCGCAGCAATCAGCTGATTCGTCCGTTGTTCGAATTTTCGGGAGCTTGTCAGGGCTGTGGCGAGACGCCATATCTGAAACTGTTGACTCAGCTGTTTGGTGACCGGATGATGATCGCCAACGCCACCGGCTGTTCTTCGATCTATGGCGGCAACCTCCCTACCACCCCTTACGCCCAACGCGCTGATGGCCGTGGCCCGGCCTGGTCAAACTCGCTCTTCGAAGACAATGCCGAGTTTGGCTTTGGCATGCGTCTGACCGTCGACCAGTTCAGCAAGGCTGCTCTTGAGTATGTGGCCATACTTGCTGGTGACAAGGCGTTTGCTGCCAGCGCCAAACTGTTCAAGGAACTGATCTCTGCCGACCAGTCAACACAGGCCGGCATTGAAGCACAACGTGGCCGAGTCGAAAAACTGAAGGCAGCTCTGAAAGGGAGCAAGGATGCAACCGCCAGGCTGCTTGTTCCCATCGCTGATTATCTGGTTAAAAAATCGGTCTGGTGCATTGGCGGAGACGGCTGGGCTTATGATATCGGTTTCGGCGGCCTTGATCATGTCATCGCCTCCGGCAAGAACATCAACCTGTTTGTTCTGGATACAGAGGTGTACTCCAACACCGGTGGCCAAGCCTCAAAATCCACTCCGATGGGTGCTGTTGCCCAATTCGCCGCCGGCGGCAAGCCGGTTTCCAAGAAAGATCTGGGTATGATTGCCATGTCCTACGGTTCGGTATATGTTGCAACCGTGGCACTCTCTAACCCGGCCCAGTGCGTTAAGGCCATGCTTGAGGCGGAAGCATTCGATGGCCCCTCTCTGATCATTGCCTACTCGCACTGCATTGCCCACGGCATCAACATGACAGAAGGTGTCGATGCCCAGAAGAAAGCGGTTCAGTCCGGTTATTGGCCGCTGTATCGCTATAACCCTGCTCTTGCCGCAGAGTGCAAAAATCCGCTTCAGCTGGACAGCAAGGCGGCAACTATCAGCTTCGATGAGTATACCAATAACGAGAATCGCTACCGCATGTTGAAGAAAGCCAATCCAAAGCAGGCAGAGGCGCTTATGAAAAAAGCCGGTGAATGGACCAGAGCGCACTTCGCCTACTACCAGAAGCTCGCAGCACTTAACTTTGAGGATACCTGCGAGAAAAAGTAACCGGCCTGTATTGGAAATGCCCGTATCCGGCCCCGCAGAGCAATCTGCGGGGTTTTTCATGTTCGATTGCTACATCATTTCTGTCGCAGATTGAGGCTATCATGCAAAAGGTATTTATAGCAGGATGCGGATATATTGGCGGACGAATAGCCCGGTCATATCAGGAATCCGGAGCAGATGTCATCTGCATGGTCAGGTCACGTGAACACGCGGCGCAGCTTGAGTCAGCCGGATTCAGCACCGTCGTCAGATCGCTTGATGATTCTGTAGAACTTCCTGCTCACATACTTTCTGACAGTACGGTTTTCTATCTCGTTCCGCCGCCAGGGGGAGGAATTTCTGACAGTCGTGTCAGAAATTTCATCGCTCAGATGTCCAGATCGGGTAAACCATCGAAGATCGCCTATATGAGCGCCACCTCTGTCTACAGCGAAACCGGTGGAGGGGTCGTGACTGAAGACTCCCCAACCGCACCGGCGTCGGCCATGGGCAAACGTCGCCTTGATGCCGAGACGGCCTTTCTTGCGTACGGAGCAACAAACGATGTGCCGGTCATTATCCTGCGGGTAAGCGGCATCTACGGCCCAGGCAGGCTGCCGTTCATGCAGATCAGCCAAGGGCAGCCTCTCCTGCGTGAGGAAGAATCCGGCCCAAGCAACCGTATTCACGCTGATGATCTGACAATGATTTGTCTGGCAGCCGTGCGCCTCTGCAATCATAGCGACATTTTCAACGTCAGCGACGGTCATCCAACCAGTATGACGGTATTCTTCAACGCCTGCGCCGATGCGCTCAATCTACCCCGTCAGCAACAGGTTACACTGGATGAGGCCCGACGGGTTATGTCACCCCTGATGTTTTCATATGTCGGTGAATCACGGATTGTTGACAGCTCCCGCGCACTGGAGCGTTTGAATGTCACGCTGCGCTATCCTACGATTCGGGACGGGCTGCCGGCATCCTGAACTGATAAACTTTGCTTGCAATCTCATTCAGCTTCTGCTATATTACAACCAGTTAAAATATTTGCGAGGGTTCCAACGGACCTTCATTTGCCCTGGTGACTTCCCCTCCTAGTCACCAGGGTGTTTTTTTGCTGTCTCCCAAGGCGTTACGGTTGACGCACCACAGCTGTTATGCTTTAATTGTTGTATGGAAACTGAAGCATTCATATCACTTGGTTCCAATCTCGGCGACCGGGAACGTAACCTGCTGCAGGCCGTTGCTGAAGTTGGCAGATTGCCTGCCAGCAAGGTGACAGCACTTTCTCCGTTCTACGAAACGTCTGCAGTTGGCGAAGTCGTCCAGAATGCATTCTATAATGCGGTACTCAGACTCTCAACACGACTCGACGCCCGCTCCTTGCTGACCCACTTGCTGCACATCGAGGCCGATACCTTCAAGAGGGTCAGAACTGTTCACCAGGGTCCCCGCAGGATGGATCTTGATCTTCTGCTGTTTGGATCTGAAATTATTCTCGAAGATGCTCTGACCGTACCGCACCCGCGCCTGACTGAACGTCGTTTTGTGCTGCAACCGCTTTGTGATATAGCACCACAGGTTCAGCACCCGCTAAGAGGTCAGACCGTTGCAGAGCTTTTGAGTTCGCTGAAATCAGATGAAACTGTTGTCAAATTGTAACGGGGGAAACGAGAGTGTTCAGATTATTGATTTGGGGTCTGTTGTTATACATTGGTTACCGCATTGTTCTCTCGCTGACCACAGCAAAGAAACCTGCTACGAAGCCGGCGGGAAAAAGAGAATCCGATACAGTGACACACCGCGACCCGGTATGCGGTGTGTATGTTTCGGAGGAGCAGGCTGTCATAGGCAATCACGATGGCCAACGCCACTATTTCTGTTCTATGAAGTGCCTTGAGAAATACCGCGAACAGCTTGCTCATTAGCAATAATTCCCCGGAAAATAATCTTCACTGCATCGGACAATCAATGAAAAATGAATTTAAACCGCTCTCTATCCTCTTCGCCGCTTCTGAGGCTGCGCCCTTTGCCAAAGAAGGCGGGCTTGGAGATGTTGTCGGCGCCCTGCCAAAATATCTGGCCCTTATGGGACACGAAGTCCGGGTTGTCATCCCCTGTTACCAATGTGTAGCACCTGAAAAATACAATCTTAAGCTTCTGGCGGGCACTCTGGTCGTCCCGATGGGCAGTATCGGCTATCAGTATTGCGGAGTATGGGAAGGACGCCTGCCGGGGAGTGATGTACCAATCTACTTCCTGGAGCATCAAGCCTATTACGGTCGCTCCAGCCTTTACCAGCAGGATGGGGAAGGTTATCTTGACAACGACAATCGCTTTGTCTTTCTCTCCAAGGCTGCGCTGGAACTTTGCAAAATGCTCAACTTCTCGCCGGATGTTATTCATGCCCATGACTGGCATACCGGCGTCATACCGGTTCTGCTCAACACCTCGTACCTGCATGACCGTTTTGTCGGCAATGCCGCTTCACTGCTGACACTCCACAATATGCAGCACCAGGGCAGCTTCTATCCCGGTCTGATGGACGTACTCGGCATAGGATGGAAGCATTTCAATTACCTTGAACTGGAAAAGGATGACCAGGTCAACCTGCTGAAAGGGGGCATCTATCACGCCACCCTGCTCAACACGGTCAGTGAGGAGTACGCCCACGAGATTCAGACAGCCGCTTTCGGCTGGGGACTGGAAGGGGTGGTGAAAGACCGTTCGGCCGATTTATCCGGCATCCTGAATGGTGTTGACTATGAGGAATGGAACCCGGCCTGCGACCCGTTTATAGCCACAAAATATACTGCAAGAACGGTCAGGAAGGGTAAAGCGGCCTGCAAGCGTGATCTCCAGTCAGTCTTGAGTCTGCCGTTGCGTGATGATGTACCGCTGTTCGGTGTTGTCTCACGGATGGTCAAACAGAAAGGCACGGACATCCTGGCCGAGGCCATCCACCGCATCCTGGAGATGGATGTGCAGTTCGTGGTAGTCGGGAATGGTGAGCCCTGGGCGCATTTCTACTTTGGCGATATCGCTGCCATGTATCCGGAAAAGTTTGCCTGCCACATCGGTTACAACGAGTCTCTGGCCCATAAGGTAGAAGCCGGAGCCGACTTCTTTGTCATGCCATCCGCCTTTGAGCCGTGCGGATTGAACCAGATGTATTCTCTGGCCTATGGGACACCACCTGTTGTCAGAGCTACCGGTGGACTGGACGACAGTGTGGAGAACTTTAACGAGGCGGTACTGTCCGGGGATGGCTTCAAATTCTGGAATCACACTGCTGCGGCATTGTTCGACACCGTCGGCTGGGCGGCCTGGACCTTCTTCAACAATCCCAAAGGCCTGGCCGCACTCCGCAAGAACGGCATGAAAAAACGTTTCACCTGGGAGAATGCTGCCCGCAGGTATGATGAACTCTACCGTCTGGCCGTTCTGCGCCGCCGAGGCGGAGAATATTTTCGCAATCGATTCGGAGGGTAGGGACGGGATCATTTCCCTCTTTTTGAAAATCGCTCCGGCACCCTTGCCAGCGCAGACGCATCGGGATACTTGCCAAGCTCTGCTTCCAGGTTCTGGATCCGTTGCGCCAGCGGAGGATGGGTCGAGAACCATGATCCTTTTCTGCTGCTGGTCGCTTCGATCTTCTGCAGTTTTTTCAATACCGTAATCATCCCGCGAGGATCGTAGCCGGTGCGATAGAGGGTCTCCATGGCCGCAGCATCCGCCTCAAATTCCATCCTCTTGTCCAATCCGTTATCAAAAAGCACCGACTGCAGATCTCCGATCATCGATTCGAACTGTTTCCCCTTGTCCCCCTTCATGGTCGCTGCGGTAATCGTGCCGACACCCTGCAGAAACTGGGTCCGGCGGATACTGCTGATCGCGTGCTTTCCGGCAACGTGCCCAACCTCGTGGGCCAGAACCGCAGCCAGCTCCGCTTCGTTTTCGATAATGCCGACAAGCGCCTTGCTGATGAAAATTATCCCGCCCGGTGCAGCAAAGGCGTTCTGCACGGTACTGTTAAGTACGGTAAAGCGATAGGGGATGGTTGGCCGCCTGCTGTTGGCGGCAACAGCGTTGCCGACCAGATTGACGTACTGTTGCAGTGGCTCGTTGACTACCGGCTTGCCGAAGCGCTGCAGGCTCTCCAGGGCCAGTGACTCGCCTATGGTCCGCTCGGTCGGGTAATCCATCTCTTTGGCGCTGGAAAGAACCTGGGTAGCCCCGGAGATGATTTTCCCCTCTTTTGTATTGGGATCGACAATTTTCTGCAGATTATCGAGCAGGTCGGCCGAGGCACTGCCGCAACCGAGCAGGACTGAAAGCAGTGCTGCTGAAAATATTTTTTTCATTGTTCTCTCTCCTAAGGCGCAAATTCGCCGATTTTACCGTCACGCAGGAATGCCCGCAGTTCCTTTGCGCTCACCGTTCGCGCCAGCACCTTGTCCAGTTCTTTTCTGAACGCCTCGGGAGTGCCGCGCTGCCTGGCATACTGGGTCACTTCCGGAGACAACCCGCGGATGCTCCGGGCGCTGTCAGCCTTGGCCGACTGGATCTGGCTCTGCTGCATGGTGCCGCCAAACAGGCCCTCCTCACCGGAAACCTCGGCGGTCAGTGGCGCATCGGCCACCCGACCGGCATATACCCATCCCTCCCTGCCGGTGGCACTCTTCACTTTCAGCCAGCGGCCGCCGGATTCAAGCAGTGACAGTTCGGCCCCGACCGGCAGTGGTTCCAGGTCGGCAGCTGAAACCGAGGCATCCTGCTTCAGTGTTGTTCCGTCACTGGCGACCCAGCGCTTTTCCTCCGCCAGAGCCACCGAGCCGACAAGAGCCAGTACAATGGCCAATGTGGTCATAAAAGATGTAAGCATGTTCAACCTCCATGTAGTATTCTGATTTTATACAGATCCTCAGCGTCATCACTGATAATCACCGGTTAAAACAAACGCCCCCCAATAACCCGGATGAGGATAGCGGTTCTTGACGTGCAGCATTGCCTTGCGCAGGCTTTCGGCTTTGCCCCCCTTTGTGTATTCCCGGTAGAACTGCTTCATCAGGATTGCGGTGGAGACGTCGCTGACCCGCCAGAGGCTGGACATCAGCGAATGGGTACCGGCAAAGATAAAGGCCCGGTTCATCCCGACCACGTCATCGCCGCTGCGGATATCCCCCAGCCCGGTCTGGCAGGCGCTCAACACCACCAGGTCCGCCGTAATGTCAAGACCGAAAATTTCATCGGCCTGCAGTTTGCCGTCCGACTTTTTATCCGGAGCCAGACGGACGGCGGAGAAGAGCGGATTGACCGGATCGAATTCGCCGTGGGAGGCAAAATGGATGATGCCGAATTCGCTGATATGCTCACGGACCCAGCTCTCGGTGGCCTTCTCCCGGGTGAGAGTGGTCACCTCCGGGTAATTCCAGCGCAGGGTGCCGGCTTCCCGCTCGGCAAACGGCAGGTCAAGGGCGCGGTTTCCCAGGTCGGGGTTGCCAATTGCCAGCACCCGCAGATTTTTGTTGACCCGGCGCCGGGAGAGAGTATAGCGCAGGACCGAGGCCGCAGGAAGATAAAAGAGCTGCTGCCGGTCCACGACAAAATCCCGGCCG
>Ga0194037_1000102_pt1 | contig 60886 bp, 51 predicted proteins | sample JunL306m_MetaG_FD_148653 | JGI IMG/M metagenome (GOLD analysis project Ga0194037, IMG submission 148653) | Anoxic zone freshwater microbial communities from boreal shield lake in IISD Experimental Lakes Area, Ontario, Canada - Jun2016-L304-6m | ecosystem: Environmental > Aquatic > Freshwater >...
TACCGAATATGTCGTTGTACTACCGTGAACTGGTCATAAACGAGTACCGCCGACTGGTAGGTGATGGAACTGTCCAGCCATAGGAGGAACCGACATGTTTCATGAAATCGGCAACCGAATCGCCCGTAGCAGCGATTGGCTGAATGCAAAAATCCAGTTACTCAGTACAGCAACAGAATCAGCACATCAGAAACCAGAACCGAACGTCACGGCAGCACAGCCAGAACCTGTAGTTTCAGCTACTGAATTCAAAAAGTTTTACGAAATGGCGCTGGTGGTGGAAGAAGAACGTAATCTGTACGTGGAGCAGTTGAATGAAGCACTCGACTTTTGCGGAGTGGTATCTCTTGCGGCAGATGATTTTCGCAAGCTGATTAACAGCGCCAGTCGTTACAAGATGAGTGACCGCTTCTACACCATCCGCTTCGAAAACTGCATGCATCCGATTTACGACGAGCATTTGAGAAAAATTGAACTGGATCTCGGAATGATTGAACCGGAACCGGAATCTGCAGCCAGCACCAGGGAAGATGATACAACAAGCGAGAGAGATGACGGAGCGTTCGGAGACATCATTGTGCCGGTTGCGCAGAATGTACACGGCGGCGTTACAACCGTGCCGGAAAACCTACCCGAACAACGACCATCTACCACAAGAGGAAAAAGCCTGTGAGCCCATTACCAGATAATCGCAAAGACGACCGACGTAACGCAGACAGGCGAAAAGGAGAACGTCGAAAAAAGCTGATCTACGCTTTCCTAGCTCACGTAGGTAACACTTCTTACAGTGAAGCTGAGATCGACGATTTTCTTGACGCTGTTTTGCTTCACCCCAAAACCGATACAGGAGGCCACCATGAGTAACAACGATTTTACAGACGAGCTTCAGGATACCGACTGGGTACTTCAGGAAGTACAACTTGCCAATCAGGATTTGAACAGTGCCTTTCAGAAGATCAAGGATGAGACGGCCTCTGCGAATGAGAATTTGCAGACTATCGACGAAGCTCAGCAGACCATTCTGGCGGAACTGGCAGCGCTCAAGACAACCATTCCGGAGGCCGCTTTCGCTAAAATTGCCGCAGCAATGGCGGCAATGGCGGTACGTCATGATACTGTTCAGCAAACAGCCGAATATGGACAACAGCGTATTGCCGAACTTGAGACCAAACTCACGGTCGATCATCTGACCAAAGCGCAGAACAGACTTTCACTGGATACACGAGCTGCTGAACTTGAAGAGAAACAGATTCCTTATGCTGTGATTCAGTGCGATCTTGATTACTTCAAAAGTATCAACGACACATTTGGTCACGATGCCGGTGATCAGGTTCTCCAGGTATTTACATCCCGGGTTCAAGCGTGCTTGAAATCGACCGACACCCTGTATCGGGCCGGAGGCGATGAATTCATCGTTATTCTGGAAGGTGCGACAGACCCGGAAGATGTATTGAAAGTCATTGATCGGCTCAAAACTGCTGTTACGAGCGAACCGATTGTGCTTGAAGGCAAGTCCGTTCCGTTACGTTCATCAATGGGCGGGGCGCTGTGTGACTGGAAAGAGACAAATTCAGCTGACATCGCAAAACAGGCGGCAGACAAGGCGCTTTACCAGGACAAGGAATCACCGGCCCGAGCGGAGTTCAAAACGGTAATGGCAAAAATATCCATGGAACATACCGGTGCAAAAGCGAAAGGTTTCCGTGACGCTCTGACAATACCCGCAGAGACGGCACCACCAAAACCACCGAAATCATCTTTAGCACGCTGAAGCTGAATGAAGCTGGTTGTCTGTTGATCGGTATCAACACATCACGTGGTGATTCCGGTCAGCAGGACTGGATTGAATGACAACAAAAATGCGTGCACAGTCGAAAAACGATTGTACACGCATTTTTGCGGTTCCCAGAATTGACCCTGATGGACGATTGACGTTGTTCAGATAAATAATCGGGTCACCCAGATTGATTCTGAGAGACCCGTTTCGGTTTTATATAGTAGCATATAGTGGGAGGTGCTGATGACGCCCACGAAGCGTCCAGTCAGTTAAACATGCGCATCAAGCTTTCACAGCTCGTTTCATCCGTTTTATCGGAACTATCGCCGAGTGCCAAGGTGTTACGTCACCAAGAACACGCGAAAAATCTAGCCGACAAATGAGATTGTAAAGTGAGCGGATATCATATTTACGTTTCCCGTAAAGGTCTACTGTCACGTCTGGCGCTTGCGCTTCCGGTGAGAGACGATCTGAATGACCGACCAGAGCTTTTAAATGACGTTCAAGTACTCCAGGCATCGCGATAAACGTCTCGATGACAAGATGTCTGAAACTGTGAAAATCTTCGCCTTTTTCGAAACACCCGAGATCTTGACGCAGACGGTAAAACCAAGATGACGCATTGTTTGCCCAGCTTTGATCTTCTTCTGAATACGTGAGTCCATCACCACCGAATAGTCTCTCAACATGCCGCCGCGACTTTACAAATTCATTGAAGCCAAGGTTTATCAAGTGTGGATGTACAGGAACCCGACGTATACCTGCTTCAGTTTTCACGGAGTTTCCGTCTTCACCATCGACGATGTCCAGGTACAGAATTCCGTCTTCAGTCTTAACATCCTTAAATCGAAGCTGAGCTAGCTCATTTTGCCTTGCACCAGAGTAAAGAGTCAAAAGACACAACCAGTATTGGTAGGCATGCGAGTATTTATGTTCTGTCCAGATTTTGTGTGAGAATAGCAAGCTTAATGCTTCATCTGGAAGACGGCGACGTCCGGCCGGATTGTTTTCCGCCCGCAGATCTTCAAAGAAATTTCGCGTTGTGTACTCATTCTGGGCAAGCCATTTAAACAGCTTATCAGCATGGTACATGGTATTGTTGACCGTACTTGCTGCGCGCGGTGGATCACCCCTTTCTATGATCTGCGCAATTGATTCGCCGCGATATTTTTTCTTACGATTAAAACGCGGAGGAAGCAGTTTCAAAGTATCAAGCAGTTCTCGTGCTTGCGTTCGACGGAGTTGGCTAACAGGTCGATCACCAATTACTTGAAGAAGTAAGTCAAATTCCTCTTTTCCACCGCCATCGACATAATATGCTTTAGTGCTTGGCTTGGTAGATATTCGCTCAGCGATATGCAGCTTGATAGCCTCTGACAAAAGGATTTCGTTTAAGCCGGTTGGAACCGGTACCGATGCAGGAGCAGGAGCAGGAGCAGGAGCAGGAGCAGGAGCAGGGGGTGGTGGCGATGTTCCGTTGAGTTTGTCAATCAAGTTATCAAGTGCTTTCATCTCAGCATCATGGTGAAGCGGGTCTGTCTTGACTCCTTTAAGCGTAAAGCCATCAGGGGTTTTTGAGATCTCAGCGACTTCAATGTGTGTAAAGAGTGGTACATGACGCATAAGGTCATCACCTCGTAGAGACTGAAAGATTTCATGGCATTTCTGAGCGCAAGTGTAAGCTAATCGACGCGCTTGTTTTAAGTCTGATGTATTCAAGGCACGTCGAATTTCATGCTTTTTTAACACGTCGCGCAAGCTTTTTGGAACTTTAATTCTGAAGTGATATCCGGCCCCGGAGGTAGTTTTGACTAAATAATCCATAGTAAACCATGCCCTTTCGGTAGTGAGGTACTTCAAAGAGCGTATCCAGCGTACTTCGCACTATCTCAATAAAGCTATATATTACCGGTAGTTAGAGTATATCCAGAAGGGCAAAGTGTACAGTGTTTTTAAAGAAAGGGACTCGAACGAGCCCCTTTTTAGCGTACGTGAAACTCAATGTTTATTACGTGGAACGTTTTTTTATGCATATATGCCGTGGACTGCCGAATTAATGTGCAAAGATACTTTCAACAGTTGCTTAAAATCAAATAAACCGCCTTAAAATCAGTTAAATATCAGTTTATAGCCCGTTGGCATGTAACGTGCTTTTACAAATATAAGCTCACGTATCAGTTTTCTGCGTCGGTGTATTTCAAAGTGTACTTGCATAGCAGGTAAATTATATTTAATGCTATAGCTTCAGCCGCATTCGATACGAAAGTAATTAGCCTCCTCTGCGCAGATATTAAAGCCCCTGTGTCGCCGGTATCTAGCGGAGTTGAGAGGTAATCGCGAGGACCAAACTCCGTTGCAGGTAAATAGTCCATTTTTAACTTCTGAACGGTTGAAATGGTTATCTTTCGGTTTCAAAAAAGTGTCGGTGTACTTCGAAGTGTGTTGCCGGTGTACTTCGTAGCAGGTAAATATTTTTTAACGCTGATAAGTTGTTAGAATGTATGCGGAATATCGATTGTGTAAGAGAGTGGTAAATATGGTAACGGAAATTTGTAACAAGTTTATCGACATTAAGGACGAAACTTGCGAAGACCGTTTCTTCGAGATGATGCGCTAAATATCTGATAGTATTGGATTTTTAGACGCTGGCAGAACAGTGTGAGTTAAGCAAAATTTTACATTCTAAAACATCACACAAATTTTCCACTGTCCGGTGTACTTACGGTGTACTCGCCGGTGTACTTCAAACTTACTCGATAAAGCTTTGGTTATCCAGTAGTTATAGTGTTTTCAGAAGGGCAAGGTGTACTGAATTTTAAAAGAAAGGGACTCGCAAGAGTCCCTTTTCTCGTCGTGCCTGCCAATTGACAATTTTTTCTCCTGCTTACCGAGACTTTTGATTCCGATAACGATCTCGATAATCTCCGCCGATGTAGTGATGATGGATGTCGGTATCAACCGTCTTGAGAACGGCAAGTTCGTCGGTGACATGGATTTTGAGAGTGTCAGCAAGAAGTGTTAATGGGTAACCACCATTACGGATCTAAGAGGTCAAGGCAAGAGTTTAAGTTGTGGGTGCGGAGCTTGATAAGATTGGAGCTAAGACAGCAAGAGGTGGCAACGAATGGACAGCCACAACCGTTAGGAATGTTTTTTGAAGAGGCTACATAGCACCTCAGCCTTATGCTAAAATAAAAACTCTCACCAAAGACTCTGCAAAGTTAACTTTACTTGATCAGCTATATTATATTCGTATTTTAAGCTTAGTTCTAAATTCACTAGAGTCATTACGTGCAAATGTTACATCTACACAAAAATCAAATGCATTATCTGACTTAACCAATTGCTTGAGTAATTTTTTTCTTTTCATAAGCTCTTTTTCCATTCTTTCAATGCCAGCGGCCTCCCAATGATCCATCCGAAGCAGATAAGATATTGAAACTCCTTTCTCTGTAATTGAAAGACCCATCAGGTGATAATCAGGATGCAATGTTGATGGAATTATTGCTCTGGACCAATCTTGAACATTATCAATTACAAATAACAACCATGCGTATGGGTTCTTATCAAATGAAATATTTGGAATAAATTTATGGCAATCGTCAGGGAGATCATGAAGAGTAATAGCGGCTAAAGAAAGTTTAAGTATTTCATCAAGTTTTTTTGTTTTTTTATCAAAAATTGGGTACTGCTTTGAATACAAGTTTTTTAAAAACGTCCTACATAATATCTTTGCACTAACGTAGCCATGTTTTTTATATTTTATTAATTTGGCAATGAGTTCAACGACCTCCTCCTTAGAAGAATTTACAGAGTTAATAATAGATACTTCCAGAATATCATCGATTTTTATATAATATGTATGAGGATCAGATTCGACTGTAAAACCAGCAAGTTCAGACTCGCTTGTGACTGTTTCATCGAACTTTACTGAGTTGTATATTGAGGAAAGCGTTGTTAGCTCAAGTTCTTTATATAATTGTGATAACTGTTTAGTTATTTCAGCAGCCATTTGAAGTGGATAGCCAAGATCATGAGTAGATGAAGTTAATAACCAAATATGAATAAGCTCCGTTATGCTTGACACCTTAAATATAGTTTTACGCTTTAAGGCAGGTGCTTTGTTCCATAACTGTATTAATATATTGAGCCCAAGTAAAAAAACTTCAAATTGGTGAATAAAGTGCCCTCGCTTACCACTTGCCGTTAAGTAATGCTCAAAGTTCTTGTATATTGGAAATAGAGAACTACCCTCTTCTGAGGGCCATATTTTGTCCATTATTTGGCAAATAAGTTCACTTTTATTGTGATAGTTCTCAAAGGGATATATAGCTAGCCTTCTTTGTACATCACCTCGACTGAACATCCTCATGCTCAAAAGAGGGTTAACAAGTGCAATCTCAGCTTCATGTGATATTTGGCCAAAAGTTTTATTATTAATTATTGATGGTATTATCATCTAAACTCCATTTGCCTTGTACGCTCCATATTCCACAATGATAGAGTAAATGCTACAGATGTCCTGAAATCTAAGTTATCCGTTGATAATAGTTTATAAAGTACAGCTTCAGGACAACTTATATCATTTAGCCAAACAGTGCCCTCAATAACCAACGCAACAACATCTTTAGTGTTTTTTCGTGAAATTTCAGACCGTTTCGGCAATTTAAATTCACCCAAGAACGTCTTAACGTATATAAGGTATGGAATTAAGTCACTGATGCACCTTATATTATTTGCAGCAATGTAATACTTCCTATCAATGGTTCTCTCAATAATAACTTCAACTTTTTTAATGTGTTTAATAAACATTTTGTAAATGGCATCTAGATCCGTAAAAGCCTCAACGTTTGATTTTTTCACATAATTGCAATATATTTCCACAACGAATGTTCGTACAAGATACTGATCGTAATCTGTCTGTTTCTCAGCCTGGTTGACCTGGTCCAAGTATTTCCAAACTAAGCTAATAAACAGTTTAAGATCACCGAAAAAACCAATTTCAAAACCAATTATTTCTGCTGCCAGTTCATTTATTAACGTCAGATACGAGCTTTCATGACCTGCTTTGTTTGCTAAAAATGTTTGAATAGGTCGTACTTCCAGACCCACCAATTTTTCACCATTAAGAAGCACCGCAAAATCTATAAAAATATGCCCAATTTCATGGTATAGTGCCCACCAATCTTTTGGGTAATGCATAGCGTCAATCGGAACATTAATTATTTCATTTATGTTAGAGAACTTTTCTTCACTCGTTATTACAAATCCTTCCCATCCAGCTCCAAATTGGCGGGCCAACACCGAAGACACAAGTCCTTCAATTGCCAAGAAAACTCGCTGCACCCCCCCCTTTATTAAAGAAAACTGGCTAGTTGGCTCTTCAATACTGGCATATGTCCCTTGAAATCTAACTTCAGCACCATATTTTAATATTGCAGCAGCTTTGCTTGCTATATGCAACTCTGAGCCGATTTCTTTATTTCCCTCTTTAACTAATCGATTTATGCTACGCACATACAACATGACATCAGAGAATGCGTCTCCAATAATCGGATTTTCACGGAGAGAAGCAAGATAATCCAAAATTTGCAAAAGCTTAATTGCGGCATCTTTTCCAAAGAAGGTCTTATATTCTTCATACGAATAGTTAATATTAGTAGTTTTATCAGTAACACTAGAAAAGATAATCTTCGGTGCAGTGGGTGGAGGATTTTCATCGCATGTTTTGAATATTTTTACATTTGTGGATAATATTTGAGTAGACAGACCTTTTCTAAATATAATTAAGTTGGTTAATAACTCACTTATTGTTATTTCGTTTTTTGGAATTGCAAGTATGTCTTCCTTGCCGAGTTGAAGTGATGTATTAAACCCAGCCATATTCCAAAAATCGATTATTGAATTCGTGTCATCAGGTCTAGAAGCAATTGAAACCTGAACTTTAATATCATTCCCATCCCCCACCTTTTCATCAAAACCAGAAATTGAAGCAAGCTGCTTGTTTATTGATTCATAAGAAAGCGTGTCTACTGATAGATTTGAAAGTATATTATAATTTATCGACACTATAGAAAATGTTTTGGATAAAGGAAGTTTATCTTCCTGAGCGGTCGTCCGCAAAATATCTTTTACGAGTTCAGATATATTATTTGAAAGGGACACTACAACAATCTCATACCAACCAAGTGTGCCTAACACAAATCTAGTAATATCGGGCTTGTTATTCAGTATCTTGTCGATTATATCGTGTTTGACTTTTGCATAGTTCTTATAATCTTCTGAGTTTAGCTTTATAAGGCTGAAACCGACAAAAGTAGCTGCTGAAATCGCATCTATAACCTTTTTTACATCATCTATTTGATATGAAAAACAGGGGAAATGGCTGATCTTTAGAATCGATGAGATGTTAATATCATTATTTTTAAAAGAGTCGAAAGTCTGAGCTGAATGAATCAGCACAATGTCAAAACCTCCAAATCCCTTACATATGGCATGTGGAGATCCCTTATATATATTTCTGAGTTGCTCAACAACTTCGCTCTCTGTTCCAGGCAAAACCTGAAAACATGAAATTCTCATTGCTTTTTTACTTATTTTGAGTTTCAAATGAACCTCCAGCAAAAAAAAAAGGAAGCACATCGGCTTCCTTTCAAAAAATCTAGTCATCTGCTTTTTAAAATAGTTTATCTGAACAAGTAACCCTAGGCTGACTGACTACGGTCTTCCATTCGTCGTTTCTGCCTTTGTTAAAACCGTTCTCTACTTTCAATCCTAGAATAGGCCCAGCATCATGTTTGAGCTTCAGAGTTGTAACATTAGGGGAAAAATTCGCACCAATCCTATCAGCGACTCCACCTAAAATCTTTGTCATAATATCACATCCCCAATATTTTAAGTATGTTACAAAAAAACATCCAAGTTTACTGCTAAAAATAAACGCATTATAAAGACAATAAAAATATCGTCAAGAAAAATCGTGTCTTAATGACCTGCTTGAACTGCATGTTGCTATCATACTCCATAACAACACTAAGATTGCAAACTAAATGATCAGTATAGCAAGGGCAGCGGTTAAAATAAATTTCGCCGTTATCAGCTCACAATAGCAATTATTAAGACTATATCTATGAACAAAAAATTTAATGCACTGATATTTGGGTATATGCTAGCAATAGTTACTAATTTATATCTGTAAATACATGTAGTTATTATGATAATTAGATTTCGTCCCTGACCACTTAACTAATTGTAGTTGCTCAGATAATAAGAGAGGTCGCCTAGAAATACTTGGCCTTTTTTATTTTACTGTTGCGAGAACTGTAGCCACTCCATTGGGTCAGTTACCGTTTTTTATTGAGTTTCTGAAAGCAAGTGGCTTGTATGATGCTTTCATTTCTGACTGTCCGCTTAGCTATACAAGTCCGAACGCACCGAATGTCCGTGATATTTTAGGAACTCTTGTTTTGTCGGTTCTCGCCGGACATAAGCGATACGCGCATATAACAACCATCCGCAGCGACCGGGTTAATCCGGAGCTGTTGGGAATGGATTGTGTTGCAAGCGAAGATTCCGTCAGACGTGCTCTTTTACAGTTTGATAAAGCAGAGGCAATTACATGGTTGGACAAGGTTTTTCAAAGAACTTACCCTTACGGCAGAGCAGTTGGGGGTGACGGAGAAAGTACGACTGATAGCCAAGAGTGTACCGCAGAACTATCTTACACAAGGCTTAATGCCTGTCAACCAGAGTATAAATGAAGCGAAGTGATCAAGTACAGTGAAACTTTATGCGACACAGCCTCTCTAAGCGTCACCGCTACCCCGATGATAACCACTTCCACGTTATCAAACGCGTGTCTCTCGTGTAATTTTGGTTACCCGAGGAGATGCCCGAGGTCGTGCGATGATCGTTGACCAGAAATACCCAGTGTGGTACTGATTTGCTCTCGCTTTCCACCGTGACAATAAACAAAGGTATACCAAGTAGCTTGATACAAAATTAATTGCCGACGCGTTAAAAAAGTGCGCCGGTCAACAGCATCTTGCTCCGAATCACTGCACTTGTTACCAGGGCAACGTAACTCGTTACCAAGCGAATCAAAGCGATTTCGCGGAAAAAAATGAAGCCGAGTACCATGAAAGAGTATTGAGTTCATTTCTAGTGACCGGCTGCGTTCGAACATCCAAAAAAATCGTACGAGAATCGGTGCCAGCATGACGTTGTTAGAAAGCGATTTGCTGGCGGCAATTAAAGCACTTCTGGAGTCATCACAAGCAATGACATGCGTAAACAGTTTCACTGCTGATATAGTTCGCTATCATGAATCGGTTGAATGGGCAAAACGAGTGATTATAGGTGCGGAGAATGGCACTAACTAAAAAGGAGAAACAACATGACAAAAGCAGAATTCGTAGCAGCAGTGGCAGCAGAACTTGATGTACCGAAAACCGTAGCAGCAGAGACTGTAGAGGCGTTTATTACAGTTACCACAAAGCTATTGAAGGCCGGTGACAAGATCACTTTCCCTGGATTCGGCACTTTCGGTGTTTCTGAACGTGCTGCTCGCAAAGGCCGTAATCCGCAGACAGGCGCAGAGATTCAAATTGTGGCGTCAAAAAGCGGCAAGTTTACCGCAGGCAAGGATCTGAAGGGGCTGTAAGAGGTAATCCGCTAATTCTCAGTTTGCAAAACTGAAGAAGACTGCTTAACCCGGTCACAGTAAATGCTTTTTAGCGTTTACCGTTTCCTGGCCTGCGTTGAGCAGTCTTTTTGTCTTGTTTTGCCCAATAAGTTGAGTCAGGCGCGAAACACGTATTTTCAATATCCATCGCTTTTTCTTGCATGTATATTCGGGCATCGGAAATTGCTTGATTGTAGATTAATGGTCCGATCTCCTCCAGACAGAATTGCAGGAAGAGAGACGATTGCAACTCACCGATCTCGTTATCCAGATTTTCACTTACGTAGCGTTTGATCGAACAGGCAAGTTTCTTTTCAGCATCCTTATTGAGTTTAATTTCCATGTTTTCCATGTTTTCACTGTTCCCCGCTATTTCAGAATGTTTCACCAAGAAAAGCCAGTAATTACCTGAAATGATTCTGGGTGGAATGTCGAAATTGGATAAGGTTTCCTATTTGTTGAGATAAACAAGAGGCTCCCAATAGACCCTCGTTATGCGATTATGTTGCCAGATTTTCTATAACTGATGATGAGTTGCAAAGAGCCGAGCGCTACGCCCGCACCAACAGACCCTTGATAACCTCCATCGTCATTTGTACCGTCAGCTCCAACTCCGGCAACAATTCCCGAACAGAGGCCAGATCACCATCTTTTGCCACTGTTTCAATTTTATAGGCGATGTCACAAAGAGCCGTTGTGCTGACATTCGCAGCCATTCCTTTCATTGTATGAGCGAGGCGGCGGATAGCTTTTGAATCGGTACCTCGACATAGTTCGCGTAACTCTTCCAGTTGTTTTATCAGCTCCTTCGACGATTCATCAAGAATCATTCGCACAAAATCCCGATCATTATCCATTCGTCTTAGCAGATCAGCCTCATCAAACAGTAGAGGTGTGACTGGTACTTGCGGTGGTGCCATTTCATGATCACTCGTTGGCAGCCATTTCAAAAGTATCTCAGCCAGTTCATTCTTTTTCACCGGCTTTGTTAGATATTCATCCATACCTGTTTCTAAACACTTTTCCCGATCCCCCTTCATCGCATTGGCGGTCATAGCAATGATCGGTACCTTGTGATTCAACACTTTCGATGCTGGATTGCGGATCAGGGCGGTAGCCATAAACCCATCCATCTCGGGCATCTGGCAATCCATCAACACCAGGTCGTATTCAATTAGTTCCAGAGCCCGCACCGCTTCAAGACCATTGGCGGCAACATCTGTCTTGCAACCAAGCTTACCAAGAATACTTTGTGCAACTTTCTGGTTTATGATGTTGTCTTCAGCAAGCAGAATGCGGATGCCCTGTTTGATTGATTGCTGGTTGTTGCTACTCGGAGCCATTTCACGAGACAAATTGAAATCTGACCCTTCACCGGTACATTGTTCAAACCGTGCCGTGAACCAGAAAGTGGAGCCCTTTCCCGGTTCACTGAGACATCCAATTTCGCCGCCCATCAACTCAGCCAGTTGTTTGCAAATTGCCAGACCCAAACCGGTACCACCGTATTTTCGGGAAGTGGTTCCGTCAGCCTGGGTAAACGGGTTAAATATAATCGAACGCCGATCTTCTGGTATACCGATGCCGGTATCCTTTATCTCAAAACGGATCACTGCAAATCCGTCAACCATAGAAGCAAGAGCGGCGCTAATAACAACTTCACCTTCACTGGTAAATTTGATAGCGTTGCCTGCAAGGTTGATAATGACCTGACGTAAGCGACTTGGGTCTCCCTTTAAATATGACGGTACTTCGGAATCGATACGGCAGATTAGCTCTAACCCCGCATCCGTAGCCTGAACCGCCAACAAATCGACCGTATCTTCAATCGTTGTTTTCAGATCAAAGTCAAGCAGTTCAATATCAAGCTTGCCTGCTTCTATTTTCGAGAAATCCAGGATATCGTTTATCAATCCCAGTAAATTTTCGCCACTTTTACGGACTATCTCAGCGTATCCACGCTGTTCAATGGTCAGTTCCGTATCTAGCAGCATACCGGTCATACCGATCACGCCGTTCATCGGTGTGCGTATCTCATGACTCATAGTAGCCAGAAATTCGCTTTTGGCTCGGTTAGCGGTTTCAGCGTTAATAAGCGCTTCACCCAGCTCAATATTTTTCTGTTCCATCAAGGTTGAATAATTTGCCAAAGTCTCTTCTCGACAACGAGCATCATCCAATAGTCTTTTCATGGTGACATGATTAAGTACCCGCAGGCGGAGTCCCTGTGGATCATAAGGTATCGTGAGAAAATCGTTAGCACCAAGCGTAAGACACCTGTTTGCTTCATTACCGTCGCCGGTTATAACTATCACTGGGATTTTTTGCAGAACTGGATGAGATTTAATTGCGGTCAGAGTCTCAAAACCGTTCATTATCGGCATTTGAAGATCCAACAGGACAATATCTACCTGAGGAGAACTTTCCAATATATTTATTGCCTCACGACCGTTCAAAGCTCGCAGCATCATCATATTTTCAAGTCCTTCTGCACCGGACAACATAACTTCAATCATTTCCAAGTTCATGTCGTTGTCATCAACAGCAAGTATCTGTATAGGTGTATCCAAAATATTTGACCTTTTACCTGAATAGAATTCTAACCGTTGCCTATCACATTCGTACTCATTACTACTTCGGAGTATTGATTAACTTCATCTGTTCCTTGGAACATTCCGGACATATTCCGTGGCTGAACAGTGCCTCAGAATGGGCGCTGATATACTGTTCCAGCTGATTCCAGACATCTCTATCATCTCTGATTTTGTGACAATATGCGCAGATTGGGATGATCCCTTCCAACTGTTTTACCCGAGCCAGCGTTGCTTCAAGTTTCGCGTTCAGCACCTGGAGTTCTGAACTTCGCTGCAAAAGGAGGCTTCGTTCCTGACTGAAAGCCAGGTGGTTTTTGATCCGCAATTTGACCAGATCGGCACTAAAAGGCTTATGTATAAAGTCATTGGCACCCATTTCAAGGCCCATCGCCTCACATTCAACATCAGGCATCGATGTGATGAAAAGCACGGGGACACCATCAAGCTCCGGGATCGTCCTGATGGATCTGTAAACCTCATACCCATCGATTTCAGGCATAAGCAGATCCAGAAGAATTATGTCGGGCGTGTTATCAGAAATAATTTGCAAAGCTTCTCGCCCGCCTTGCGCCAATACAATGGTGTAATCGTTTTCAAGCTGATGACAAAGTATCTTGACGCTCATCGGTTCATCATCAACAATGAGGATGGTTTTTTTACGTAAGTTCATTTGCGACCGCCTCCATTGTCATTCGTGCGATGTTTTCCAGTTCCGGCAACAGTTCACGTGCACATTTCAGATCACCATCTTTTGCAGCTGTTTCAATTTTATAGGAAATTTCACGCAATGCAGGTGTGCATAAATTGGCGGCCATACCTTTCAGCGTATGTGCAAGAAGGCGGATTGCCTGGGCATCTTCTCCCTTGCAAAGTTCTTGTAAGTTCCCAAGATCTTCTGGTATTTCCTTTATAGCTTCAACCAATATGCTTTGCGCAAACTCTTCATCGCCGTCAAAGTGATCCAGCAGTTCCGCTTTATCAAACAGCGGCATTTCGAGTGAGGTACTTATTTCATCTTCTGTCAAACTTATCTTCTGGCCGCCTTCTTTCGGTTTCGTCCAATTTTCTAAAATAATAGCAAGTTCATCCTTCTTGACCGGCTTTGCCAGATAATCATCCATTCCGGCTTCAATGCATTGTTCTCTATCACCTTTCATGGCATTGGCCGTCATGGCGATAATCGGCACCATGTGGTTGAGTACTTTCGACTCTGGATTACGGATCACCGATGTTGCTTCAAAACCGTCCATTTCCGGCATCTGGCAGTCCATGAGAACAATGTCGTAGTTGATCAGTTCCAAAGCCCGGACAGCCTCAAAACCGTTGGCGGCAACATCGGCCTTGTAACCCAATTTATTGAGGATGCTCTGAGCAACTTTCTGGTTGATTATATTATCCTCTGCCAACAAGATACGAACCCCCGTCAGGGCAGCAGTTTCTGATACGGTATGTTTCGTGACGAGATCATGTGACTGGGAAGCCTCAAAAGATTGATTTGCACGCCCAAGAACAATAGAGATACATTCACGCAGCACTATCTGTCGCACGGGCTTGGGAATATATCCAACAAAACCAGCTTCTTTGAAGATTGCTCCGTCGCCACGATTTCCAAGAGCGGTCACCATTACAAGCAGGGTCTTCTCGATCACCGGATCAGACTTGATTTGGCGACCAAGTTCGAGACCTTCCATACCCGGCATCATCTGATCAATCAACGCAATGCGAAATGGTTCGCCCTGATTAACCGCTTCGCGTAGAAGTGCTAAAGCTGTTCCTCCATCACCAGCTGTTTCGTATTGACAGCCCCAATGGCTGAGCAAGGTAATCATTAACATTCGATGAGTGGAGTTATCGTCAACTACAAGTATCTTTGTACCGGTTATGTCGGCGTGTCGTAGAGATGCAAGATTTTGGGATTCTATATTCTGTATTTCTGTTGACGATTGCTTTTCGAACCGGGCAGTAAACCAGAAGATGGAACCTTTGCCTTCAGCGCTTTCAATGCCGATTTCGCCGCCCATAAGTTCCGTCAACTGTTTGCAGATTGCCAGACCCAGACCGGTACCACCGTATTTGCGTGTGGTAGAACCGTCAGCCTGTGTGAAGGGGTTGAAGATGGCTGCTAACCGATTCTCCGGTATCCCTATACCTGTGTCACGGATTTCAAAGCGAAGAACGACATAACCGTTTTCTTCGGATTCAAGCGCAGTGCTGATAACGATTTCACCATGGTGGGTAAACTTGATGGAATTGCCGGCCAGGTTTGTAATAATTTGGCGAAGTCTACCGGGATCGCCCTTCAGGTAAGCCGGAACCTCAGGATCGATCCTGCAGATTAGTTCCAAGCCAGCCTCAGATGCCCGCATGGAAAGCATTTCAGCCGTATCTTCCACAGTTGTTCTGATATCAAAATCAAGGATTTCAATATCCAGTTTGCCAGCCTCTATTTTCGAGAAATCAAGAATGTCGTTGATTAACCCCAGCAGGTTCTCACCACTTTTGTGGACAATTTCGGTATACCCCCGTTGCTCGTCGGTCAACTTGGTATCCAAAAGCAGGCCAGTCATGCCGATCACACCATTCATCGGTGTACGTATCTCATGACTCATTGTTGCCAGAAACTGGCTCTTGGCAGTGGTCGCCGCCTCGGCAGTTATTACCGCTGCTCCAAGTTCAGCATTTTTCTGTTCCATCAAAGTGGAAAATGCGAGAAGCTTTTCTTCAGCAATTGTGCGGTCGGTTATGTCCTGGATAATTGAATACAGCAGGGCATGATCCTTATCTCCTATTGGAGTGGAGTGTACCTCTACAGTTCTGATGGAACCATCGGACAGGCGATGAGGGAAAATAAAAATACTCTCTGTCCCAAGAGACGCACACTCACGTTGAGCAGCTATTTCTACAGGTGACAGTTGATTTATGTCGGAAATATTCATTTCGCGAAGTTGGGTGACAGAATACCCGTAGAACTTCTCAGCAGCATGGTTAGCGTCTACAATTTTGCCTGAATGCGGTTCAATCATCATCATTATGGCACTATGTTCCTCAAACATTTGCCGAAAACGGTTTTCACTTTCTTTCAGCTCATACTGGCTCAGTTGCGCTTCTTCGAATAACTTTTCTTTTTCTTGCAGTTCTTGCCGCAAGCGGCGACGAGACATCAAAATACCGACTACTCCCAAAAACCAAACTGCGCCGTGCCCCCCAAGAGTTAATGGCAGTTGTGCCATCAATCGTTCTCGGTGAGGAGCCCAGGGAATTGACACACTTAAACCGCCTCGCACATCACCAGCTTTATAACCTTGATGCGCATGGCATTTCAGGCATGCGGTTTCAGTGTTAAGAGGACGCATGTAACGTAAAAAGGATTTGCCCTCAAGCGTTTCGAGAGAAAGATGTTCTTTTTCACCCTTTTCAAAGAGCTGTAATGCCTCTTTTTCCCAGTTGTCGGGTGCATTCTGCTCGCGCAGCGGCTTAAGGCTGGTGATATGCCCACGTACACCGTACTGTGTCGCGGTCAGTTCATGGACCTGTCGGGTCATATATGCCGGGTTAATCAGCGTGTAGACCTTGCCGGAAGGTAGCGTTATATCTCGGTTTGGAATGTGGGCAAGATTCGGGTTTGGTGGTGTTTCTGCGGTTGCCGGGGCGTAGACTCCGCCATGCATTGCGGCCCACCGCCGATAAACAACGTCCTTATTAAAATTATCTATCGCCACCGCAACTGCATTGGCATATTCAGCTTGATAGCCCTGGTAGATATCCCATCCACAAAAACCACTTATCATGACTGTCCAGCAGGTAATCAGAACGTAGAGCGGCAAGCCGATTCCATTGAGACGGGGAATTTTCGATGAGTCTGTTTGATGCAGCATAGTTAACATCCATGTAAAAAAGTTAAAGTTCGAACTGCCTTACCACTTATAAGCCAACCCAGTTATCGCTCTTAATCGCATCTTTGAGTACCTATAGCTGTTTTTTAGTCATATTTCACACGGTTATACCCGCTTCATGAATCTCAAACCTTCGCCCACTTCTCCAACACCGCCGCTACTTCATCTTTTTTTATCGGCTTGGAGAGGTAATCATCCATACCGGCATCGATACATAGTTCGCGATCACCCTTCATTGCGTTGGCGGTCATGGCGATAATTGGTACCTTGTGGTTCAGTACCTTTGACTCCGGATTGCGGATCATTGTGGTTGCCTGAAAACCATCCATTTCCGGCATCTGACAATCCATCAAGACTATGTCATAATCAATCAGCTCCAGTGCCTGCACCGCTTCTAAACCATTTGCGACAACATCAGCCTTGCATCCAAGTTTACCGAGAATGCTCTGCGCTACTTTCTGGTTGATGATGTTATCCTCAGCCAGCAGGATGCGGATGCCACGATCAATCGCCTCTGCTACAGTGTGACGGGTAATAATCGCGGATGAAAGCTCAGAGGTTTTATCCGCCATGTCCAGCGCGAGAGCAATGCGCTATATAACTGTGATTGCCTGACCGGCTTCGACAGATAGCCGGTAAAACCGATCTGTTCCATAACTCCTGCTTCACCACGTTGAGCCAGTGATGTCACCATAATCATCAATGTAGATCTCAACAGTGAATCTGCCTTGATCTGCCGCCCAAGTTCAATGCCATCCATACCGGGCATCTCCTGATCAAGCAGTGCGACGTGAAAGGGGTCCTTTTGCTCTACCGCATCTTGCAGAAGCTTCAGTGCTTCTATGCCACCACAGACACTCTCAAAACGGCAACCCCAACTTTTCAACAGAGCGGCCATCAGCTTGCGGTTGGTGTCATTGTCGTCCACCACCAGAATGCGCGCTCCGCTAATGTCGGCGTGTTGCAACAGATTACGGTCGTGCAACTCAACTTCAGTCCGCTTTTCAAACTTCGCCGTAAACCAGAAGGTCGAGCCTTTGCCCTCCTTACTCGCCACGCCAATTTCGCCACCCATCAACTCTGCCAGTTGTTTGCAGATTGCCAGACCAAGTCCGGTTCCACCGTATTTGCGGGTTGTGGAGCCATCCGCCTGTGTAAACGGTTCAAACACTGCGGCAAGCCTGCCTTCAGGAATCCCAATGCCGGTATCGATAATCTCAAAAAGAATTTCTACAAAACCATCACGGTCGGATTCGAGTGATGCTCTGATGACAACTTCACCTTTGTGAGTGAACTTGATGGCGTTACCGGCCAGGTTAGTGATGACTTGGCGCAAACGACCTGGATCGCCTTTCAGATAAACAGGTACGTCAGGTTCAACTTTACAGATCATTTCTATTCCAACATCCGAAGCCCGGATAGCAAGCATTTCCGCCGTATCCTCCAGCGTTACCCGCAGATCAAAGTCCATTATCTCCAAGTCCAGCTTGTTAGCCTCGATCTTGGAGAAATCAAGGATATCGTTAATAAGGCTCAGAAGGTTTTCGCCGCTTTTACGGACAACTTCAGCGTATTCCCGTTGTTCTTCATTCAATTCAGTATCAAGCAAAAGTCCTGACATGCCAATTACACCGTTCATGGGGGTGCGGATCTCGTGGCTCATGCAGGCGAGGAAATTACTTTTAGCCTGGTTTGCGGATTCGGCCGCCTCACGAGCCATGTTAAGTTCGCGTTCCAGCTCTTTCCGCGTAGTAATGTCATTAATAAAGCCATGCCAGAGAGTGCTACCGTCCTCGCGTTTTTCAGGACGTGAAAAACCGTAGCGCCATCGTACCCCTTGACGAGGAAGTGTGACCCTGTATTCATATTCCCATGGTTGCAGGGTTTGAGCCGACTCCGTTATCGAGGCGACTATTCCATCAAGGTCATCCGGATGCAAATGGGCAAAGACGGGAGAAGCATCCACCCTCACTTCATCAGGTGTGACTTCATAAATATCGTGGATAGCATCACTGGAGTATGGAAAGCAGGAACGACCATCGGAAAACATTTGGAATTGAAATATCATTCCCGGTATCTGGTGTGAAAGTGACGCGAGAAGATTGTGACTCTGCTGCAGTTCAGCTTCCAGCTTTACCTGAATGGTTACATCTGAAAAAACCCAGATACTGCCGGCGTCAGGATTCGCCGGATCTATCATTTTACCGGTTATTCTGGCTGTAAAAATGCTGCCGTCGCGACGTCGCATCTGTTGATCTTTTACAATCGATTCACCATGCGCCAATACCGGATATGCTTCTTTGCCAAATTGTTCAAAATCTTCACGTGACGGATAGAACATGCTAGTGCAGGCATCCACTAATTTTTCCGCATTATAGTCAAACATGGTGCAAAAGGCTCTGTTAACCCACTTAACCATGCGGTGCTGGGCAAATACAATGCCCACTCCGGCATTTTCGAGGATAATGTTTTGCTCATCAACGAGCTGAGTAACCTTGTTTTCGATAGCTTTTCGTTTGGAGATATCGCGCCAGCATGAAAACAGCACTGTCTTGCCTTGCAGTGTCATAGTCGCAAGAGAAATCTCGGCCCAGAACTCAGAGCCGTCCAGACGCCTGTGTAACCATTCAAAAGTGTTCGTACCGCTACGCAATGCCTCTGCGACCCGTTCCACAGCCGCTTCCGCCGATTTCTGCCCATCAGGTTGAAACTCCGGAGAGTGGCTGTCTGGTGTACTTCCAAGAATCTGAGATCTATTGCAACGCAACATCGCTTCAGAAGCTCTATTGCAGTCAACAATAACTCCGTTGCTCAAAATCGTATAGGCATCAGGTGCAAAGTCAAATATCTGCCGGAAGCGGCGCTGCATGAGATTCATCTGGATCAGCAGGAATGCAACCAGGAATGTAAGGAGTGCCGGTTCGATCATCTCTCGAAAAAGAGCACGGTTCCAATAATCCGCGTTTACGTCTATTCCCAGAACAGCTCGATATCTGTTGGTATCGGGGTTAGTCAGTGGGACAAATGAGCTGGTCCATCGCCCCCATTTATCATTGTATGGACCTTCTGTAACTCCCTGTCCGGAAGAAAAGGCTTTATGCAGACCCGGCGGGGCATCTCGATAAATTTCACCAGGTGGCGAATTATCCTTGGATGTTGGTGGTTCGGAATCGACGTAGAAAAACAGGGTGCCATCCACTTTACGGCCAGTAAGATACACAAAACGAAAACGTGGGTCGGTAGAGCGGATTAGCGCCAACTGTTCCTTCAGCCGCAGGTAGTCCGGTGATGCAAGATCAGCCTCTATGCCTAAAAGAGTATCCACACGCCGCCAATTGACCGCTTTTACAGCCAGTTGAGCTTCCCGTTTCAAATCCAGGCGCATTCTGTTATCAGCGGAACGTGCTTTAAGAAGACATACGCCTACCCCCAATACGAAAACAGCGATAATTGAAAGAATGAATGTCCGGCTGTACCTATTATTTGTCATGGTGTACACCCAATGTCTTGATTGACCTTCTTCGGATATTTCCTCGCGAAAATTGCTCTAAACTCTCTTTTACTTCCTCAACATGCCCATTTAATCAATGTCCGCGAAGAGATCATGGCAGAGTCAATTCATAAGCCACTCATAATACTCGTTTCATTTCACCCAATAGATCATTGATAATCAGCGGTTTTGATACATAACCATCAAAACCTTCAGCCAGAAAGCGTTCTTTGTCTCCACGCATCGTATATGCAGTCAGAGCAATAACTGGAAGGTGCAGACCACTTTCCAGCTCTTTCTTACGGATTTCGCATAAAGCTTCTTCACCGTTCATTTCCGGCATCTGAATATCCATTAGAACAAGATCAAATGTGCTTTGTGTCAGCAATTCGAGGCATCCTTTGCCGTTTTCTGCAACAGTCACTTTGTGGCCAAGTTTTTTGAGCAGTGCCGTTGCAAATGTGATATTTGACTGAATATCCTCAACAAGAAGAATCTGTAAAGACGGACCATCCCAGTTGCAAGGTGTGGTTTCATACTTAGCTTCTAAATTCGAGAGGTTACTATTATAAGAAAGCGGAAGTGTAAATGTGAAACAACTTCCAGTGCCTAATGTGCTTTCTACTGAAATGCCTCCGCCCATTAAGGACCTGTCAATCTGATTGTGTAAATCGAATTTCGGTTGTATACAATCAATGTGTTCTCTTGAAAATATAACGACTTATATCATGAAAATCCTTTGAGCTGTTTAGAAAACCTCGGAAGAAAAAGAACCAGATTTACCGGAATTTCAATTTTAGTCCCATCCGGGGCGGTCAGGTGCACAATTGTCGTCCCATCCTTTTCATGTTCACCATCTTCCGCTTTATACACAACGCCTTCCGCTACTCCATAGTGAGTACGGGTTTCAGCATTCATCGTATTTCTGATTACACAATTATCCATAACACTCTCCTGAATTTTACAAACCGGATTTAATCTCATGCCTGCTTCTGGTAACCTTCCACAACTTTCTTCAGCACATCCCGCAACTGATCATAATGATAAGGCTTGCTGACCAGCCCTGCAATCTGCTCACGGGGAATCCTGGAGGTTACTTCAGCATCGCCAAAGCCGCTTGATACAATGATTGGCAACTCCGGTTTGAGCTTTTTCAGCTCACGGAACAACTCGTAACCGTCCATAACCGGCATACCCATATCAGCAATGACCAGGGTGATGTCTGCGGCATTCTTCTTATACAACTCCAAGGCTTCCTTGCCGTCTGCAGCTCCAATAACTTTGAAACCCAGAGCCTCAAGCATAGCTTTTTCAATTAAAGCGACATGCTCTTCATCCTCTGCCAACAGTATGGTACCGCTCCCCTCCCAGGGTGCCGAAACTGTTTGTTGAGCTTCTTCCTCATTGGCGGTGCCGATCTGGGCAGGCAGATATACCTTGAAGGTTGTTCCATGTCCAGACTGGCTGGAGAGCTGCAATGCCCCGTTATGTGCCTTGATGATACCCAGTACCGCCGACATCCCCAGACCACGTCCGGTAAATTTCGTGGTATAGAACGGCTCGAAGATTCTACGTCTGGTTTCATCATCCATACCACAGCCACTGTCAGTTACTTCCAAACAAACGTACTCACCAGGTGGGATAGTCTTGCCGTTATGATCGTTTTCTGCCTGCCCCGCTTTAATCACAGCCTTTGACAACGAGACACATACCTCACCCTGTAAGTCGCCTATTGATTCCGAGGCATTGATGATCAGGTTCATCACTATCTGTCTGAGTTGGCTGGCATCCCCCATGATGGATGGAATATCTGATGTGTAGCATGTTTTTATCACTACGTTCTGCCGGATGGTCGCCTTAAGCATTGTTACTACATCATCTACCAGCACCCACATAACGACCAGAGTCTCAGTAAGAGAGGCTTTCCCTGCGTATGCCAGCATCTGGCGGCAGAGAGCGGCAGCACGTTCAACAGCATTTTCTATTATGGGGATATGCTTCTCAGCAGTGTCATAATCCATTTTGGTAAGGCCACAATAACCCATGATGATCGCCAGGATGTTGTTGAAGTCATGGGCGATACCACCAGTTAATACACCCAGGCTCTCCAGTTTCTGAGCCTGCTGGAATTGTTGCTGGAGTATGCCTTTTTCTTCTTCGAGCTTTTTGCGGTCGGAAATGTCACTGAGTGTCCCGACTATACGAATAGTTTTCCCCTCCGTGTCCTTTTCGACGGTGTTGCCTCGTGTGCAGACCCACAACCATTCACCGGACTTCGTCTTCATTCTGAGGTCAATATTGAATATCTTTCCAGATTCAGTACTCTGACGTAAATTCTGTTCCACCCTCTCGATATCATCAGGATGAACAAGCATCCGCCATGAAGCATAATTTGCAGGGAATTCTCCGTAATCATAACCAAGTATTCTGTAATATAACTCACTGAAAATCGCCTCACCGCTGGGGACGTGCCAATCCCACAAACCGTCATTCACCGAGGTGAGGATGAGTGAATATCGTTTTTCGCTCTCCCTTAGCACTTCTTCCACCTGCCTGCGTTGGGAAATGTCAATAACGAACCACTCGAATCCAACTATTTTTTCATAACTCACAACAGGATGAGCAGAGAAGATATGATGAGCAACCGAGCCATCTTTACGGCGGCTGGAGTACTCGCCGTGGGGGATAGCAACACCTCTCTGCAGTTCAGCCAGATGTGCAAGAGCAGAATCAGAGCCGCTATCAACCTGCATAATGCTGAAGTGTTTGCCGACAACCTCATCAGGGGATTCATAGCCGTGCATAAGCAACCAGGCTTTATTGACATTCAGGAAATGCCCCTCCAGGTCAATATGGAAGTAACCTGCAGGTGTATTCTTGATGACGTTTTCAAGGCGGGCTTTGTGCCCTCTCAGTTCCGCCAGCGTCCTGCGTTGCTCTTCGTTCTGCATCTCCAGCTCAACCTGGTGTACCTGCAGTTCGTGCTGCAGCCGCTTTGCGTCCACCTCACCAGTGGACGGCTGTTGTGAGTTAACCTTCTCCTCGGCTTTTCTGCGCAGTTCTGCGGCACCGTTAGTGTTATAGGTATCTTCGACCATGACGAGACCTCCCTGCCAACCTTAAACCTACGCCTTAAGTCTTGCTATCTCTTCCCGTAATTCGTCTTCGATTTTCTTGGCAGCGGTGATGTCGTTGCAGGTAATAACAACCCCATTGATCATCTTGTCCATAGTGCGGTATGGCATGATCCGCACCAATACCCAGCGACCGTCGAGCGTTGATACCTGATTTTCGACAGAAATCAACTTCCTGAGTACGTCCTGCACATGATCATACAGTTGCGGATAGTTCAAATTCGAGACAATATCGGTCAGCGGTCTGCCCACATCACCAGGTATCAGCTTGAACAGACGGTTGGCTCCAGTGGTGAAGCGGCGTACCTGCAGATGGTTATCCAGAAAAACGGTTACTATCTCTGTGCTGTTCAGCAGGTTTTCCATATCGTTGTTGACCAGAAGATAATCATCCAGCCTGGTGGACTGCTCGGCGTTGACGCTCTGCAGCTCCTCGTTCATGGACTGCATCTCTTCCTTCGAGGTGGTCAGTTCTTCGTTGGTTGACTGCAGTTCCTCATTGGTGGACTGGAGTTCTTCATTGGTGGATTTCAGCTCCTCGTGGGTGGTCTGCATCTCCTCTCGTGTGGTACGCAGCTCTTCACGGGTCTTCAACAACTCCTGCTCAAGCTCTTCAACCTGTTTACTGTCAGGAAATATTCCTAACTTTCTCCGTTTTACCTTAGGCGGTAGTATCACATCCTTGAAGGCGATCAACACCATACCCCGCAATGCTTCCGGTGTTTCGATCTTCATCAGCGTCATATCCACCGCCTGGATGCTGCCGTTATTGTCAGCCAGATCGGCTCTGACAGTTATCGGTTCACTCTGCCTTAATGACTGACTGAAGGCACTTCCCAGTTTGTATTGCAGTCCTTCACGGGTCATGGCGAAGATATTCAGGTTGGCCTTGCCTGCTGCCGGTTCGAGGTACTTGCCGGTTTTCCCGCTGATATAGACTATGTCACCCTGATCGTTGACCAGGACTGTCGGTGCGGAGAAGTGCTGCAGGATCAGATGGTCAGCCAGTAGCTGTAGATTGTCGGCTGTTTTGAGCATAAGGGACTCCAGTTGCGAGGATGCCGGTAAGTTGGAGATATAGGATGATGGAAAAGTTATCCCATTGTGGAATATGGTCTCTTTGCGCCAGAAGAGCTTTGTGCTGACATTGGTGGCGGTAAACAGATCAATGTGGGGGCCGAAGGTTTCTGCACTGCCAAGAAAGAGCAAGCCGCCTTGTTTCAGGCTGTAGTGGAACAGCGGCAGCAGTTTTTTTTGTAGTTCACTCGAAAGGTAGATCAACAGGTTGCGACAGATCAATATATCCAGCTTGGTGAAAGGCGGGTCCATGATGACGTTCTGCTGGGCGAAGGTGACCATTTCACGTATCTCCTTGCAGACACGGTATCTGGTATCCTCTTTTGTGAAGAATCGCTGCAGCCGTTCAGGTGATACATCTGCTTCAATAGTGGCGGGGTAGAGTCCCCTACGTGCTTTCTCGATAGCATCGGCATCCAGATCGGTGGCAAAAATCTGCAGGGAGTAGTTGTCTGGCTGTGTGATCTGATCCAGTGCCTCCTTGAATGTCATCGCCAGTGAATAGGCTTCCTCTCCGGTAGAACATCCGCACGACCAGGCTCGCAGGCTACCACCTTCGGGGTACGCTGTCAGTATCTTCGGGACAGCTTCGTTTTTCAGTTCCTCCCACAAAGCAGTATCACGGAAGAAGCTGGTTACGCCGATCAACAGTTCCTTAAACAGCAGATCAACTTCCTGAGCGTTCTTCTGGAGAAACCGGGCATAGTCGGCAATCGAAGTAATCTTATGAATCCCCATGCGCCTCTCGATACGGCGATAAACGGAGGTAGGCTTGTAGAGTGAGAAGTCGTGCCTGGTCTTTGCCTTCAGCAGGGTGGTGATCTTTTCAAAGTTGCTTAGTTCCTTATCCCGCTGGTTCTCTTCACTCTTCCAACGAGGTGTAGCGCAACCAAGAAAGTCTATGATCCGTTCAGGTAGTTCCTCTGCCGGTGCGACTATGTCGGCAAAACCCGCATCAATAACGCTTTTGGGCATACTGTCAAACTTAGCCGAAGCTGGTTCCTGCACCAGTGTCAGGCCACCCTGCTCTTTAATGGCACACAGCCCCAGGGTACCGTCGGAACCCATACCGGAGAGGATCACGCCGATACTCTGCTCAGTGCAATCTTCCGCCAGTGACCGCAGAAAGGTGTCTATCGGCAGACGCAGGCCATGTTTTGTATCGGAATCATGAAGATGAAGTGTTCTACTGCTTATTGTCATATCCTTCCCTGAAGGGATTACATAGACGTGGTCAGGTTGCACCTTGGTGTTGCCATTGACCTGCTGAACTTTCATGGAGGTAGAACGTTGGAGAAGTTCGGGGAGGTTACCCGTGTGATCAGGAGACAGGTGCTGCACAACTACAAAGGCCATACCGCACTCTTTGGGCACATGGCTAAGGAATTGCTCCAATGCTTCCAAGCCGCCAGCAGAAGTGCCAATGCCGACTATCGGGAATAGAGGCGGCGGTCTTTCGGCACAGACTATCTGTTTCTTTTTTTTGATTGTCATGGCGGCCTCAAAAAAGGGACAAAAAAACCGACGCACGGAAAACACCGCAACGCCGGTTTATATGGGTATTATCAAAATAATAGTTGACAGGCACAATTGTCAGGAGGAGATTTTCCTGCCTGCCTGCCTGCCTGCCTGTGCAATATTATTAACACTTTGTGAGCTCTCCATAAGCATGCTTGATGTGGTAACTATATCGTCATTCCGGCAAATTACAACCCAAAATGCCGAAATAAAAGTTGAAAGCCAAAAATTCTAATGGTGTGGCATTCTCTCCTCAAAAATGATGCTGAATTGATTTAGTGCTGATTTCCAGTCCCTGATCGGCATCGTCCACTTTTTAGCAATATTTCTCAGAGCCAGGTAGAGTAGCTTGAACATAGCTTCATCGCTGGGAAAATGCCCTCGATTCTTGGTGACCTTGCGAAGCGACATGTTCAGCGACTCAATGGCATTGGTCGTGTAAATTGCTTTGCGAATATCTGTGGGAAAGGAGAACAGCGGGATGATCCGTTCCCAGTTATTCCGCCATGATTTAGCTATGCTCGGATGACTGGTGTCCCACTTGGCGGCAAATGCTTCGAGGTTCTTTTCTGCAAGCTCAACGGTCGTGGCCTGATAGATTGTTTTGAGATCATCTGCCACTTCCTTTCGCTGTTTCCAGGAGACGTAGTTCAGGCTGTGCCGTACCATATGGACGATACAGAGCTGGATCTGGGTTTTGGGATAGATCGCCTCTATTGCCTCTGGAAAGCCTTTGAGTCCATCCACGCAGGCGATGAAGATCTCTTTCACACCACGGTTCTTCAGTTCCGTAACAACCTGAAGCCAGAACTTTGCACCCTCATTTTCAGAAGTCCACATGCCGAGAACTTCTTTGATTCCATCCATATTGACGCCGATTGCAAGGTAGACCGCCTTATTGATGACCCTGCTGTCGTGGCGCACCTTGATCCGAACTGCATCAAGATAGACGATGGGGTAGACATCGTCCAGTGGTCGGTTCTGCCAAAGGATTACTTCTTCACTGATTGCATCGGTAACTTGGGAAATCAGGGCGGGTGATACATCTATCCCGTAAATCTCTTGCAGATGCCCTTGAATGTCACGAGTGGTCATGCCTCGGGCGTACATCGAAATAATCTTGTCATCAAAGCCGGTGAAGCGGGTTTCACCTTTCGGAAGGATGACCGGTTCAAAGGTTGAATTGCGGTCACGGGGAGTAGTTACTTCGAGGTTGCCAAAATCACCGGTGATGGTTTTATTGTAACCACCGTTTCTTGAGTTACCACTGTTTTTGCCTTGAGGTGCGTGTTTCTCATAACCAAGATGTTCGGTCAGTTCAGCCTGCATCGCCCGTTCCAACAGTCTCTTGGTCAGTTGCTTCAGAAGCCCATTCTCTCCAATCAAATCTTCGGGCTTCTTGTAGTTCTTCATCAAAATGTCGAGCAGTTCGTCTGTGGTGGCCATCGGTATATCCCTCCTGTGGGTTGTATTACCGAATTTCAGCATTTACACAAACGATTGTACACGCCCCCCATTAATTCTGCCAAGCGAAGACTTATTGTCAGACCAAGACCTGAACCGCCAAATTTGCGTGTAGTGGATCCATCTCCCTGGACAAAAGGCTGGAATATTTTATCAATAGCCTCAGGCGATACACCAATACCGCTATCACTCACCGCAATCTTGGCAAGCAGAGTTGAGTCATGATGTGCAATGATATCAGCTGAGATTGAGATTGATCCCTGTTTGGTAAATTTTACAGCATTTCCTAAAATATTGAGGAGTATTTGCTTGATTCGTAATTGATCACCAATAAGCACTTGAGGGATATCTCCGGAAATATTTACATCCAGCTTTATTCCTTTTTCATGAATAACAGACCGTTGCATCAAAACAATATCTTTGATGGTTTGGTTCAGGCTGAACTCAGCTAATTCAATTGAGATCTTGTCCGCCTCGATTTTAGAGAGATCAAGTACGTCGTTAATGAGGGAAAGAAGGTTCTGGCTTGAACTTTTGAGGGATGCTACATACTCATTTTGCTCTTGCGTCAGATCTGTCATTTCCAACAACTGAGTCATTCCTATTACACCATTCATCGGTGTACGAATTTCATGACTCATGTTGGCAAGGAACTGACTCTTGGCAATATTGGCTGCATCTGCTGCTTCTTTTGCTTCTGATAATTGGCTATGGATTAATTCGTATTCTTCAATCTGCTCCCGCAACATTTCATCAGTAGACACTAACTCTTCATTTTGTTCCTGCATATCCTTTTCTGCTTGCTTGCGCTTACTAATATCAAGTGTTACAGCAAGATGCATATTTGAACCGTTGATAAGAATTGGTGTGGCGTGTGTCTCCAACCAACGACGCCCACCCTTGAATCCTAATATTTCAAATTCCATCTTCATCTGTTCACCAGCGATGACCCGTTCATGCAACGCAGAATATTCTGATCGATATTCAGGAGCAATGACATTGATCACTTCTTGTCCCGCCACTTGATCAAATGAATCTGCTTCGATCATTGCAAGACCGGCAGGATTCATATGTACAAGACATCCCAGTTTATCCAGCAGTTTTATACATTCTGGCTCATTTTCTATAATAGTCCTTAGATAGGATTCGCTTTCTATGAGTTTGATCTCCAGTTCTTTTTGAGCAGAAATGTCTGATACAGTCCATATGCTACCGGTTGATAATTCTGCTGGATTGACAGCCATGCCTGTAAATCTAGCGTGAAACAGTGTGCCGTCTTTACGTCGCATCAGCAGCTCTTTGGTGAAAGGCTCTCCATTAGCTAATACGGGGTATGCCTCTTCACCAAACTGATCGTACTCCTCGTAAGAGGGGTAAAAGATTTCAGTACTGACATCAATCATATCATCACCTGTATATCCGAATATCTCACCGAATACTCCATTCGCCCACTTTTGCCGTCTGTTCTGTGCAAATGAAATACCTACTCCAGCTTTTTCAAGGATTATTGATTGATCATCACTGACTTTTCGCAATGTTTCTTCTATCTGTTTTAGATCGGTGATGTCGCTAATTGTTCCAACATAGCCCTGAATCTCTCCAGATGCAGCTAATAGAGCCGATGATTTCCCAAGAACCCAAACACTCTTTCCATTTGGACGTAAAAAACGATATTCCATCGTGAACTGGCGTTTTTCAGTTACTGACTCGTTCCATTCTCTGAATACATTTAGACCATCATCCGGATGAAGAGTGGCAGCCCACCCTTTTCCCATAGCTGCTACCGAATCAAGTCCTGTCAATTCGCACCACTTATCATTTACATAGGTGCAATTGCCAGCACTGTCTGTTTCAAATACTCCTGTTGGTGAAGCTGATAATAATGAATTGAAACGTGATTCACTTGTTTGTACTTTTTCCTCGGCATTTTGTATGGCCTGAATTCTGGATTTTTGCATAACCAGAGCCAGATAAGATAGAAGTGCACTAAAGAGAATCCCGACAAAGAGAACAAAATATGACTTTTCCAGATTCAATTCCCGGTTAAATGCAGGGAGTGTCTTAAAGGAGATCTGCCAGGTACAGCCATAGGCTTGAACAGTTTTTGACGTTGATATAGCCGGTTCGAAGCCTTTTGGCAGAATCTGTTTCTCAGCATGCAAGGAACTGAACATCAGGTTATCAGCGGATTGTTTTCCGCCAATGGTTATCTCGAAGGCAATGTCTTGGGGAAGTTTTTCAAGTGTTCCATACACAAAATCATTCATCCTGATCGGACTGTAGGTAAAACCAATGAATGCTTTACGCCGATTTTCTACAGTATCCAGAGGCATGCTCTGGTTATAAACAGGGACATACATCAACATGCCACTCTGTTTGTCTTTGTCGGTCTCCTGTACCAGAATTATTTTTGCGGCGACTGTTGCAACGTTCCCATCCCTTGCCTTATCCAAAGCCGCTCTACGAATCGGCTCAGTATACATGTCATAACCGAATGCCCGTTGATTGCGCCAGTTGAACGGTTCAAGATATATGATGGATGTATAGACTGGACGTTGACCTTCTGGACGAATGGTGTATTCGGGGAATCCTTCGGTGCGGATTGACTTAATGTTGGCTTCCTTCTCTTCAGGAGTAAGCCATTTTGAGAAACCTACACCAAGAATACCAGGATGATTTTCATCAAGCTGCAATGCCGAGACATAGTGTCTCCAATCAGTGCGCGAGACATCGCCTCTTACGTTAAACAGCGCGGCGGCCCCGCGCAGTACCTGCTCGTGGTCATGCATCCTCTTGACGATACGGCTGATGATGTCATTAGTCCGATCTTCGTATATTGCCTGAGACCGATCCTTCAGACTATGGTCATACATGTTCCACAAAAACAGGACAAGAAACAACGAGGATATCAGAACTGCAAACGGAACAAACTTTGAAAGCAAGGTTGACATGAGTGATTTGCTATTTCCGACTTCATTGGCAGAAGGTGTCGTCATACCGATCTCCGTAATATTTTGTGCAGCTACTGTTAGTAGGTAATTATTACAACTAATTTTCTGCCATTGACAACATTCGGTAACAAAATTAGCTTCTAATAAATGGAGTCGATAAATATCAGTGCCACACCGTCAATTCGAGTCAGACAATTCTGTCTCGGTATTTCCCGTGAGGTACTTATTGTCGACGCATAACACAAGGACGCACGAATCGCACGAATGTATAAAAGTTGAGTGAAATTCGGCAGCACGGCAAAAGCGCCTGAATAGAAATATTTATAAATTTTCTACAACACCCTTAAGTACTTCCCGCAACTGGTCAAAGCTGTATGGTTTATTGATTACCCAAGCAATATTTTCCGGAGAAATCTTGGAAGCCACCTCAGTATCCCCAAAACCGCTGGTGATAATGATCGGCAGTTCAGGGTCAAGTGTTTTCAGCTCACGGATCAAAGCATAACCGTCCATAACCGGCATGCCGATGTCAGTTATAACCATGGTGATATCTGCGGTATTCTTCCGATACACCTCCAACGCTTCCTGACCATTTGACGCTCCAATAACGGTGAATCCCAGCTTCTTCAGTAGCGCGCTTGCTATCAATTGGACCTGCTCTTCATCGTCTACCAGTAGAATTGTACCGCAACCTTGCCACGCTATTGAGGAAAGCTGCTGGAGTGGTTCTTCTCCTGCGCAGATGCTGCTCTGAGCCGGCAGGTAGACCTTGAAGGAAGTGCCCTGACCCGGCTGGCTCGTAAGCTGTAGAGCTCCAGAATGCGCCGTTATAATCCCAAGCACAACCGACATTCCCAGACCACGCCCACTAAATTTTGTGGAGTAGAATGGTTCAAAGATTTTGCGCTTGGTTTCATCATCCATGCCACAGCCAGTGTCGGAAACCTCAAGACAGAGATAGTGACCCGCCGGTATGATCTTACCGAGATAATCCTTGTCTGATTGCCCCGCTTTGATCGCTGATATGGCAAGCGAGACTTGAATATCTCCCTGGACGTCTCCGATAGCTTCCGATGCGTTTATGATAAGATTCATGACGACCTGTCTGAGTTGACTTTCATCGCCAGTGATCATTGGAATATCGATTGAAAGTTCAGACTTGATCAGTACATTTTTACTAATGGTCGATTTCAACATAACAATCATCTCATCTAACAGCATCCTCATATCGACCTGTGCCCGTGAAAGTGTAGCCTTTCCGGCGTAAGCCAGCATCTGGCGGCACAACTCAGCGGCACGTCCTGCAGCAGTTTCTATTGCTGGTATATGGGTCTCAGCGTTTTCATAATCCATCTTTATCAGAGCACAATAACCAATGATAATCGCCAGGATATTGTTGAAGTCATGGGCGATACCGCCAGCCAGCACACCAAGGCTCTCCAGTTTCTGCGCCTGCTGGAATTGCTGTTCCAACACCAATTTTTCATCGTCAGCTTTTTTGCGCATCAACGCAGCGCCGACGTGTGTTGCGATTCCTTCCAATAGTTCAACTGATTCGAGAGTGAAACACCCTTTGTGGTGGCTGTTAAACTGAATCAGACCAAAAATTCTGTTCTTGTCTCTAATCGGCACCAGAGCAAAAGAGGCATACCCCTGATGAATGCATTCATTCCGGGGGTGAAGGCGGGGGTCTATGTCAGGCGGGAGATCCAGAAGCGGAAAGGAATCGCTTGTCCAAAAGCTACCCCCAGAGGTAAAGAGCGGATTAGCCGGGTCCGTTTTATCTGACAAGACCAGTCCGCAGGTACATTCCAGGCAGACGCTGCCGTCACAGTTAAGGCAGACTCCGCCATCTCTGGTCCGGCCAATCAGCGAATTTTCCTTCAACAGAAAATCCTCGGAAAAACCGGTTTGAGCGCAATAGGGGAAGTCGTCACCATCTTGCAGCCGGATTCCCACAGCATCAAAACCGGTACGCGCCTTTAATACAGCTATAACGTTCCGAATCGATTCATGTAACTCCTCAGGACTGTTAAGTATCTGTAAAACTTCATTGCTCATTTCTCTTTATGTCTCTGCTTGCTTGCGTTCGCTTATATCGCGGATGCTCTCGATCACACCGATGATGTCGCCGGATTGATCATGCAGCGGTGAAACTTTTGCAAAAACCCATGCGCCTTTGTTGTTGTAGAGAGCCGGGCAAAATACTTCCGCGATAAGTGTATTTCCTTCACGGATGATATGGGGATATTTCGTGGCAATCTCCTGATGATCCACATACACCAGATCCATCAACTGAGCTCGAGCTTCTCCATAAAACGGAATTGTGTAAGCATAATCGCCTTTTCCTATCATTTCTACAGCCGGAACGCCGGTCATTTCCTCAATAGCCCGGTTCCAGATGATGACCCGCTTTTCACTGTCAATGGCGAGAGTAGCGTCAGGCAAAAATTCGATAATGTCGGATAATCGGCTGCGGCTCTCCCGCAATTCCGCCTTGGTTTCGCGCAGTTTTTCGTTTATAAGCCTCTGCTCCGCCAGTATTTGAGCAAGTTCTTCTTTCTGGCGTACAAGCAGCTCCCGCTGTTCCTTCACAAGATCATTGCGCTCCTTTGACTGGATATGATTGTGTACCCGTTGTTTTAGGAGAGTGAAATTAATGGGCTTGGTAATATAGTCAATCCCACCAAGTTCCAAGCCACGAAGTTCTCCATCTTGAGAATCCAAAGCTGTCAGAAAAATAATAGGAATATCTGCAAAAGTCTCATCCGACTTGATGATAGTGCAGACATCGAAACCGCTCAGATCCGGCATCATGACATCAAGAAGAATCAGATCAGGTTTCTGCTCTTTAAGCAGGTCAATGGCGTTGTATCCGTTCAGAGCCGTGATGATGTCATACTCGGCATCAAGTGCATGAGTAACAGCCTGGATATTAATAGAATCGTCATCTACAACCAGTATTCTGAAGCGTTTATTCACATCTCACCTCCGCAGGCTCTGCCAAACTCATAACCCGTTTCATCTCTCGCACAAGCTCATTGATTGAAAGAGGTTTTGATACATAGCCGTCAAATCCTTCTTTCATAAAGCGTTCCTTATCGCCACGCATCGAGTAGGCGGTCAGTGCGATTATGGGGAGATGTAAGCCTGTTACCAACTCTTTCTTACGGAATTGACGTAACGCTTCTTCACCACCCATGATCGGCATCTGGATATCCATCAACACAAGATCGAAGATGTTTTGTTCCAGTGTATCAAGGCATTCCTGTCCATTTTCAACCGAAAGGGCATCATGTCCCAGCTTTTTGAGCAGTGACATTCCGAAGGTGATGTTGGTCGGGTTATCCTCAGCGAACAGTATCCGTAACGGTGGGCCATCCCAAGTTTGTGGTATTGCAAAATGAGTATTTGCGGCGGATTCAACAGTATTGGTGTAGGAAAAAGGCAGAGTCACTGTGAAACAACTGCCATTGCCAGGCGTGCTTTCTGCAGAAATGTTGCCTCCCATCAGTTCTGCCAGTCGCAGGCTGATGGTGAGACCAAGACCAGTACCACCGAACCTGCGTGTTGTGGAACCGTCCTCCTGCACAAACGGCTCAAAGATCTTTTCGAGAGCATCAGGTGATATGCCGATGCCGCTGTCACGCACCACAATCTGAACCAGAACTGAAACTTCATGTTGTTCAAGAAGGTGTGTCGAGACAGAGATATTACCCTGCTTAGTGAATTTGACCGCATTACCCAGCAGGTTGAGGAGTATCTGCTTGAGCCGGAGTTGGTCTCCCACCAGTATCGATGGGATATCACCAGCCACATTCACATCTAATACAAGTCCCTTTTCATGGATGACGGATTTCTGCATCAGAACAATATCCTTAATGCATTGATTCAGGCTGAATTCGGCAGGTTCGATCGTAATCTTTTCAGCCTCGATTTTGGAAAGGTCGAGGATATCGTTCATCAGGGAGAGCAGGTTTTTTCCGGAGAGTTTGAGGGATGTCACATAATCCTGCTGTTCCTGCGTCAGATCAGTCATCTCTAGAAGCTGGGTCATGCCAAGAACGCCGTTCATGGGAGTGCGGATCTCATGGCTCATGTTGGCCAGGAACTGGCTCTTGGCGCGGTTGGCCGATTCTGCAACAGTTTTTGCTATCCGAAGATCATCTTCCATCTGTTTGCGTTCGGTGGTATTGCGGACTATATGCACGGCTCCGACTACTTCGTCTTCGTTGTTGCGTATGGGACTGAAGTGTAGCTCGTACCAGTTGCGTTCCAGCTTTTCGTCTCCAAATTGCTGGGTAATAATAAAATCTTCACCCTCAAAAGCACGATTCCAACACCCCTTACCATTAGCGAGATCTTCAGGATACTGTTCAAGTGCCTGAAGCATTGAGTCGCCCGGCTTGAGATCCTTGCCGAATATTTTTTTGAACTCATCGTGGAAGGAGGTATTAAACAAGGTATATCGGAATTCGGTGTCCATCATGGCAATGACATCTCTGCTGCTCTCCAAGACACTATAAAGTTGTTCACTGACCTTGCGCAATTCATCTTCCATCTGTTTGCGTTCGGTAATATTTACGAAAATTACCAGTAGATTGCCATCACCCAGATCGGCACCAGAAATCGACAGAGTCCTAACTGAACCATCTTTGCACGTAACGGAATAATCTTTAGGAGCAATTACTGCCTGGCGTTCAAAAGCGTCATTAACGGATGCATCCCACATTGCAATTACGCTATTTCTATACCCTTCATCCGGGTACGCTTTATTCATCCAAACTTCAACCGTTGTAAGTTCCTGCAAGGTATAGCCGAAGGTAGCGGTAAAGCTCTGGTTCTGGTAGATAATGTTTCCAGCACCATCAGACATTGAGAGCGGAATGGGTAACAGATTAAAGAGCGTCTGGAATTTTCTCTCATTCATAATTTGTTCGGTAATGTCCCTGCCAAATACTGACAGACCGAATACGGTGCCATCTTTTTTGAGAAGAGAGAAGTTTAGTTCCAGAGAATTACTGCCTGATAAAGTCGTATAAGTAATTGTGTACGGCCCTTCTTCAAGTGCCCGCCAATAGAATTTTTTCCAAATATCAACATACTCCTCGGATGTAAATAACTCTTCCGGGCGCATACCGTTTTCAATACGAAGACCATATTTCGTCTGGAAATGTTGGGCGAGCCCGTGATTAAACGAACAGAGTCCGAATGACACGGGATCTACAGACCAGATCATATCGTTAGTGCTTTCAATAATCGCGTATAGCAAAGCCTGCGATTCGTAAAGATCATTTTTGGCCTGATTTCTTTCCGTGAGATCGCGACAAATGCTCATCATCGCTGGTTGACCCTGCCAAAGGACTTTTCGTGCGCTCACTTCAGTTGGAATGAGTGAGCCATCTTTGCGTAACGCTACCGTTTCAAAAATAAGACTACCCTGTGCCATCAATTGGGCTATCCGGCCCTGCGTATTCCGGCTTTGCTCTGGTGAAATCAGCAGGGTGATCGTCGTGGACATTAATTCATCATTTGTGTAACCAAGCCACTCGCAGGCCAGCTGATTGACTGCTAGCATCCGCGCTTCAGCATCGTGGATAAAAATTGAATCACCAGCATTGTCAAATAGAATTCGATATTTCTGCTCACTCTCAAACAACGACTTCGTACGCTCCTCTACGCGCTGCTCCAAAGACTCATTGGTCTGCCGTACTTCAATGAACTGTTTTGACAGCGAATCGGCCATTTCCCTGAAATTGCTGACCAGGGAATTCGCCTCGATAATGCAGCTTTCCGGCCAAGCGATTTGTTTGCCATCGGACGCAATCCTGGCAGGTAAATCGGATGTTAATGTACTGAGTTTTCGAAGAGTAATTACAATTCTGCGGCTTAATAAACCCGCAAGTGCCAATGCTCCGAGTAATATCATAAACAGCAGGATTAGCTTACGGGTATAACTGTCATAACGTTGTTTCTGGAAGGATGCCACCGGTTTTTCAAGAATCAGCTTCCAGTCGGCAGTGTTGCCTACGGTTGTTTCAGTGACATAAAATGATTTTTTCCAGCGTTCTGAAGAGGGTGTATGAGGAGGGAGTGTCGGAACCCATTGCCTGACATCTTTATCAAGATTGTTAAACGCCCCTTTGCCACGATCAAAAGGCTTCATCACGGTTTGATCGGAGCGGTTCGTCATAATGATATTATTATTTTTATCAATAAGTGAATAGAGTACGGAATTATGTTCTGTACTCTTGTCGAGATGTTTCCGTACAAGTTCTAAGCTCAGAATGCCGGTGACATAACCGCCGTATTGTCCCTGAATAAGCACCGGTGCAAGCACGGTTACTATTGGCTTGGGGGTTCCTATCCGCCCCATGACCACTTCCGAAAGCATCGGCTGGAGTGTCCGTTTGAGTATTGGGATAAATGGACGATCAGCGAAGTTTTTACCGATGTTATTTTGACCAAGCTCATCAACCAATGGAAAATAGGCCGTTATTGTTGCTTCACGATCAAGTAATCCGACGCGTAAATAATTGATATCAGATTTTTTTGCCTGCTCCAGGTGGGCTTGCATCTGTTGTGGTGTTTTTGTCGCCGCCATCTCTGCCAAATTGATAATGGCAGTTCTTCTGTTGACAACCCAGTTTTCCAGATAATGACTTGCAAGCTGACTGTCCTGAATCAGCGAAGAGCGAATAGCACGATCTGTTTCAACAAAATCTGATCTGCTGCCAACGGCCAACAGGATCAACGTTGGACATAACACAAAAAATGCCAGCATGTTGTAAGCTATATCTTTGTACGATGTAAGACGTGAGTGTGACCAGAGTATATAGCCAGTGAAGAGAAGCCGTGCAATCAGAGCATTAGTAATGCCGTTCACCGCTTGTTTAGTCATGGTGATATATGCATTACTTAAAGGGATATGCATAATGCCGTGGTAAAAAAGATAGACGAGCGGCATGCCGATTATAAGCCAGTAAAGCGTATCGGCCAGAACCATCCCCATTTTGCGACGACTCATCAACCAACCGACAACAGCCACCTCAGCGGTCATAATGATAATGGCGTAGGGGTGATTCCAAAGGACGTAGGTATAGCCGGCGATCATTGCAGCAGCAAAAATCCCACGGGCAAGGCCGAAGAACTGCAAAGCCAGCATCGCAAAAATACTACCGAATAGGAAATCGATATTCAGAAAGATCGGGTATTTGAGAAAATTGCCGACAAGTCCGGCGGCTATGAGAGCAAAAAAAAGCGGAACGCGGAGTTTCCGATCCCCAACTTCATTGGTGGTCATGTGCACCCCTAAATAATCAATAAATACCGCACTGAAACCGGAGCATTTTAAATCGTTACCCACTTCTCCAAAATTTCATTCAACTCATTCTTCTTGACCGGCTTGGTCAAATAATCATCCATCCCAGCTTCAATACAATGTTCACGATCCCCCTTCATGGCATTGGCCGTCATGGCAATGATAGGTACTTTGTGATTTAAAACTTTTGAATCCGGATTACGGATCAGCGAAGTTGCTTCAAAACCGTCCATTTCCGGCATCTGGCAATCCATTAACACCAGATCATAGTCAATCAATTCCAACGCCCGCACTGCCTCCAGTCCATTAGCGGCAACATCCGCCTTGCAGCCCAGTTTGCCAAGAATGCTTTGTGCCACTTTCTGGTTGATGATGTTATCTTCTGCCAGCAGGATGCGGATGCCACTTTTCGCGGATTCCGCTACGGTATGTCGTGTAACAATGGTGGCATTCGGTGTGTCATCAGCCGATCGCCCCAGAACAAGTGCAATACAATCGTAAAGCTGTGCCTGCCGCACCGGCTTGGGCAGATAACCGGTAAAGCCGATCTGCTCAAGGGAGGCGCTATCACCTCGTTGGGCAAGCGAGGTCACCATAATCATCAGGGTTGATTCCAATAGAGGATCGGCTTTAATCTTGCGGCCAAGTTCACTCCCATCCATACCAGGCATCAATTGGTCAAGCAGAGCGACACGGAACGGGTCATTCTGCTCAGCTGCTTCATGCAGAAGAATAAGTGCCGCTTCACCATCGGCAACGGTTTCATAGCGGCAACCCCACCCCTTTAGTAGGACAGCCAGTAACTTCCTATTGGTCTCGTTATCATCGACCACAAGAATTCGCGTATCTGTAATATCAGCGTGTCTCTGAGACATCTGATTTTGCTTCTCAACAAGGCTCTGCTGCTCGAACCGGGCAGTGAACCAGAAGGTGGAGCCTTTCCCTTCCTCGCTTACGATACCTATTTCGCCTCCCATAAGCTCTGTCAGTTGTTTGCAGATTGCCAAGCCTAGGCCGGTGCCGCCGTATTTGCGTGTGGTAGAACCGTCAACCTGGGTAAACGGCTCAAAGATTGCGGCACGTCTGGATTCCGGAATGCCGATGCCGGTATCGCGAATTTCAAAAAGAATTTCTACAAAACCATCACGCTCCGATTTAGACGACGCACTAATTACAACCTCACCTTCGTGGGTAAACTTTATGGCGTTGCCAACCAGGTTAGTGATGATCTGGCGCAGGCGGCCCGGATCTCCCTTGAGATACGACGGCACTTCCGGGTCAATCCGGCAAATCAGTTCCAGCCCGGCTTCATGAGCGCGCACATCCAGCATTTCCGCTGTGTCTTCAAGTGTTATCCGTAGATCGAAATCCAGCATTTCCATATCCAGCTTGCCAGCCTCAATTTTTGAGAAGTCCAGAATCTCGTTAATCAGATTCAGAAGGTTTTCACCGCTTTTACTGACTATCTCGGCATATCCTCGCTGCTCTTTGGTTAGTTCAGTATCCAGCAAAAGACCGGTCATGCCGATGACGCCATTCATCGGGGTGCGAATCTCATGACTCATAGTAGCAAGAAATTCACTTTTCGCCTTGTTGGCGGATTCAGCATACTCACGGGAAACGGTAGAGCGGCTTAAGTCCTCCGCCATCCGATTGAATGCCTCAATCAAGGTTTTTACCTCGCCAGAGGCATTGATGTCGATTCTGGTGTCCAGGTTACAGCCAGCAAGCAAGTCTGTGGCTTCTACCAGTTGTGTAAGTGGAGAGAAAATAATCCGTTTGGAGACATAAAAAAGTATTCCGCCAAGTACAAACACGACCATTGCGTTGAGGAGGAAGATATACAGGATAGTGGAGACAATCTGCCGGTGAATATTTCTCTGCGAAAGGCAAATGGTGACCTTCCCGATGGTGAAATCACCGGAAAGTATGGGGATTGACAATTCAGTTGATGATCTGCTCTGTCTGATAATGTTCAGGATATCAGGCAACTCCATTGCCTTTGGCACATCCGCAAGAATCTTCTTAATCTCCGGAGATCGATAGTCAATACTGGCAAAATTAGAGGTGACTATCGCTCCTTGTCCGTTGCTGATGAAGGTAAAGAGAATGTCTTCGTCTTTGTTTATTTCACTGACTATGGAGTCAAGTTGCAGAAAATCCTTCATGACCAGCGGATCTTGACTGATCAATGCAATGTACGATCCAAGACTCTTCCCCTTATTTACAAGGGTGTTTTCGAGCATTTTGTCTTCATTGAAAGCAATAAGTGCACTCAGAACAACCGCGCAGAAAAACAGGGTAACACAAATATATGTGAGGAAAGTATAACGGACACTTCTGCCCTGAAGTTTACCAGCCACGTTTCACCGTTCCTATTGTGTGGTTAGAATATCTGTAGATTTAATCCTTACTCGATTTTTCTTGTTACGCTCTTCATAAATTCGGCCGGGATGGTAAATGCACCCTTTTTCACTGTATTCATATTGAGCAGGATCGTATTTTTCGTGCTGATATCAATGGGGATTGATGATGGTTTTACTCCCTTGAAGACCTTTAAAGCCTTATCTCCAGCAAGTCGACCCTCCGTATACGGGTCTGTGGTAACCCCCAGCAATACCCCTTTGACAACAAGATCTTCCAAATGAGTAATGGTAATGATTTTTGCCTTGGCTGACATATCAATGATAATTTGAATCTGGCTGTTGACCAGAGTACTACCGGTGATATACATGGCATCAGCGGAGCGCAAGACTTCGGGGAGCAACTGCTCTACTTCTTCTTTTTTGGTCAACCGCACCGGAATAACCTTGATCTGATATTTATCTTGAATCTTCTGTAGCTCACGTACTTGAGTCTCGGAGTTCTTTTCACCCGGTGTATAGAGAACTGCCAGCCTTTTGACCGGAGCGATTTTTTTCAGACTATCGAAAAGTTTATTCATTGGAACAAGCGGGCTTGTACCGGTAGTATTGTTGCCCGAGCTCTTCCAACTGCTGGCTATCCCCGCATCAACCGGATCATAGACCACGCTGAACACAATCGGCACATCCTTGATTTCGCGACTCAGAGGTACGGTTGCTGATGTGCCGAGCGATAGAATAAGGTCAAGTTTTTGCGCAGAAAGCTTCTTAACAATTTCCGCCGCCCGCGCTTTGTTGCCCCCGGCATTTTCAACAAAATACGTCACTTTCTTTTCACCGAAACCACTTTCAGATAACCTCTCCTTGAAGCCTTTTGTTGCCTCGGCATAGCGGGTTTCTTCACTAAACATGAATACCCCAACCTTTTTTTCCGCCCACGCCTGAGCAGAATTCATTCCAAGAAGTGAAATAATTATTCCGATGGTCACAACATATTTATTGGTAAGCATAAACGCCTCCTTTTCATGCTATTACGATATTTCCAAGAATACTAAAACTATTTGGCAGCCTCGGCCGCAAAACGCTCCAAAGCGCTCCAGTCCAGACGTTCCAGCGTAGTTTTAAGTTCCGCCGTTTGAACTTTTACAATTGGTGCCCATACGGAACTATCCGGCTTTTGCCCTTCTCGACACATATCCTGAATCTGGCGGGAAACCTCCTCCAGCCGTTAACCACCTATGTTGGACACGATTCCTTTCAGGGTATGAGCACATTCAAGAATATCCTTGAGATCACCCCCCACCAGCTTTTCAGCAAGTTCATCACCCTGTCCGGCAAAACCCGTCAGATACATTTCAATCAAATCACGGAAAGTATCCAGATCGTAATCAAGATTTTCAATAACCGCTCGTGCTTCAAGTACTGGGAAATCATCTAAATTCGGCATATTCACCTCAGCTTGGGCGGATAACTCCAGCGGTTTGCTGAGGCGCTGTAGAGCTTCCACCAGTTTATTTTTTGCTACCGGTTTTGCGAGATAACCATTCATACCAACGCTAACGCATTTCTCCTGAATGGCCTTGAGTGAATAGGAGGTAAGGGCTACCACTGGCACACTACCACCGGTGATCCGCTCCCGTTCGCGGATAAGGCGTGTCGCTTCAAAGCCGTCCATCACTGGCATAAGAATGTCCATCAGCACGACGTCAAATTCTCCGTTTTCAAATTCGTCTATCGCCTCTTTACCGTTTCCAACCAGGATTACCTGGCAACCAATGCCCTCCAGAAGGTGCTTAAGGGTCGTCTGCTCCATCAGGTTGTCTTCGGCAACCAGGATTTTAAGCGATGCTATAGGTTTCGGAACGTCATTAAGCTCAAGTGAAACGCCTGCCGTAAAGGCTACCACCGGAGAAACCGGCTTGACCCCATCCGCTTCAGGTAGCAACGGCACAGTAAATGAAACGGTGCGACCGCGACCCTGTTCATTACGGATCAGTAATGTGCCATTCATCTGAGCGACTAACATGGCGGCCAAGCCCAACCCGGTAGCTGCGTGGGGGATATCGATAGTGGTTGCCAGATAATCGCCAATTCCCTGATAATTGTCAGATGACGTTACACAGTTCTCCACCATGAAATTGAATTGGATAGTCATTTTGGTGGGCGTACGTTCCTTAATGAAAAGTGATATGTGCTGCGAACCTTTACCAAAAGCTGCGTTTCCGCTGGTGACCGCTTTCAGAGCGTGGCCAAGTCGCTTAGCATCGCCACGGAAATACATAGGCAAATAATCAGGAATAGTCAGATCTATCAAGCTGGCTCCACCAGTATTCTTTATGGATTCCAGTAACGCAGACAAAGAGAATACCTCCAGGCTGAGTGACGTAACGCTCGGCAATGAGCATGATTGTTGAAGTTCGAGATTGGCTTCTGACAAGGCTGCCAATAACTGACAATCACGAGCAGCCTGAAGCTCGATGCGTAATTGAGCTTGATCTGCCTGCACCTTTGTTATGTCATGCAGTGTGATTAGCATCCCCGATACAATGTCTGTCGGTGCCAATGGGACACATATCACTCGGTATACCCGTGAAGTCTTATCCGGTGATTGGCCCGCTAGAATTCCATTCCAAGAGGTTCGAGACTGAACAGCCATTTCCATTTCCGACGGATAGCTTAATGAGTGGGGGGCAAAGAAACGTCGGGAAATCTCGCTGAATTCAGAGGTGATGTTTGCGTCGAGCCCCATAACGGTTGCCGCCTCATGATTTATAGACGTCACCATCCCATCTGCGTCTACGAACAAGTGACAAAAAGGCGACTGCATGAAGAGCTCCGACCTGCTGCGGTTTTGCAGGTGCTTTAGCTCTTCCCACCTCAAAGTCTGAGCCAGGTGACAGCAGCGGTTGAACGCGGAAATGAATAATTCCCCTGAAAAAGGTTGTTCAAGAACGGCAAGAGCGCCGATTTCCACGGCAGCTTTCAAAATGTCAACGTTTACAGTAGCCAAAAGTACCAGTGGAGTTACAGCACTGAGCGCCCGTATCTGTTTAGCAACAGCAATACCGTTAAAATTTTCAGGTTGGTGACAGATAAATATGATTTCCGGACGTGCAGCCTGTTGCATTGACAACAGCTCGTCAACCGTTTCAACCACAATCAGGCAATCGGTCTGTGCCAGCAGCAACGGAGTTATTGATTCGCGCCAATGTGTCAAGCCGCCAGACAGCAGCGCGACTCTGAAGTTTTTTGATTCATTCATAACGTTATTCTCCTCTAAAACAGCTCGATGGCAGCCAATCCAGCACGTTTGGAATGTGTTGAACCGGTTGCCCTGTCATGTACACGGCGCTGGTCTTCCATGACATACCGCTCGAAAACACTTTCAATTTCAAACAACTTCGCCTTAACCTGTGTACTGTCATAATTGCCTGACGTGATAACCGTACTGATCTCCTGAATATTTCCGGAGAGGGCGGCCATAATCTCGTTCACCCGCTCAATTTTCTGACGTCCGATGTCCTGAAACTGTATACTTCCCATGGCATCCATCACCATTGATTCAATGTTTTCACCTCGGCTGCGTAAAGAACCAACGGTTGACATGACCAACCCTTGCAGGTGACTCATGGTCGAACCAAGTGACGTAAGCTGATTTTTGAAAGCGTCAAGACGTTCACTTTCAGCCTGCATCTCCTCAACCGCCAGTTTTTCTGAAAATTCGCGATTAATAAGATCACCCATGTCCTTCATGCCTTTACCAATCCGCGTGGCTGTTTCGTCAACAGTAGTGGAAAGACGACGGACTTCATCGGCCACTACCGCAAAACCGCGCCCGGACTCACCGGCTCTGGCCGCTTCGATGGCAGCGTTAAGTGCCAGCAGGTTGGTCTGATCGCTGATGTCGCGTATATGAGTAACCAATTCTTCCAGCTGTTCAACACTGTCAACGATTGACTTAACTCGCTGACGCTCACGATCAAGCTCCGCTCCATGCTCCTGCAGACGATTTTCAATGGCCGAAACCATGCTGGAGTTGGACTTCATCAACTCATTTGAACGTTCCAACGTAGTAGAAGTCTCGTTGACAAAGGAATCTGTTTCCTGTACCAGGCTTGTTACGTTACCGTCGATGGATTGAAGCATCATTACCAGCCCTTCAGCTGCCTGACATGTGCCGGAGACAATGTCATCCAAATGTCCGCGATTGAGAGTAACGGTTTTTTCCACCGTTTTGCTGCACTCGGACATTATTTCAGAGAACCCGGCATGTGCCAGCGAGTGAGTTTTGGTCAAACATTCACAAGCCGACTCAATATTTTCGGTTAACTGCTTTAGAGCAGCCAGCCCAAACCACCAGACAGCTGTTGTGATCGTCGCGGCAAGGCCGGATAACACGACAAGATTAGTAAGAGATGAGCCGTTCACAACCAGCCATGCAGCAGCCAAAGTGACGCAGAACGAGCCGATCCAAACCACCGGCAGGGTAATCAGGCAGTTATTTGCCAGCCAAAGTGGTAGTACAGGCGTTTTTCCAGTTCCATGTTGCATGGTGGTCACGCTCCAGGGAGAAGTTTTTTTAGTACTTCCAGCAGGTCTTCCGGTTTGACTGGTTTCACCAGCCACCCGGTAGCTCCAGCTGTCCGTGCCTCGGTTCGTTTTTCCTGCTGAGATTCTGTGGTCATCATCAGGGCAGGCATAAAGCGGAACGCCGGGTTTTTCTTGACCTCTTTGATAAGAGTGATGCCATCCATGCCGGGCATATTCAGGTCGGTGATCAGAATATTAGGTTTAAGTGTTGCCAACTTTTTGAGAGCAGCGTCGCCGCCGGTAGCGGTTTCAACAGCATAGCCGGCTTTCTCCAGAATGGCCTTCATACTCATTAACAGCGTGGTTGAATCATCTACCAGTAAGACAGTTTTCATTGGTTTTCCTCCATAGGATTTTTGTCAAAACATTTCCGCCAAAATTCGTCCACCGGCCAAGCCACCACAGGCGTCTTCGCTATGAGTAGCATCTGCAGTAATGCCGTGTGTAGATGTTCCAGTTCAGAAAGATCAATCGATATCCCAGGATATTCCCGAAGGATCGCCAGCAGCTCATCACCTTCATCGGGGGGAGTCACACCACTGATGCGGACAACTGGTGTCTCTCCGGAATTATCCAGGCTGATTGGCATTTTTGATTACCTCCTGCATGTTCAGTATGAAAGTGATTGATCCATCACCCAAAATTGTGGAGCCGTTGTAGTACGGATGATTCTGCAGCATGCCGGCCAATGGCTTTACGACTACATCGCTGATATCCTGAAAAGAATCGACAGCAAGCGCAACCATTTCCCCTTTGACCTTGACCACAACCGCAGAAAATCCGGCTTTAATTGCTCTGTTATCATCAGTAGCAAGCTGCGCTGCCAGAGAGTAAAGCGGAATGAGGTCGCCACGTACCTCCAAACCGGGAAACATGTTAACCGTAGTTACTCGTGACATCGGTACGTCGATCATGCTTTCAATGACATCATCAGCCGGAATGCCATAGGTGCAGTCTCCCTGGCAAACAATCAGAATTTTGGATATCGCCATACTCATCGGGAGCGTCAGTCGCATCCTGCTGCCCTGTCCAAGCACACTGAAGGCTCGCACTGATCCTCCCAGCGAAGTGACAATGCTCATTACGGCATCCATGCCAACACCCCGCCCGGAAAGATCGGAGACAACGTCAGCAGTGGAAAACCCGGCAGCCATGATAAGTTGGACTGCTTCTTCATCACTCATGGCGGCAGCTGTCACTTCGCTGATAACACCTTTCTCAACGGCTTTACGGCGAATACGCTCCGGATCAATTCCTCGCCCGTTATCCTCGACTTCAACGACGATGTCAGATTTATCCTGAAACGCCCGCAGAGTAATAGAAGCTTCCTCAGGCTTTCCTGCAGCAAGTCGCTCTGCGGGTGTTTCCACGCCATGATCAAGGCTGTTACGAACCATGTGGACGAGAGGATCACCGAGTAGGTCGATTACATCTTTGTCGGCAAGAGTCTCTTCCCCATGCATGATCAGCTTGACTCGTTTGTCAAGTTTGCGTGATATATCGCGCACCAGCCGTGGAAACCTCTCAAATGCTCGTGAGACTGGAAGCATCCGCATTTCCATGGCAATTTCCTGCAGCCTTGAGACGATATTGTTGGTGGTGCCATGCTGGATATCGATTTCTTCCGCCATAGCCTGCACACCATAAACCGTGGCTGCTCGTTTCCCAAGATACGGCAAACTGTTCTTGGCAATGATCATTTCGCCGACAAGATCCATGAGCGTGTTGATGTGTTCCTGATCAACCCTGATGTAGGTGATTTTTTTTGTAGAACTGTCTGTTGATGTCGCTTGTTCCGGCTCGGCAGCTACAGGTATCTCGTCAGGCAAAGTCTCAGACATTGTTATGACAACGGGAACTGGCTCGGTTTCCAACAGTTGTAACGTAAAAGGGAGAACTGCGATCTGATCTTCCACATAACCGAAAATATCCCGAACGGAGTCACAATCTGCAGCGGCAACGACCAAAAACCTTAAATCGCAGACAAACGGGTCGTACTCTTCATTAAATGGTGTGTTTGATACCGCGACGACATCGAGTAACAGCAAATCGTGAATAGTGCGGATCAGGTTGATGGGATCATCACCGAAAAAGAAGGCATCGGCAACTGGGGTATAACAAATTGCTGTAAGCGGGTTTTCTGATGACTGAAGCGCGACAGAGAGCGACGATTTGCAAGAAGATTCGAGTCCGGCAAGCCAATCGCGAAGGACTGTTTCATTTGGGTTCGGAACGGATAATTCGCTTGCAGTAGTCACCTCAGGGACAGTATTACCGGTGTCTGATTCGCTCTTTATTGCTTTTAGTTGAGCCAACAATGCGGAAGATTCGCTCTGAGCTGTGACGGGTACAGCCCCGGTAGATTCAACGCGTTCCAGCCAACTGCCAACCTGATCCAGAACTGCAAGAAACAGGTCTGTCAGCCCGGAATCAATTGTCATTTCACCGTTTCTGATCAGCCCCATCAGATCTTCGGCTGCATGAGTCAACGTTGTAATAGCCACATATTCCGGGAAAATTCCGGAGGTACCCTTGAGCGTGTGGAACGAGCGGAAAATACCGTTGATAACTTCCGGATCGTGGGAGTTCTTTTCAAGGTCAAGTAATCCGCGTGCAGCCGAATCACAATGATCGCGTCCTTCAAGAACAAATTGTATTGCAAGTGATGATAGTTGCATATGCGGATACCATTTTTGAAATCAGATTTATTCGACGCTGTTTATTACGGATTTGCTTGAAAACCAATTTTCGACCACTGCAAGCAATTGATCGTTATCCCATGGTTTTGGAATGTATGTAGTAACAACTCCTGACTTAAGTGAGGCAACAACGTCCTTCCCCGGGGCCTGGCCGGTCAAGAGTATGCGTAGTGTTTGTGGTTGCAGCTCACCCGCTGATGTCAGAAAGTCTATGCCATTCATGCCTGGCATTCGGTAATCGGAAATGATTACATCAAACGTGCTGCCAAGATGCAGAACCTCAAGCCCTTCAGCTCCAGATCCGGCAGAAATAAAAACGCAGTCCGCCTCTAAAAAAATCCTGCGCAACGAATTCAGTACAGAGAGTTCATCATCAACCGCAAGGATTTTTATAAGCGTTGCTTTTCTCATGACAGTCCATTTGTTAAAACCAGAGTCGCCATATTAAAACAAAAAACCGGCGCACGGAAAAGACCGTAACGCCGGTTTATAACGGCATCAATCAGAATAATTGTTGACAATAATATCTGTTAGGAGGAGTTTTCTGTCTGTCTGTCTGTCTGTCTGTCTGTCTGTCTGTCTGTCTGTCTGTCTGCAAAATAGTTGCCAATTGCGCCCCCCTCATAAAACAAAAAATACAGTCCAACTATATCGCAATACTTCGGAATTGCAAAAAATATCAGACAAAATGCAGCTATTTTCGGCTGGCAATGCAAGTTTCTCGTAAGGTTGGGAAAAGTACAGTCGTAAATACAGAGGAATTTACCATTTTTTTACCGTTAAATAAAGTTTTCTTCCATATGTATTTCTTGTAACTTCAGAGCGGAAACAATTTTATTGTGCAATTTTAGGCGTGCATGGCTTCTCAGCTATCTTTGTTTAAAATAGTATTGCGTTACTACTATACGATATGTAAAATGGTTTCTAAATACTATTTGGAGCTTTCTGATGCTTGATGACCTTATCCCCCTGAGCCAGTCTTTTCTGAGAATCCGCAACCGCGATTTCAAGCGATATTTTCTGCGCGACCACCCACTAACCAACCGGTTTTCAATTATCATTGGCCAAAGAGGTATCGGTAAAACTACTGTCATGATCCAGCATCTGCTGGAGCAGTATAATGATGACCGCTCCGGGCGGAAAGCACTCTATATTCAAGCAGACCATTTTCTTGTGGCCCGCTCGTCTCTATACGAGATAGCCGACGAGTTCTGCAAGATGGGTGGCGAGCTGATCTGTTTTGATGAAATACACAAGTACCCCTCATGGTCTATGGAACTGAAAAGCATCTGTGACACCTTCCCAAACCTGAAGATCATAGCATCGGGGAGTTCTGCCCTAGAAATTGCAAAGGGAAGCCACGATCTGAGCAGACGGGCAATTGTGTTTAAGATGTTCGGCATGTCATTTCGTGAATTTATCGGCATGAATAACGGTATTTACTTTGACTCACTGCCTCTTGAAAAGCTGCTAGCGGATCATCAGGAGGTTGCCGATTCAATCGTGGCAGAGCTTGAGAAAAAAGGGTTGAAAGTACTTGCTCTGTTCAGGGATTATCTGGAGCATGGTTATTACCCTTATTTCAAGGAGTACGAGGATAAGAGCCTATTCTTCATGACCCTTGAGCAGAATGTCCACACTACATTGGAATCTGATCTGCCTGCCATCCACCAGTCGCTAAATGGTTCCAGCATCCGCAAGATTGAAAAGCTGCTCTCGATTATTGCTTCGTTAGTACCTTTTACCCCGGACATGAAACATCTGAAAACTCTTCTGGGAATTGGCGATGAGCGCACCCTAAAAACCTACCTGAAATTTCTTGAAGATGCTGGTGTCATACTATCGGTGACCAAGAGTGGCAGGGGACTGCGTGAAATGGAAAAACCGGAAAAGATTTACCTGAATAACCCGAATCTCTATCACGCGCTTTCACGAACACGTGATCCGGATATCGGTGCGATGCGCGAAACGTTTTTTGTCAACATGCTTCGGACCGCACATACGGTGTCAGTTCCGTCCAAAGGAGATTTTCTGGTAGATGACTCAGTCACCTTTGAGGTAGGAGGTAAAAACAAGGACGCGAGTCAGATCAAGGATATCGATAACGCCTGGTTGGCGCTAGACAACATTGAGGCTGGTCACGGCAAACGAATACCACTCTGGCTGTTTGGTTTCATCTATTAACGAGGTGTTCAGTAAGGGCGAGATAATTTAATCAAAAAAGGATTTTTCATTCTTAACCATCTCAAATCCAATTTGTTGAAACTGGTTATTATGGAAACATATACTTGATATACGTCAGAACTTTTTTCTTCCGACCTTCTGATACTCCATATGCGCAGCATTTTCTGTAAATATGTTCAAAATTCTCGTAAATGCCTTCGCCTTCGGAATGTCGTTGCTGCAGTATGTACTTTTGAATTTCCGGATTTTCCCAGCAGTTTTCGATGTACCAATTAAAATAGTTGTAAACATCTTTTATTTCGAGCAGTCCCTGTTTATTTAACGCCCCAATATCTTCGAAATAACCTAACAGTAGATCGTCCAATTCAAATGCACTATATACCTTCTTATCCATCAGAGCACTTAAGCTTTTTGAATCGATGATAAGCTGTTTCGCAATTTGTTCATCGATCTCAAAATACAGAAAGTCTTTACTCACGACGTTATGCCCATAATTTATACCCGCCGATTTGAATAGTAACGTCTTATAATCTAAAAGCATTAAGATAACCCTAGTTTCAGAGTTAAAGAATTTATTTGAGAACCTTTCTATAAAATCGGCTCTTGTAGTTTTACTGATACCGCCTAACTGTTTATAGCTGACGCGCCATAAAAATAATGTTGCTACGACGAGCAGTAAGGTCGCAATTACAAGCGAAAAAGTCCATAACGCTACCAAATCAATGCTGCTACTGGCACAATCAGATTTAGAACAAACGTAACGAATGATGTTATCTAAATTCACTTGTTATCCCGCCATGATCGCGAATGGGAAATATGGTTCGGAACGCGGCTTTTCAACTTGAGGATGCTGCGTTCCATTACTTCGTGTCGTGACATTACCTTTAGCCAGATCGTGAGTCTCCGGTACAGACAGAGTTTTGAAGTTCTTGCTCAGATCCACAACCGTTTCTTCAGTCCATCTTCTTGCTGATTTCAAAAGATTGTAAGAATAATACCCACCCTTTTCACTATCATCACCGGCTTTTTCGCCGATCGAGCAAGCATTCAGCACAAGAATACCAGGATCACACTTTTCGATTTTATCATTGTAGTATCGACGGCAACTTAAACCGTTAAAGCGTTCGCTTTTAGTAATTTCCGACGCATAAATCCTGTCCTCAAGAGTGATGCGCGGCGCAATGACTCTGCAGCAATCTAGGATAATAGTTTGTTTTCGGGTTACCCCACGAAGCAGATCAGAGTTGAAATCACCTTTGCCAAGCTCTAAAATAGTAGATTCAGTTTGGCTAGAATAGTAACCATGACCGCAAAAGATAATCAGAGAATAATCAACAGGTTTCATTTTAGCGAGGACCAATTTAACATCAGCTTCAGTCGGGCACGGCAGATGTTCCACTGATGTAACGTCCCAGAACCCACCTATTGGAGATGCCAGGAAATCTTTATAATTCATAACGTCTTTAATGACGCCTTCGCAATAAGTTTTTGATCCTGGTACACCGGGGTTCGAGATTATTAAAGCTCTGCGCTCCATAATATTTCTCCTTAATTGAAGTGATTAAGTGGTTGGTTTATCGTGTCGGTAAATTTTTAGCAAGCGCATCTGTTTTTAGCGTTGTGGAACGGCGCTCATGCACATCGGGTCTGGGCATTTGGCAAGTGTCCCGTAAGAATAAAATTTCTGAGCAACACAACCGGATAGACAGTTTTCCAGTACACCGCATGAACAGCATTTATCAGTAAACGGCGAAGTCAGATATTCGCGAATCTTTTGAAGGTATGGAGATTTCGACCAACAATCCGTTATCGAATGATCTGCGAGATTTGCAAACGTACTCGACACGCCAATCAGATCTGGGGAAATCTGTTTAAAAGCATCACAGGGTGATATTTTCAAGTCCGGAGATATCGTCATCCTGTCGATTCCTGCACAGCACTCAGGATTCTCTTTCAGCATGAGAATATTGTACGGAGAACCTACGCGGATATCATACCCCTCAGTTCTTAAATCAATAATTGTCTGACGAAGAATTCTATTTTCGTTGTCACTTAGCTTTAACCCATCATAGTCAGCTCCACGTCCTTGAGGTACAAGACGTAACACACTGACCCGGCTGACACTCAATTCACGAGCTAATTCGGCAACGTGCCGTAACTCAGTATAGTTATCAGACATCGGAACAAAATGAAACTCAGCATCAAGCCCCAGAGTGATGCACCCACTAACAGCATAAATGGTTCTATCAAAACTCCCGTTTACCAGTGTTACAGCTTCATGCTGCTTTGATGAACTCCCAAACACGCTGAATATAACCCGTTGCAGCCCGGCATATTTCAATTCTTCTAAAACTGTCAACGAGTTAGGTGCTATACCTGTTGTGTAAAGAGACACGTTTATGTTTTTTGATATCGCGTAAGCAATCGCCTTTGATAAGTGTTCCCAACACAACGGTTCACCGCCTGAGAAAGCGATCTCTTTAACACCGATTTCAGCCGCTTCGTCAAGAATCCGTTTACAGTCATTCCACGACATTTGCCGGGAGCATTCAGCCTCAGCAAAACTCGAACAGTGTATGCAGCGCAAGTGACACTCGTGCGTTACCTCCAGTTTAAGTTCTTTAAGCAAAAATGGTGCTGAATGCGTTCTCATGACTGCTCCGTTAGCTTACTAATTATCCTTCTTTCCACAGCTTCATTGATCCCCCATTTAGGCGGGAAAATATATTCAATAGGTTCTGATTTAGGACGATATTTTTGTTTAATTCTAGTCCTTCCGGATATTCCGGCGATCTCAGGATGAGCAATCCGTGCATATTTGTCCACTTCACAAAACAGATTCTGACAATCGATAAGTTGTAAAGGACGACCCCATAAATTTTTGAACTCGATTCCCAATCTCAGAAATTCTTCTTCTTGTCGGTCGGCCATGCATTTAATCAGGTCTATTTCCGACAAACCGCCAAAGTCTGAAAAACACTTGCGAATGCCATCTTTTGCACCTGGACCCGGAACAACAAAGGACATTTCGCTAAAATCAGTCAATTCACTGTAGTTGAAGTCGATCGCATACTGATACGCCAGAAAATCGCCGATCATTGGATAAGACCGTAGTAAATCAAATACATGTTGCATCGTTTTAGCAGTGCTGATTTGTTTCGGCAGACAATCCCTCATCATCATTTCTATGAGCAGCAGATGATTGCGATGTTTATACTTTTGGCCAAAACTTTTGGAACCGGAAGGCATTATATACGCAGCAGAATAAATACTTTGTCGTCGTTCAAGCGCAGCTGTCAGCAGCCCATCATATGCTTTGAACTCGTAATGCTTATATGTAATTTCACCTATATGGTTTTCAAGCATTTCCCACGTTTCGATTTTGTTGAACGTCTTGAATAATATTATTCTGAAGAAGACTTCCTCGATTGCCTGACTGCCTTCATAAATAACGTGCCGTATCAGATATTGGCTTACCCGATCAGAAGCTCTGTATGCGTTTGTAAATTTGTATGTACCTAGAATTTCGTCATCGGTTAAAGCATCACTACCTCTGGAGATTCTCCTGAAAAATATCGATTGTCGTTCGGCTGCAAACTTCCAATACGTATCGAATACCGGCGTTGTTTTCGTAGGGAGCCAGCGCGGGTTAAATGTCGGCATCATTTAATACCGCCTCAAGCTCGTTGATAAGCGGCTTACAAAGCGTCTTGCTTATTGAATCGCTGATCTTCAGCGCAGAAGCGATACATACAACTTCTTTCATCTGAATACCCATTTCTTTTGCCATAAACCGACCCAGTCGATAAAGCCCAAGATAGTTCCCATATGCCTTCTCAGCGAGAGTTTGATTCGCATAAAACGCGACAACGGAGAGTCCATCTTTCCCATTTGCACCATTGGGATAAAAAACCACTTGTTGCATGCATGGAAATCCTTGAAGTGGCTGATTCGAATGATCTGTTCTAGGGTCAAAAACACCAGCTTGTAATGCGCTATGACGGTGATTCTTATTTTGCCAAGTAGTAATGATGTGCTCCAGCTGGTTTACTTTATCCCCGTTAAAACCACTAAATGACATCAGCCGCTCGAAATATGTTCCGCGTCGGTTAGTGCTCTTATGCTTAATCAGCGGTATCATGCGCTCATACATTTTGTAAAAAGCATGCCGATCACCCTTTGCGAGAGTCCATACTGATTCGGGAAAGATAGTTCCAGCAACTGTTTCCACAACCGTCTGCAAAGGTGCATTCTTGTTTAGAAGCGGTTGAAGCTTGCTGTCAACAATTTTTCGAATTTCAGGAGATTCAACGGATTCCTCGTCGCTTGGTATACTAATCCGCACAATTGCCGGGCTTAAAATACCGCCGGAGGTCTCATAGCATTTAATAAACGCTTTAGCCCAAGCAGTGGAAATATTTGACCCTACTATTGTCGGCACATTTTGATTGTAAATCATCACTCACTCTCCTCATCGTTATCTTCAAGAAACCGGAAACGCGCCAGTCCTTCATAATTTTTACGTGAAACCCGTATATTGACAGCCCATCCAGAATCATAACAATATGCTCGCGATAGTCCGACAGATGCTGCTTTATAGACAGTACAGCCTTCTCTTTTTTCTGAGAATTGGAGTTGTCGACCAGGGTCTACTTCCACATTTTCAGGTAAGACAAGCGTATCACCAGATTCAAGGTCAACTGCACGATGTTGCCAATTGTGATCCACGAGAACAATTTCTGATTTCGCATCAACTCCATACTGATCTTTAATCTGTTTCGGCTTGAACTTTAACAAATTATCTGCATTATCACGCGTTATGATTCTAAGAGAATATGCGAAATGGTTTATTATCGCGCTGTATCCGACACCAAAGTAATTCGCCAACCGGTAGACCTGTTCAGGTTGCAGCGATGATGCTAACAAACCCCTGTCTTTCAGAGCACGAGATACTGATACCTGAGACATCAAGAAGAATCCGGCAAAGACATCGGCAACGAATTCTTCTGCTGAGCGTTGACAAGTTTGTTTTTGATCATTTAATTCATCAACACGAGCACCGTGTTTAAATACGTGGTGACCGAGTTCATGAGCACAGGTAAAGGCTCGCCTCCCAGCTGGTCTCTCGGAGCCTATGAAAATTGCCAACGGTTTCGGTGAATACACACCCTCGACTGTTGGCAATCTAACGAACCGGACATCACAACCGCATTTAATGGCAGCTTCGAAAGGGTCAACAGGTACATAACTTAATGCTTTTACAAAATGCCTCATGCGCTCCGCTTCGAGAGCGGCTTTTTTGGCTAGTTGCTGTTGCTGGGACCAGTCCATTAAGGTACGTCCTTACTCTTTAATGAGGTTAGAAGTTCAATAACCTTCTCAAGATCTTCAGATTTCAAATTCGCTACCTGCCGCGCAGCTAGCTGCAATTTATCCCGTACAATATTCACCTGCTCAGCGCCTTGTCCAGACAGCCAATTCATATCAACTTCATACAAGTCAGCAAACAAAAGCATCTCTTCAACTGAAACCCGTCTCCGTCCAGCCTCAATTTCAGAAATAGAAGGTCTAGGCAATGTAAGCTGTTTCGCAACCTGAGCCTGAGATAATCCAGCTCGCTGTCTTGCAATCGCCAACCTAGATCCTATTATTTTTCGTAGGTCAACTGAATCAGTCATTCTTCATCACTCCTTTTTTATCATGGCTAGTATTTTATCTGCGACTTCACCTACAGTTAGGGCACATGGTATTTCGTTGTGTTTACCCTCAAAAAGGCTCACAATTTTCTCTTCATCAATGTTAAACTCTTCCAGACATTTGACAGTAGCGCAAACGCCTCGTAAACTATCGAAGCATTTTATGCCACCAATCGGACGTGTGGATTCATTTATTATTTCGGCATCATCACCAGCTTCACTCTGAAGTTCCATAAGAATGGTGATAAGCTTTTTAACAACGTCTTTCCGTTCCATATACTGACCTCCTTACACGTGGTAAGATAATCTTACGCGTTGTAAGATAAACTGTCAATATTTATTTTATTGACTTCATCAACCATTTTTCGCGTACGAAGTGAGCCCATCAATAACTACACCATTGTTTGAATCCGTGTTAATAATGTCGTTCAGAAATAGCAACATGCTTCAAAAATGAACTTGCACGGTTATTCACGCCAAATCATCTAACCCCCCAAAGACCTTTCAGCGAATCCAATAAGAGTCCCTATTGACGGAGCACCTAATAGCCTCTTGCAGAGCCTAAGTGACTCCCAATCGCGCCGACAAGTTTCTCGTGATTTTTTGACCACAAATAACTGTAATCTGCTTCCTTCTTGAAATGAAGCAGCATCTCCAGTATACGTAACCGTCATTTAGGACGAATGCATTTATCACAAAAGAAGACGGAGTACCTGATGGCTCGTTTAAAGAAACCATTCATTGCGAAAGCCGAAGATGTGACTATCACCAGAGATGGCGACACAGCTATAATTGACTACGTCGATTCAACAGTAGGCGGAGTGAATTTGAAAATTGGGCCGCGCATGGCGCAAATGAGTGACAATGATGTTCTCGATTGTCACAATGACGTGTTACGGGCACAACAGCTTTCAGTGGCAACCTACAAGCATGTTGCAGTGGAAATCCCGGAAGGTCTGCCACAGGTAGAATATTCGGAAAAGTGTGACCAGTGGGTGCCACGCGGAGGTGTGCTGCGATGTCTCATCCATGACGACGAAAACCGGCAACCTGTTATTGAAATCGACAATCGGGAATTTACACTTGAGGAATTTGGATCAATGCTGACCACATACGCTGGGTGGGGCATGCGTGTTGTTTTTGTTCCTGACAACGAACTCTGCAAAAATCCAGAGATATCGGTCAAGGATGCTGATACTGAATAAAGGTGGAGACGTAATGATGGCCCAATTGATTAGTCGATGCGGTTTATCGCTGCCTTCAAAACCGAACTCGGCTTAAATGACAAAATCTGCCGTGCCTCAATGGTAATCGTTTCACCAGTTTGTGGATTCCGCCCGCGCCGGTCTTTTTTCTGTTTCACCTCAAATTTACCAAACCCGGATATTTTGACGTCCTCACCAGCTTCAAGCGTATTTTTTAGCAAGCTGAGTACTGATTCAACCAGATCTTGCGACTCTATCTTCGTAACACCAATTTTCTCCGAAACTCTTTCAACGATATCTGCTTTTGTCACTATTACCCCCAACCGTAAAATATATTAAGGAATGTACCGCTTCACCCGCCCGTGCGTCAATAGCGATTGACATCAACTAAATGCTACAAAAATTCCCATAAACCGGAAGTGTGGTGCAACGAGGAGGATCATAGAGCTTTAAACGCTGCACAGATTCCCATAGATAGACACGCTGGAGTATCTATTGTGAAGCCAGAGTGCCTTTTTCGGGTTATACGTTCCTCTGCCAGTTTCGACAATAACGGAGCGCACAATTGATAATGGTTCGCTTGTATTCTTCTGGAGATGTTTCTCTCAGCCGAAGAAGCGCCTCCAGTCTTTCAGACGCCTCGATCATAAGCCGTTTTATTTCCTCATCGGTAATGCGACTGAGTGAGGGATCGTCCAATAGCGGTGAGTTTTTTCCGGAGTGGAGTTCCTCAAGCGCACCGTTACGAAAAGCATATGCAGTGAGAGCGTTTGCCTCATCCCGAATGTTGAACCCTCCGGGGAATGCGGTTTCTATTGATTCCTCTGGTATTGGTCGAGTTTTAATAGGTTTTGAATTTTCCACAACACTAATCTCCAGGGGAAGCGTCACACCAGTGATGCCAGGACGTCACCGTTCTCTCAGGCTAATTCATTTTACGACTAAAGTAAAGTTGCTGAGCACCATAGCGGCCATACAGAAGACTGGAGAGCAATCCGATCCGCTTATTGTTTCTGCGGCATTTTTGGAACAGTTATGCCCAGTTGATACGAGGGCATCCGTTAGAGAAGTGATGATGATTCCTATTGACTTTGGCGCTTCGGAAGACCCAGAGAGATTCTCGTGATGCGGGTTTTATCCGGAAGTCACTCGATGGCGCACAAATTCCCAATCACGGGAATTCCGCCTCTTCCCGCAAGCGCCTTCGCAAATTCAACCGCTTGAGCTTTCGAGTTGAAGTCACAGATACATTCGACGCCATCTCCCTGGCGATGAGTGTAGACGCTAAAGAACTCGGCGTCGGTTTCGTTGATAACGTCAACGATACCGTCGGCATCGGTACACCCAGCGATTTCGAGGCCATCCACATTGTCAAGGTCGGTGTGGTGTAGCAAGGTTGTCAATTGGTACTCGACCCAAGCTTGATACCCGCGAACGGTGGTGGTAGCGGCAATATCAGCTTGCCAGTCAAGGATATCGAAGAATTCATGCTTACCGTCAACGTCGAAGTTCCATGACGATCGGTATTCAGCCGGAGCGGCAGGTTCGAGCTCGTCGAGGTTCCAGAATACCGTTCGTACTTGAGAACGTAGCGCGAAGAACTTATTGGTCCGTTCCGGATCATCCTCAGCAACGTCCTCGATGAAGGACCAAGCAGCACGAAGAACTTCAATCGCGCGGCTATCTCGTGCTGATGGATGATCGGCGTCGAGCAGTGCTCGGATCTCCGGTACGAGTTCGCTGATGAAATTCACCGCATCACAACCGTTGATCTCTTCATCGTAGAACTGACTTGCCGGATCTGCCTGCGGAAACTGTTCGAGAATGTCACGGAGTAGGAGTATGGCTGAATTATCGTTCATCGTTCTTCGTCTCCTTTAAGCAGATCACGTGGCCCAAAAACCTGGATCTCCTGATTTCGGTACAACAACCACGCGTAAGCGATGTCGTCCAGATCAAGCGGTGATGCAGCTGTGATGATTCGTGACTCCATTTTGGCTTCCCGTGCATAATAGTACAGACCGGCACGCTTTTGAATTACGCGACCGAGCGGAGAAATTGACTTCTTCGGTGCAAACAAAAAGTCTGGACACCAGACGACGTTCGTCTTTCCTCCATCAAGTTCATCCATTTGCGCAGCTTTCAAGCGTAGCTGGTAGGTTGTGAAATCAAGGATATGTCCGTCAAGTTCGAGCCAAACATGATACGGGATACCAGGCTGCGGTATCATGTTCGGTAATGGGGCATGCAAGACCATATCACTGTCGCCATTTCCAACCCGCCAACCGGCATATCCAGCTACAAGTTTTGATTCAATTCTGAGATCAGCGAGCATGACCTGTGCGAGTGCGGAATGAATGTAGCAGTCAGAGCCGTGGTTTCGGCTTGCAGCAGTAGTTAGACGGCGGAGAGCAGAAGAGATTCGCTGCAGCTCAGGTAAATAGGATATTTTACGTTCCGGACGCTTAATCTTAAAAGCGCTCATAAGACCGCACCAGCGACAAGTTTTGCACGTGCATCATGCAACGGTATGTTTCCAGCGTCGGTGACGACCATTGGTTCGTAGACAATGTCAAAGCAGCAGTTGCGACCGATTAGGGTGCCGCCCATTTCATCGTCTTCGCCTTGCCAGTACACGGTACAGGTGGTTCCAGGTTTTATGTGGTTTTTGATGACACAGATTACGGCATCTTCGGCATTGCGCCATTTGCCGGTTGAGTCGTCCGGGTAAAATACGATGTCACCTTCGACTATCTCCATGTAATCACCAATCTCGGGTTCAGCTTCCCGAATGGCTTTGAGACAGGCGGCGTTGTCTTCAGCCTGGAAGGTGGTAAATGATAGAGTGTAACTATATCCCATGGTGTTTCTCTCCTTACTGCTCGGTAGTCAGAATGTTCTATGAACATTCACCTCATTTTGCTCTGCCTCAAAGTTGACCTTCGCCATCCTCAAGCTCGTCTCAAAATCGATGTCTTTGGAATCGGCGAAGTGCATCAGATCGGCTAACAGATCGATGAGGTTCTCATCCTTGCTATCTGGGCGGTATTTCTCTCCCAGCTGCTCGCTGACATAAAACTCCATCGAATTGTCAGCTCTGGTCACTCTGGATTCATTGTTATTCGTCACGTACCACCTCCCGAGCATCCACCAGGTCAATGGTATCCAACAGATCAATGCTCATCGTGGCAGTTTCACAATTGACGTTGGTGTGTTTTGGGTAGAATGACCAGAAGAAATCAGTATCAGTCACGTTGAGACAGGGGCAGTCGATACGAGGGTATTCAGGCTCTTTCAAGGGCAGGCGGCTGTTGTCCAGCTCTTCTGAGTCGCGGACCGTTTGCATGACACGAATGACATAGTCCCAGGCAACAAGCTTGTACGCGCCGTTGTGAATAGTTTCTTTAGCGGATTTGACCAGCTCTGACATTGCGCGAATGCGATCCATTTCAGACTGAGATAATTCAACTATTCCGAAATCAAATCCGTCAAAGTGATCGTCCTGGATATGAATCGGCATGATAAGTTTTTTCGTTTGAGTTTCAGACATATAGCTCTCCTTGGTGTTGCGACTCCTCGCAATATTCAAAATGTTTGCTTACTGCTGCCTGCAGTTTTTCTAGCTCGTGCTGCTTGAAACCCGACCACGCCGGACCGGTTAAAAAGCTGTCGCTTTTGCAGTAATGGAAACCTTCCGGCCAACCGAACACTCGATAGAACAGAGCTTCCGCAGAACCGTTGTTGTAGGCGGCATTAATAACTTCGGCATATTCAGCGCCGGTGGTAACTGATGCCAACTCCTGTGCAATCACCCAGTCATTGCTGGTAAGGTACTCGGGAGTATCCCACGCCGTTTTGCGGCAACGTTTCTTCCAGCAGAAAAAGGGATGTTCGGCGTTGTTACCTCGCATGAAGAGCTCGCTTTCGTACGTTATTTGCTCGGCATGCAGCAATCCAGCTGTTTGCATATAGGTGGGTTTGTTGCGTTGCAGTCGATCATCAAGTCCACAAAAGCATTAGCCTGGCTTCCATACTCTTGCAGGGTTATGTCACTCATGCTTTTTCCGTCGTCTTCATAGTTACCGTGACGTTCATGAAGCAGATCATCAAGCTTGAGAACATCCAGTTCCAATCGACCAGTAATGCGCATCAGTATCGTATCCATGTACACGTGACCACCGCGCATCTTGAAAAGCTCGTTCATTTTCTTCGTAAATTCCGGAATCGATTTTGGTCTCATATTGGTC
>Ga0194037_1000103_pt1 | contig 59539 bp, 51 predicted proteins | sample JunL306m_MetaG_FD_148653 | JGI IMG/M metagenome (GOLD analysis project Ga0194037, IMG submission 148653) | Anoxic zone freshwater microbial communities from boreal shield lake in IISD Experimental Lakes Area, Ontario, Canada - Jun2016-L304-6m | ecosystem: Environmental > Aquatic > Freshwater >...
CTGTTACCTGTGCTAAGATCAAACTCAATAAGCCGGTACCTGTGCCAATGTCTAAAATTCTGATTGCATTTTGTACCACTTGTTTTTGGCTGACCCAGGCCCCAAATAAACATGCATCAGTACATACTTTCATTGAAGTATGTTGCTGATGCACGATAAATTTTTTAAACTGGAAAAATGGGTTCGCCACTATTCTGCACTTAAACTAGCTCCTAAATATTCTTTGTTTAATCTTGCAATGTTGGCAATAGATATTTCTTTAGGACAAGTGGCTTCGCAAGCACCAGTATTGGTACAAGATCCAAAACCTTCTTTATCCATTTGCGCCACCATATTCAATACTCTTGTCTTTCTTTCTGGTGCACCTTGAGGTAATAAAGCTAAGTGAGAAACTTTCGCACTTAAGAACAACATAGCAGAACTATTCTTACAAGCTGCCACACAAGCACCACAACCAATACACATGGCTGCGGCAAAGGCGTCATCTGCATTTTGTTTTTCAATAGGGAGGCTATTGCCATCTACTGCATTGCCGGTATTCACACTAATGTATCCACCTGCTTGAATGATTCTATCAAAAGCAGAACGGTCTACGGTTAAATCTTTTACAATGGGGAAGGAGTTGGCTCTCCATGGTTCAATCACAATGGTTTCTCCATCTTTAAAAGCACGCATATGTAATTGACAAGTAGTATTCGCCTGCCAAGGACCATGTGGCTTTCCATTAATGTACATAGAACACATGCCACAAATGCCTTCACGACAATCGTGATCAAAGGCTACAGGGTCACCGCCTTCGGTAATTAATCTTTCATTTAAAATATCCATCATTTCTAAAAAAGACATTTCATCAGAAATACCTGAAACATCGTAAGTAACAAAGGCGCCTTGCGCATTTGCATTTTTTTGACGCCAAACTTTAACTTTTAAATTCATTGTATTTTGAGACATAGCTAAAAAATTATTCTGTAAATATTTTGTGTTAGTGTTGAAAGCTTATTTATAATTACGTTGACTCGGTTTTATCACTTCATATTTCAACGCTTCTTTATGTAATTGCCACTCGTGTTCTCCTTTGTTCTCCCATGCAGCAACATACATAAAGTTTTCATCATCTCTTAAAGCTTCTCCTTCTGGTGTTTGGTATTCTTCTCTAAAGTGACCACCACAGCTTTCTTCTCTAGCTAGTGCATCAACGCACATTAATTCACCTAGTTCAATAAAGTCTGCCACGCGGTTGGCTTTGTCTAATTCAGGATTGTATTCATTTATTTCTCCAGGAATTCTTAAATCAGACCAGAATTCATTTTTCAATGCTTGCACATCTGCAATGGCTTTTTTCAAACCTGCAGCATTTCTTGACATACCACATTCGTTCCAGATAATTTTTCCTAAACGCTTGTGGAAACTTTCAGCAGATTGTTTACCATTGATATTTTTTAAAGAAGCAATACGGTCAGCTACTTTTTTAGCAGCTTCTTCAAAAGCTGGATGTGTAGTTGGTATAGCAGCATTGTAAATCTCATCAGCTAAATTATTTCCTACTGTATAAGGGGCTACAAAATACCCATCTGCTAAACCTTGCATCAAGGCACTTGCGCCTAAACGGTTGGCACCATGGTCGCTAAAGTTAGCTTCTCCTAAGGCAAATAAACCAGGCACTGTAGTTTGTAGTTCATAGTCTACCCATAAACCACCCATGGTATAATGTACGGCAGGATAAATACGCATTGGCACTTCGTAAGGATTTTCTCCAGTGATTTTTGCATACATTTCAAATAGGTTGCCATATTTTTCTTTCACTACTTCCTTACCCATGGCAATGATTTGATCCTCTGCCACATTAGAAAGTCCTTGCTTACTTACTTCAATCTTACCATATCTTAAAATAGCTGCTGCATAATCTAAATAAACTGCTTGCTTAGAAGTACCTACTCCAAAACCAGCATCACATCTTTCTTTAGCAGCACGAGAAGCTACATCACGAGGTACTAAGTTTCCAAAAGCAGGGTAGCGACGTTCTAAGAAATAATCTCTTTCTGCTTCTGGTATATCATTGGCTTTTCTAGTTTCTCCCACATTTTTAGGTACCCAAATTCTTCCGTCATTTCTTAATGACTCAGACATAAGGGTTAATTTAGATTGATGATCGCCACTCACTGGTATACAAGTAGGGTGAATTTGTGTAAAGCAAGGATTGGCAAAATACGCCCCTTGCTTATGTGCCTTCCAGGCAGCCGTTACATTTGATCCCATGGCATTGGTAGATAAATAATATACATTACCATAACCACCAGAACATATTAAAACAGCATGTCCAAAATGTTTTTCTAATTCACCTGTAATTAAATTACGGGCAATAATACCTTTTGCTTTACCATCAATTTTAACAATGTCTAACATTTCATGTCTTGCATGCATGGTTACATTGCCCAGTGCTACTTGACGCTCTAAGGCTTGGTAAGCACCTATTAATAATTGCTGACCAGTTTGTCCTGCAGCATAAAAAGTTCTTTGTACTTGTGTTCCACCAAAACTACGGTTACTTAATAACCCACCATACTCACGTGCAAACGGTACACCTTGCGCCACACACTGATCAATAATGTTTGCACTCACTTCTGCTAAACGGTGAACATTGGCTTCACGTGCACGGTAGTCGCCACCTTTAATCGTATCATAAAATAATCTGAATACGCTATCTCCATCGTTCTGATAATTCTTAGCAGCATTAATGCCACCTTGTGCTGCAATACTATGTGCACGACGTGGAGAATCTTGAAAACAAAATGCTTTTACTTTATAACCCAACTCGCCCATGGCTGCAGCTGCCGATGCGCCTGCAAGTCCAGTGCCCACAATAATGACTTCCATTTTTCTTTTGTTGGCAGGGTTCACTAGTTTACAATGTCCTTTGTAATCAACCCATTTGTCATCTAGATTTCCGGAAGGTATTTTAGCGTCTAACATATTTAATCTTTTATCTATCGTTTAGAATATATTTTATTTTGAAATTTTAATTTACCCAATGTAAATAAAAACTAATTGGCATTAAAGCAAAAGCCAATGGAATGATAATGGCAAAGCCATATCCTATACTAGTTATCATAGTATGGTATCTTTTATTATGCACGCCTATAGTTTTGAAAGCACTTTGAAATCCATGTGCTAAGTGATAAGCCAATGAGATACATGAAATCACGTAAAACAAAACCACCCAAACATTTTGGAAAGTATCTTGCATTACTCCATATAAATTATGCACTATGAAACCATTGCCTAAATCCATTTCTGCAACACCGGTAATTCTTGAAGGAATCCAAAAATGTTTCCAGTGTATAATAAAAAACATGAGTAATATAGTTCCTAGAATAGCCATACTTCTGCTGTACCATTTGCTTCCTTTTGAGTAGTTCACTTCATAAGCTACTTTTCTTTTGCTTCTATTTTCTAAGGTGAGCATATAACCTTGAGTGATATGTAGAAAGATTCCTAAGAACAAGCCAATCTCTAAAATACGTGGTACCACAAAACTTCCCATAAAATGAGCTGCTTTGTTAAACATCACACCACCATCCATGGCCCAAATGCAAGCATTCAATCCTGCATGAACCACTAAAAATAATACTAGAAAAATGCCGGTAAAAGCCATCACTAATTTTTTCCCCACAGAGGAAGTAAACATTTGCTTAAAAGTCATAGTAGGTTATATTTTAAAAATCGATGCAAAAGTAAGAATGAATTGCGAGCTTGATAGGTTTCAAGCAATGATTTTTCTAAATTTTACGCAAAACTGCTCATGCCCCAAATTGTTTAATTCTATAGGTGAAAAATACCCAATATGTAAAAAAGGGCATTCCAGATAAGTTATTCACCGCTTGCATAAAAATATTCTAAAACCCATCATTTGGCCTAATTTTACCACATGATTAAAGTACTAGGTATACTTTGGAATAGCTTTAAAATGGCTTTACAGGAATTAAAAGTGAATAAGCTTAGAACGTTTCTGTCTTTATTTGGCATTACCATTGGTATATTCTGCATCATCGGGGTTTTGGCCACCATTGATAGTTTGAAATCTAAGATTAAAAGTGACCTATCTAGTTTTGGTAATAATTCGGTTTACATCGACAAATGGGATTATTCTGGAGGCCCCGAATACCCATGGTGGAAATTTGTCAAGCGTCCAAGTCCAAAAATAGCCGAAATGGACTTTGTTAAAAAGAAAAGTGAACTGGCTTCTAATATGACATTTTTTGTGCAGACACAGGAAACTTTTACCAACGAAGACAATCAATTAAAAGGGGTGAATATTTATGGTATAACACCAGAATTTACTTCTATACATCCTTATAACGTAGCCTATGGCAGGGGTTTTAATGAATCTGACTATAGTCGTGGTGGCCCCTATGCCATTATTGGGTTTAAAGTGGCAGAAGAACTATACGGAAGAGCAGACAAGGGCATGGGTAAAACTATTTCTTACAAAGGGCGCAAATTAATGGTCATTGGCGTAATTGAAAAACAAGGATCTGCCATTATTAATGGCTATGATTATGATAAATCTACCATTGTAACGTATAACTATTTTGCCTCTGTATACAATCCAGACAATTCCAATCCATCCATACAGGTGCAAGCAAAAGCTGGCATTACTTCCAAGGCTTTACAAGAAGAATTGACTGGGATTATGCGTCAAATAAGAAAATTAAGCCCTACGCAAGAAGATAATTTTACTTGTAATGATGTAGCACAATTTAAAGATCAAGTGGAAAGTGTTTTCGGGGCCATCAACCAAGGAGGTTGGGCCATTGCTGGTCTTTCCTTAATTGTTGGGGCTTTCGGTGTAGCCAATATTATGTTTGTGACTGTTAGAGAAAGAACCAGCCAAATAGGACTCAAAAAAGCCATAGGGGCAAAAAGCAGCACTATATTGTACGAATTTTTATTAGAGTCTGCCTTTTTATGCATTGTAGGTGGTTTGTTGGGCTTATTCTTAGTTTGGATACTCACTGTGGCCTTAAGTTCTGTGATCCCATTTGCCATTGTCATAGCACCAGGCATCATTGCCTTAGCCTTTAGCATTTGTATCATCTTAGGAATTGTTTCTGGAATTATCCCAGCATCTATTGCGGCTAAAATGAATCCTGTGGAGGCGATTAGAACAAAGTAAAACTTGTTTTTTAGCTTTATCTTCGCTGCGTGAGTAACAAATCCAGCACCATATTGGCCATTGAGTCTTCTTGTGATGAGACTGCCGCATCTATTATTGTGGACGGCAAGATTCTGTCCAATTTTATAGCCAATCAATCGGTACATGAAAAATTTGGGGGAGTGGTTCCTGAACTTGCGAGTAGGGCACATATGGAAAATATTGTCCCAGTAGTAGATGCTGCTTTAGCTAAAGCATTTCCTAATGAAACCAAGCATGAAAAATTAGCCCATATTGATGCCATCGCTTTTACACAAGCACCTGGTTTGATTGGTAGTTTATTAGTGGGTGCGCAGTTCGCTAAATCATTGGCCTTAGCATTAGATAAACCTTTAATTGCAGTACATCATATGCAAGCACATGTTTTGGCCAATTTAATCGATAGTCCCAAACCTAGTTTTCCTTTTTTATGTTTAACCGTTAGTGGGGGCCATACGCAAATAGTTCAATGTGATAGTGCAGCTTCCATGAAAATTTTAGGCGAAACCATTGATGATGCTGCAGGTGAGGCATTTGATAAAATTGCTAAATTATTGGGACTACCTTATCCAGGTGGCCCTTTTTTAGATAAATATGCACAATTGGGCAATCCGAATGCTTTTGTATTTGCAAAACCCCATGTACCTAATTTAGATTATTCTTTCAGTGGATTAAAAACTTCTGTATTGTATTTTTTACAAAAACAAAGTCCTGAATTTATTCAAGAAAACTTAAATGATTTATGTGCCTCTGTTCAATATACTATTGTTGAAATTTTAATGAAACAATTAAAAAAAGCCATTCAAATTACTGGAATTCATGAGGTCTGTATTGCAGGTGGTGTAAGTGCTAATTCTGGCTTGAGAAAAGGGATTGAAGCGCTTGGTGTTAAAACCAGATCCAATATTTATTTACCAGCCTTTGAATACTGTACCGATAATGCTGCCATGATTGCCATGGCCGCGCATTATAAATACTTGGCGGGCAGTTTTGAAAATTTATCTGTCTCTGCCACAGCCCGGGCCAATTGGTAAATTAAAAAGGATTAACTTTGCAGCCTCAAAAACAGTTCAAAAATGATTAGTGCAAGAAACGTGACTTTGGCCTTTGGTAAAAGGGTTTTGTTTGACGAAGTAAACATAAGCTTCACCAAGGGCAATTGCTATGGTATCATTGGTGCCAATGGTGCTGGCAAGTCTACATTTTTAAAAATATTAAGTGGAGAAATAGAACCCAATAAAGGAACCGTTGAAATTACCCCAGGAGAACGTATGTCCTTCTTAAAACAAAATCAATTTGAGTTTGATGAACAAACAGTTTTAAACACCGTTTTGATGGGCCATAAAAGAATGTGGGAAGTAATGCATGCCAAAGATGTTTTGTATGCTAAAGAAGATTTTACTGAAGAAGATGGCATCAAAGCAGGAGAGATGGAAGCAGAGTTTGGTGAGATGGGTGGCTATGAAGCAGAAAGTAATGCAGCAAGTTTACTCAGTGACTTAGGGGTGAAAGAAGAAATGCATCAAGATTTAATGAAGGACATTCCTAGTAATTTTAAATTAAGAGTTTTATTAGCACAATCACTATTTGGGAATCCGGATATTTTATTATTAGATGAGCCTACCAACGGATTGGATATTGAAACCATTGGATGGTTAGAAAATTTTTTAGCCGATTATCAAAACATAGTATTAGTAGTAAGTCACGACCGTCACTTCTTAGATACAGTCTGTACGCACGTTTCAGACGTTGACCGTTCTAAAATAAAAACATTTACGGGTAACTATTCTTTCTGGTATGAGTCGTCTCAATTAATGGCGCGTCAAATGTCAGATAAGAATAAAAAGAACGAAGACAAGCGTGCCGCTTTATTAGATTTCATTGCCCGTTTTTCTGCCAATGCAAGTAAGAGCAAGCAAGCTACCTCTCGTAAAAAGGCTTTAGAGAAATTAACCATTGAAGAAATAGAACCATCTAATAGAAAGTATCCAGGTATTATTTTTCAACCATTGCGTGAAGTGGGCAATCAAATTTTGAATGTAGAAAAATTAAGAAAAGAAGTGGATGGCCGTGTGTTATTTAAGGAGGTATCATTTTCTGTGAGTAAGAATGATAAGATTGCTTTTTTAAGTAGAGACCCTTTGGCTGTCACTTATTTCTTTGATATTATTAATAATAATGGGAAAGCAGATGGCGGATCCTTTGAATGGGGTACCACCATTACCAGTGCCTATTTACCAATGGAACACAATGCTTTTTTTAATGAGCCCTTGTCTTTAATGGATTGGTTACGTCAATATGTGCCTACCCATGTAACAGATGCTGATGAACCTTTTATTAGAGGGTTTTTAGGCAAGATGTTATTTAGTGGGGATGATGTATCCAAGAAAACCAATGTGCTCAGTGGTGGAGAAAAAGTACGTTGTATGGTGAGCAAGATGATGCTACAAAACCCCAATGTGACTATTTTAGACCAACCTACCAACCATTTAGACCTAGAAAGTATCCAAAGCTTCAATGAAGGTTGTCAAAACTTCCCAGGAGTGGTCTTGATTACCTCCCATGACCATACTTTTATGCAAACTGTGGCCAATAGAGTGATAGAATTAACCCCTAAAGGCATCATCGATAGATTGATGACTTTTGATGAATATATGGAAGACAAAAGGGTACAAGAACTAAGGGCTGAAATGTACGCTTAAGGAGAAGAAAAGGCATTGTAGCTAAATGAAAACCAACATTTTAGCCTTTTTTGCCCATTAAAGGGATAAAAGGCTAAAAAAACACAAAAATAAATGGGAAGGTATCTGTTATTTACTTACCTTTGCCGTCCGTAAAAAATAATTTCTCATGGCTAGAGTATGTCAATTAACAGGAAAGAAGCCGATGTCTGGAAACAGTGTTTCTCACTCCAACATCAAGACAAAACGTCGTTTCCTTCCAAATTTGCAAAAGAAGCGTTTCTACTTCATTGAAGAAGATCGCTGGATCACTTTGAAAGTATCAACAGATGCAATCAGAACCATCAATAAAAATGGTTTGGCTTCTGTAGTTAAAGATCTTAGAGCCCAAGGCGACAAGATATAATCAATTAAAATTAAGTTTAACTTATAACACACCATCATGGCAAGGAAAGGAAACAGAGTTCAAGTAATATTAGAGTGCACAGAGCACAAGACTACTGGTTTACCAGGAACTAGTCGTTATATTACTACCAAGAACAAAAAGAACACCCCAGATCGTTTGGAGTTCAAGAAATACAACCCAATTTTGAAAAAAGTAACTGTTCACAAAGAAATTAAATAATCATGGCAAAATCAGCTTCTAAAAACGCGAAAGTAAAGGATTTAAAAGCTTCAGCTGAAGCAAAAAACTGGACTAAAGTAATTAAAGCTATTCGTAGCCCAAAAACTGGTGCCTATACTTTTAAAGAGAATATTGTTCATAAGGATCTAGTAAAAGAATTTCTTGCAAAATAACCTTATTCGTTATTACTAATTACTAGTTTTTACGTTCTAAAGATATTAACTCCTGCCTCGTTCAACGTGGTGGGAGTTTTTCATTTAAATATTGACTAAATTTACGGCATGAGTTTTTTTGGAAAATTATTTGGGATTAAAGAGAAAGAAAGTCTTGACCTTGGTTTGGAAAAAACCAAACAAGGCTTTTTGGAGCGTATATCTAAAGCCATTATTGGAAAAACTTCGGTGGACGATGAAGTATTGGATCAATTAGAAGAGGCACTCATTGGTGCAGATGTGGGGGTAGATACCACTTTATCATTAATTGAAAAAATTCAAGAAAGAGTTAAAAAAGACAAATATATTTCTACCACAGAATTGAATAAAATTTTACACGAAGAAATTGTTTCATTACTAATTGATGCACCAACAGATCAATTGGGATTTCAGCCACCAGTTGCCTTAAAACCTTATGTCATATTAGTAGTGGGTGTTAATGGTGTAGGCAAAACAACCACCATTGGCAAATTAGCCCATCATTACAAAGCTGCCGGCAATCAAGTAGTATTAGGCGCTGCAGATACCTTTAGGGCGGCAGCCGTGGATCAGTTGACCATTTGGAGTGAAAGAGTAGGCGTGAGTATTGTCAAACAAAACATGGGTTCGGATCCAAGTGCCGTAGCTTTTGATACGATACAATCGGCCATCGCTAAAAATGCAGATGTAGTAATTATTGATACTGCTGGTAGATTACACAACAAAACGCATTTGATGGATGAGTTGAATAAAATAAAAAGAGTCATTCAAAAACAATTGCCCGATGCGCCGCATGAAGTTTTATTGGTATTAGATGGTTCCACTGGTCAAAATGCTTTAGAGCAAGCCAAACAATTTATGGCAGTAACCAATGTGAATGCTTTAGCTATTACAAAATTAGATGGAACTGCGAAAGGCGGTGTGGTATTGGCCATTGCGCATCAATGTAAAATTCCTGTAAAATACATTGGGGTAGGCGAACAAATCAACGACTTACTCATTTTTGATAAAGATGAATTTGTTGATGCTTTGTTTAACTTAAATAAAGCGTAGGGAGGCGCTGAACTATTTCAGCGTATAGCGAATACCTATACCTCCTTGATTTCTGAAATAACCTTGGATGATACTAAAAGAAGGTTGCCAATCAATACTTAGATTCAAAGGGGAATGCTTCAGTTTATAATCAAGCCCTATAATGCCATCAAATCCAACCGAGATATTGGATTTATCCAGGGTATTGTTTTTCTTTCTCCACTCTTCGCTCCAAATACCTACATGACCTCCATAGCCTATATACCAGGACAATTGTTTGTCTTCTTTAATGGGAGTATGAATTTCATTTAAGATAGACAACCAAAAACCATCTAAGGTAATATAGCCTGAGGCCTCAATGGCTTTATTAATTGTATAAAAAGTTTTGTAGGATAAAGCACCTGGGTACATTTTAACGCCAAACGACTTAGTATAGCCCTCTTCATACAAGTGTATGCTTCTATTGACAGTGGTATCTATGGTAAAATCTTGCGCAAAAATTAATTGAAAAACAAATAAACTAAATAAGGTAAATACTAAATGCTTTTTTGTCATTGCTGAGGTTTGGGGGTATACAAATTTAAGGGGATTTCTTAAAAAAAAACTGTTTAAAAAAGGCTAATTTTTTCCTAAACAGGCTTAGTCTGCGCTAGGGAATCTTACGAATTATGAGTAAGTTTGTAGTATGCATAGTTTTCAAGATTTAGTGTTAAAATTCAACAAAGGATTTGATACCCATCATTTCCCATCCAATCCAGCTAGCTTGTATGAACCAGGTGACTATTTCCTGTCCATTGGCGGTAAGAGAATCAGACCTGTACTTTGTTTATTGGGCAATGAATTGTTTAGTGAGATTCATGATGATGCTTATCAATTGTCCAATGCCGTTGAATTGTTTCATAATTTTTCCTTGGTGCACGATGATATCATGGATGAAGCTTCGTTAAGAAGAGGAAAGCAAACAGTACATATTAAGTATGACAACAATACAGCATTGCTTGTAGGTGATGTGATGTTGGTAAGGGCCTATGAATATTTACAAAAAATTCAATCGGCTCACTTGTCCAAAATTTTACAGTTGTTCAATACAACCGCAAAAGAAGTTTGTGAAGGCCAACAATTAGACATGGATTATTCCAAAATGGAAAAGGTAGACATGGAGCAGTACATTCACATGATTACATTAAAAACATCTGTTTTACTTGCTGCTAGTTTAGAAATGGGGGCCGTTATTGGAGGGGCTAGTAGTTCCAATTGCAAACACTTATATGAATTTGGGAAAAATATTGGTATCGCTTTTCAAGTTCAGGACGATTATCTAGATGCCTTTGGAGACGCTGCTTTATTTGGCAAAGAACCCGGTGGCGATATCAAACAAAATAAAAAAACATTTTTATTAATTCATGCATTAGAAGTGGCCAATAAAGATCAAAAACTTGCCTTAGAAGCCTTACTGAAATCCAACGAAAATGATAAAGTGGAAAAAGTGCTAGAAATATTTAAAGCATGCGGCGTGGATACTTGGGCAGAAAGCATCAAGGCCAAATATTTAAAAGAAGCCTTTGAACATTTAGAAGCCATAGCAGTAACAAGTGATAGAAAAAAACCATTGATTGAACTAGCTAATTATTTAATGAATCGAAATCAATAATCCACACTGATGAGTTTATTTAGAAAAAAATCAATTGATAAAATTGTAGCAGATGCAGCATTAGGATTAAGTGATGGACATAGTGGGAGCGGATTAAAAAGAGTCTTGGGTGTAAGAGATTTAACTTTCATGGGAATAGCTGCGGTAGTAGGTGCCGGTATTTTTTCGACCATCGGGACGGCCGCATTTCATGGAGGACCTGGTATTTCCTTATTGTTTGTGATTACCGCTATAACCTGCGGGTTTAGTGCCTTGTGTTATGCTGAATTTGCAAGTAGGGTGCCTATTGCAGGTAGTGCTTATACTTATGCTTATGTCACTTTTGGTGAATTGATTGCTTGGATTATTGGATGGGCATTGATTTTAGAATATGCCATTGGAAATATTGTAGTGGCCATTAGTTGGAGTGGTTATTTTGTCAACTTATTGGAAGGATTTCATATTCATTTGCCAGGTTGGTTGTCTACCAATTATGATCAAGCCCAACAAGGTTATGAGGAAGCCCTAAAACATTTAGCTGCAGGAGGAACAAAAGAAACCTTTAGTAAACTTGCACGTATTGGATACGAAGCAATAAACAATGCACCCATGATTGGTTCTTGGAGAATCATTCTAAATACGCCCGCCTTTATCATTGTTGCTTTAATCACCCTACTAGCCTATATAGGTATTAAAGAAAGTAAAAAGAGCACTAATTTTATGGTGATCTTTAAAATTATCGTAATTATTTTTGTCATTATTTTAGGTTTCTATTATGTAGATACCAAAAATTGGGACCCATTTTTACCCAATGGTTTTACAGGGGTACTTGCAGGTGTTTCTGCAGTATTTTATGCCTATATTGGTTTTGATGCCATTTCTACCACTGCAGAAGAGTGTAAAAACCCTCAACGCGATTTACCAAGGGGGATGATTTATTCGTTAATTATTTGTACTGTTTTATACATTTTGATTGCCTTGGTGCTCACAGGCATGGTCAGTTATACGCAATTAAAAGTAGATGATCCTTTGGCCTTTGTATTTGATCAATTAGGCCTTCATAAAATTGGCTATATTATTTCCATTAGTGCGGTGGTAGCTACTACAAGTGTATTACTAGTTTTCCAATTAGGACAACCAAGAATTTGGATGAGTATGAGTAGGGATGGTTTGTTGCCAAAAAAATTCTCTAAAGTGCATCCTAAATTTGGCACTCCAGGATTTGCAACCATTGTCACAGGATTTTTTGTAGGGATACCTTCTTTATTTATGTCTATTAGTAGAATGACCGACTTAACCAGTATTGGCACTTTGTTTGCCTTTGTACTAGTTTGCTTTGGGGTTTTGGTTTTACCCAAAATAGCCCCCACTGGAATTAAACAAGCCTTTAGATTGCCTTATATCAATGGGAAATATGCAGTTCCAATTTTATCCATCGTATTTATCTATTTTGCCAAATATAGAATTCAAGAAGATGTATTAAACTTATCAATACAAAATTTTCAAGAATTTTTATTCTTAATCTTTATTCTTATCCTCATCGTTGTTTCTATTTCTACTTTTATTTATAAATTCTCCATTATACCCATCATTGGTGCTTTATGTTGTTTGTATTTAATGATTGAAATTCCGCCCGTGAGTTGGGTTTGGTTTTTTTGTTGGATGGCTATAGGGTTGACTTTATATAAATTTTATGGACAAAAACATAGTTTATTGTCTAAAGAAAATGCTGTTTAATCAACTAGTATATGAAATACCAGGTAGGAGATGAGATATTAGTTTTACACAGTAATGAAGAGGGGTATATTATAGAAATCATGAATGATACCATGGTGATGATAGAAGTGCGTGGTGTAAAATTCCCTGCTTACATGGATCAAATAGATTTTCCTTATTTTAAAAGATTTACAGAAAAGAAATTGTTTCCAGAGAAGAAGGCGGCCCAAAAAATATTCCTAGATCAAATTCCTAAAGAAAAAATACAAAAAAATGATGCCAAGGAAGAAGATGGTGTTTGGCTAAACTTAATTCCAAAATTCAGTTTGGATGATTTCAATGATGAAATAGTAGAAAGTTTAAAAATTTATTTATCCAATCGTAATAGAGTAGGGTATCAATTTGTTTACGAACAATCTTTTCAAGGCTTTGTGAATTTCTCCATTGAATCTTCTATTCCTCCTTTCACCGATTTTTATATTCATGACCTCCCATTTTCCTCAGTCAACGATGGGCTAAGTTTTGTACTAGATTTTTCTTTGATCGATCCACACAAGAAAAAAGCTGCACATTTTGAGACTAATTTAAAAATAAAAGCAAAACAGTTATTTCAAAAAATTGAAACTTTAAAAGACAATAACCAAACTACCCTCAGCTATCCTTTGTTTGTGACTTATCCGGACAAAGAAGAAGACAATCATATTGCCATTGATGTTTTAAGAAATGCAGGGTACAAAGTATATGATGCCAGCAAAATCAAACAAAATATTCCTGCTGCTCGTTCTGTGGTAGATCTGCATATTGAAAAAATAATGGACAGGCACAATCACTTAAGCAATGCCGAAATATTACAATTTCAATTGGAAGAATTTGAAAAATGGTTTGAACTGGCTCAAATGAATCATTTGCCCTCTATTATTTTTATACATGGGGTGGGAAAAGGTAAATTGAAGGCCGAAATTCACGATTTATTAAAAGTAAAAAAAGGAGTCAAGCAATTCATCAATCAATATTCAGATTTTTACGGTTATGGGGCTACGGAGGTCTTTTTTGAATATTAATACTAAGTATAAGTACTCAATTGCTTGAATAACAGTCCTGTTTTTCCTTTTTCTAAGTGCATTTCCAGACTAATTTTAATTACTTACCTTTGCCTTACTACAAACCCGAGCTATCGTGGCAAGCAATTGCCAAGGAAAGTCCGGACAGCATAGGGTAACCCACCGGTCAATAGCCGGCGTCTCGAGCAATCGGGACAGAGAAAGTGCCACAGAAAATAACTACCTCGCAAGAGGAAAAGGTGAAAACGTGCGGTAAGAGCGCACGGATAAGACAAGCAATTGTTTTATAGGGTAAACCTTGGGTGCTGTAATGCCACGTAAAGGAGCGCTTAAGAACGACTCGTTCAAGTTCCAGGGTAGGCAGCAAGACCCCACCAGCAATGTTGGGGCTAGATAAATGATAGTTTAGAAACAGAATCCGGCTTATGAGGCTTGTAGTATTTTTTAACCCCAGCATTTATCCTTTTAAAAGAGGATAATATTAAACTTGATCATACATGACCATTGAGCAGATAAAGCGTATGAAGGACCAAGTCACAGTCCTGAGGAGGTTTCTTTGACGTCGATAACAGGTTGTATAAAGTAAATACCGACAAACAATTGTCCTTGTCTCCAGGCTTTTGGGAGGACAACACACGCGCCACTTCCACGATGAAGGAAATCAAAGTAAATGAGTATTGGATCAACATGTTTCAAACAGTTGAATCCAATGTAGAAGACTTTGTGGTTTTATTTGAATTTTGGAAAGCTGGGGATGCGACAGAATTAGAAACAAAGGAATCTTTTGACAAAGCTGTGCTTGCTATAGAAGAGGCAGAATTTAAAAGTACTTTAAATAAACCCGAGGACGAGCTTCCTGCAATTTTACAAATCAATCCAGGCGCAGGGGGCACTGAGAGTCAGGATTGGGCAGAGATGTTACTTCGTATGTACACGATGTATGGCGAAAAACAAGGATGGACAGTAAGTTCCCTAGATTATCAGGAAGGAGATGGTGCAGGTATAAAATCTGCCACCATTCAATTTGATGGCCCATTTGCTTATGGATTTTTAAAAGCAGAATCGGGCGTGCATAGATTAGTAAGAATTTCCCCATTCGATAGCAATGCAAGAAGACATACTTCTTTTGCTTCAGTATATGTATATCCTTTGATTGATGATACTATTGAAATAATAGTGAACCCAGCCGATATTGAATGGGAATTTTATAGAAGTGGTGGGAAGGGCGGACAGAATGTAAACAAAGTAGAGACGGCTGTAAGGTTAAGACATGCTTCTGGTATCATTGTAGAATGTCAACAATCTAGAACCCAGGGCGAGAATAGAGAAATTGCCATGAAGATGTTGAAGAGTAGATTGTATGAAGAAGAAATGCGAAAAAAACAAGAAGCCTTAAATGCTTCGAATGCAAATAAGAAAAAAATAGAGTGGGGTAGTCAAATACGTTCTTATGTTTTTCATCCTTATAAAATGATTAAGGACCACCGCACAGATTTTGAAGTAGGCAATATTGGCCCTGTCATGGATGGAGCAATAGATGGCTTTATTAAAGCCTATTTAATGATGGAGAAAGAGGTTTAATTAGCAGTTTTGCCAATTAATTCAGCTTTAGATTTTGGCCTTAAATTTTCTTGCCATTTGAATCCACGAATTTCCAATTCAGATTTTGGGGTTTGACCAATTGGCGTCATATTTCCTATGAGTTGGTTTCTAAATATAACTTTTGCAGGTTCATTGTTTTCAAAGGTAATTTCAATGATTTGTGCATTGGAATGATTGACGCCAATAAAATTTTTATCATTGTCCAGTGCAAAATAGATGTTTTCTGCATTTCCCCTGGTGCGCATTTTAGAAATAGAGCCATCTTCAAACCAAGCGTTCAATCGATTGCCCTTAAGTTGGTTAAAATAAGAGGTGGTATCAATCTTATTAATGGCAAAGGCATTTTCAAAAACATTTAATTGTTCTGGCTTCTTATTTTTTACATACAAGTAAATCGTATCTCCAGTGATTTGGTTGTTGTTGGCCCAGACAATGGGGTTGGTCAACAATCTAATGGTAGAATCACTCAAAGAATAAAACAAACTATCGGCCTTGCCTTGTAAAGAATCAGAATAAATTCTTACATGGTGGTAGGCTTCAAAATATTTGTTTAAGCTAGTGTCTTTGAGTACGCCAACACTGTCTCTGGCTTTAGGAATGGATTTAGTCAAATCAGAAATTTTACCCGTATGTAGTGTATCTGCAGAAATATACAAAGTGTCATTTTTTTGCTTGATCATCAATAAAGGATGTTCAGTAGCAAATAATACACTTTTAATCTTATTGGTTTTAATATTGCCCGCTGTCAAATCAAAACCTAGCGTATCTTTTGATTGGTAAATGGCATTGCCTTTAAATAGTCCAGTACCAATAGAATCATCCACCGCCATTTCATCTGCGATGAAATGATAAGTGCTATCGTCAATAAAAGATCTATCGTATAAATACCCTTGTTTTAAACCCGTATTGAAATTGCCATTGCTGGTGGTAATGGTTCTAGGGCCTGTGATTATTTTACTAGGGCTAATAAAATTAGCCACTTGTGAATAAGTATTGTATTCTAGGGTATCAGTGATGATTTGATTTTCTGGGTCATGCAACTCTACTTTATTACGAAAAATTAGATCCCTAGTTTCACCATAATAAATGCCTTCCTTACTGGTGAGAATGGTTTTTTCTCTAACCAACTTCCCCCCTTTTTTAAATATCCCTGTTTTGGTGGGCACTTCATAATCCAATGAATCGGTAGTGAGTATGCCCTTGCCATCAGTGAGTTTTACTTTTTTTCGTAGGAAGGCTTTTTTGTTGGCCCCTAAATATTTTAAGTAATCTGCATAGGTATGAACGCTGTCGGCATCATTGATGTGAATATGTCCAAATCCTTCCAATGTATTTTTAGTGGAATTTAAAATTAAACTATCCCCATAGAGTAAAGTTTTTCCTTGTCTAATTTTTACATGTCCAACAAAGACCAAAAAGTCCATGCTGTCCATTTTTTTTATAGTATAGGTTTCAGCAGATAAAAATTCAATAATTTTTCCACCCACTTCATTTTTGGTAACAGGTGTAGCAATGCTTGGTGTGGTATCTTTTACTATGGAAGTCTTAGGGTTGATCCTTGTTTTAACCAAACGTGGCAAAACTTGTGCCTTTGTTTGAAAAAAGGACAAAGCAATTCCTAATATAATTAAACCAATTCTATTCATGATTTAATGAATCGGCCAAGGGCTTGGTCAATGGAGTAGATTTGTCTTTTTTACCAAAAACAGAAACATTGATGTAGCGTTTTGGATGTACTTTTACATCATCCACCAAGGTATTGATACTTTTTAAAGTGCCTTGTAATTCATTATAGAACGCACTGTCATTCATTAATTTAGCAGCTGTTCCGTTGCCTGAATTCAATTTTTGTAAACTAATATTTAAACTAGCAACAGCTACTTGAATGGTTTTGATGGTTTTATTTAAATCCGCATCTTTTACTGCTTTAGCCGCAGTATCTAAATTGGTGATGATATTGTTTAATTTTTGATTGTTGTCGTTTAAGTTTTTTGTAAAACTATTCACATTGTCAAAAGTTTGGGCAATAGAACCATTTTGTTTTTGCAACATGGTTTCTATAGCGTTCAAAGAGGTATTTAAACTCTTGGTGGTAGTGGCTAAATTTTCTAATACCTGCGCTAGATTTTGTTTATTTTTTTCATCTAAGACTGTATTAATATTGTTCAATACTTTATCTAATGAAGTAATGGCATTTTGCGTTTTTTCTCCAAGAGGGGACAAGGTATTCACGAAGTCGCCCAACAAACTATTCGCAGGTGCTGTTTGAATCGTATCGCCCGATTTAATAAAAGTGGTAGCATTTCCTAGTACAATACTTATACTACTAATTCCTAAAGGATTGTCCTGAATAGTGGCCACTGAGTTATTGGGAATTTTATACGCTTCATTCAATTTTACTGAAACAATAATAGATGCTAGATTGTCTTTTTGGTTTTCTATTTCAAAAACTGTCCCCACTTGATAACCATTCACAAATACAGGATTTGATACAATCAAACCTTTGGTATCGGTGTATTTGGCATGAATAATATTGCCAGATTTAAATATAGTCTTACCTCTTAGGAAATTAAATCCTAGTACAATCAATGTGATTGCTATTACTGTTAAAGCCCCAACTTTTGTTTCGTTTGATACGCGCATCTTAATAAATCTACTTTACTGTAAAATTAGCTAAAAAAGGGGAGCTAATTGGCATTTGTCTTTTTCTGGTTTTCAAGGGAGTTTTTGTAACGCAAAACCGATTTTGTAATCACTTCACATATTTGATCCTGACCCTCTTCGCTATTTAAATAATCCTCGTCTTCTGGATTGGAAATAAAACCTGTTTCCACTAATACAGCGGGCATTTGTACTGCAGCCAATACCCAAATCCCTTTTTGCCTTTGCTTGGCTTCTCTGCTAATTCGACCAGCCGCTTTAAATTCTTCTTCAATGGTCAAGGCCAAACTTGCAGCTCTTTGAAAAAATTGTTGGGTTAATAAACTAACCATCATAGATCGAGTAGGATCTGCCGCATCTAATTCTTTAATTTGCTTTTCAGACACAGAATCCAACTTTTCCACCACATCATCAACTGCTTCATTGGCCATGTCCTTTTTTTGATCCGACTTACCTACATTGTAAATAAAAGTTTCTGTACCCCTTGCTGTACTTGGGGTGTAGGTGGTTCTGTATAAAGGAACAACTCTTGTCACTTTTCTTTTAACGCCTTTCTTTTTAACCGTATAGGTTTTATTGGTATGCCCAATGACTTCTCTATTTCTACTCGGGTCAGCCGAATTGGTATGTATACAAATAAATAAATCTCCTTTGGCTGCATTGGCAATATTCGCTTTTTCTACTACTGAATTATAAATATCTGTTGTTCTAGTTAATACTACTTCAACGTCTGGAATGGCATCGTGAATGTATGCTTCTAATTTTAAGGAGATGGCCAAAGAAACCGCTGCTTCCGTAGAATACTTCCCATTGGCCCCTGGATCGGTACCACCATGACCAGGGTCAATAATGATGCGTTTTAGGGTTTTGGATGAATTTTGGGCTACTGTATGGAAGCTCAAAAGGGTAAAAAGGGCAATTGTACTATAAGTAAATGCTAAAATCAGTCTATTTTGCTTCATAATCAGTGCCTTAATGCTGTTTTAGTTTATTTTTGCAGCTGTGATAGTATCAGGATACAAAAATAACGTAAAAACTAAGCCTTCTATTGTAAATATTGGCATTTTACTAATATTAACAATTGTTTTTTTGGCGGTAAAACCTGTAAAAGCACAGGTTAAAACAGTTGGCGTTACCAAAGACCTAAAATCCGATACTTCTATCAAAAAATCGGATACCCTGCTTTCCAAATCAAAACGGATATCCAAAGACAGTATTGATACTCCTGTCAATTATACCGCCGCAGATTCTGGAGTGATGATTATGTCCACCAAGGAGTTTTTTTTATACGGGAAAGCAAAAACTGTCTACAAAACAGCACAGTTAGAAGCAGCCACTATTGTATATGACCAACAGAGTCAAAACATTAAAGCCTATGGGGCCAAAGATACCTTGGGCTCACCTCAAAGCAATCCGAAATTTCAAGAAAGTGGAATGGTTTCATTGAATGACTCTATTTATTTTAATATGAAATCTGGTAAAGGATTAACAAAAAATACCAATTTCCAACAAGGCGAAATTTATGTTAATGCCAATACGATGAAAAAAGTGAACAAAGACGAAGCATTTGCATGGAAGGCGAGGTTTACTACTTGTAATTTAGATGAACCTCATTTTGCTTTCAGAACCAATAAGTTAAAAATCATCAATGATAAAATTGGGGTATCTGGCCCCGCCTTTCCAGAATTTGAAGGGGTTCCTTTTCCAATAGGCATTCCCTTTGGTATTTTCCCTTTAACCAAGGGCAGGCATTCTGGTTTAATGGCACCCGCTTTTACTACAAGCGAAGATTTTGGTTTGGGTTTTGAAGGACTTGGCTATTATAAAGTATTAACTGAAAATTTTGATGCTACTGTTCGAAGTAATATTTATTCTTATGGGGGATGGAGCGCTAATCTAAATAGTAAATACATTTTAAGGTATAAGTACATTGGTAATTTCAATTTAAGCTTGCAGAATACTAAATTATTAAATAGAAATACGAGTGTACTAAACGAATACTCCAGTACTAAAACTTTTATGATCAATTGGTCACATTCTATGGATTCAAGGGCCTTGCCAGGAACTAATTTTTCTGCCAATGTGAATTTTGGAAGCACCAAATACAATAAGTCCTTATTGAACAATCCTTATCAAAATTACCAGAACCAAATCAGTTCTTCCATTAGTTACAATAAAATCTGGGACAACAAATACAATTTATCTGTTAATTTAAACCACAATCAAAACAACAATTTAGGCTTGGTGAATATGAGTTTACCCAATATTAATTTTAATGCCCTCACCATTTATCCATTTCAAAAGAAAGATCAAGTAGGCGCAGGTAAATGGTATGAAAAATTAGGTATTGGCTACAACGGCTCTTTTCAAAATCAATTCTCTTTTTACGACTCGGCATTTAACATGAGTAGGTTATTAGACACTATGCAATGGGGCGCCACACATAGCATTCCCATTAGTTTATCCTTACCTTCCTTAGGCCCTGTGACCATTAGTCCAAACATAAGTTTTGAAGAAAAATGGTTTGGCGCTGAAAATACTAAAACATGGAACAGCAAATTAAACAAAGTAGATACTACTTTAAGTAGAGGCTTTTATAGAGCACCGCATATTGGATTTGGTGTAGGGGCTTCTACTAGAATTTTTGGTACTTATAAATTCAAAGATGATTATGTAAAAGCCATTCGACATGAAATTAGACCTTCCATTTCATTAAATTATACCCCGGATTTTGCTGCCAATTATCATTATACTGCACAAATAGATTCTACTGGAAGAAAATACCGTTTTTCAAAATTTGATGGAGGTGCATTAGGCGGCGCTTATTCAGAAGGTACTTTTGGAGGTTTAAGTTTTGGATTGGATAACCTACTTGAAATGAAAGTAAAAGACAAGGGGGATAGTTCAAATGAAGAAGAAAAATTTAAGAAAGTAAAATTAATAGAAGGTTTTGGATTTAATTCCAATTATAACTTTTTAGCAGATAGTTTTGCCCTTGGTACCTTTAATTTTTATGCTAGAACAGTATTGTTCAATAAGTTTAACATTACTTCTTCCTTCATAGTTGATCCTTATGCCAATGACAAGCAAGGATTTAGGGTGAATAAATTAGATATAGATCCTTCCAAACTTAAATTTGGCAACATTACCAGTGGGGGTATTGCCATCTCCACTTCCTTCAAAAGCAAATCCAAGGATGAAAAAGCCTCTAAAGCTAAAGAAATTCCTATTGATCCTTTTATGACCCCAGATGAACAACAAAGACAATTACAGTATGTCAAAGCCAATCCTTCTGAGTATACCGATTTTAATATTCCATGGTCTTTGTCATTTTCTTATTCTTTTCAATTTACAAGGGTATTAAAGTCTGATTATTCAGGTTATAAACTACAAACCTTTTCTAGTTTAAATTTTAATGGTGATTTTAGTTTGACGCCTAAATGGAAAATAGGAGGCACAGGTTATGTAGATGTGGCCAAGGCCAACATCCAACAATTGAGTTTATTTATCTCCAGAGAAATGCACTGTTGGCAAATGGCCATCAATGTGACGCCTATTGGTTTATACAGATCCTTTAGTATTACGATCAATCCTAAATCGGGTATCTTGAGAGATTTAAAAATCAATAGAAGTAGAACCTTCTCCTCTGCTACTTATTAGGGGTTGTTGGCTAAATAGAAATTCCCCATGGTTTCAAAAACAAGTTTTTTTAAACTGTCCTTGCTATGACCAGCAGGATAAATGGCGGGCAAAATATGCATTTCAATTTTTCCAGGCCTAAGATACATGATGGGTTGAGCAGGCAATATATATTTGGTATTCAATAAGACAACTGGTACTATCGGTTTTTGAGTGTCAATAGCCAATTTAAAAGCACCATCATAAAAGGATTTTAAGGGAGCAGAAGTTTTGTTTCTAGTACCTTCTGGATAGATCAACATGTCTAATCCATTATTCAATACCTCTTTCATTTTTTCAAAACTAGCTCTTCGGCTTTGGTCATTTTTTCTATCTACTATTACGCTAGCAAATTGGTAGACCCATCCAAATAAAGGCACATATACAAAACTTTTTTTGGCGATGGTTTTATTGGCTCTTGGTAAAAATGGGGTACTTACAGGAATATCAATGAGACTATTGTGATTACAAACTACAATGGCATTTTCTAAGCCATCAAATACCTCTTTTCCTGTTACTTTAAAACGACATCCAGCAAAAAATAAAAATAGGCCCATCCAAATTTGAGAAATGCGTCTGTGGTACCTAGTTTTTAAAGGGTCCTTCATAAAAAAGCAAAACAAATAAAACCATATAAAAATCATCATGGTCGAAGCAAATACCAATAGGGCCCAGAAAGCCAAGAACCTGGCAATAATATTTTTAATCATTTTCATAACTGCTATTTTATAAAGCCCAATTAATAGGGTTGGTATTTTTTTGTACCAAGTATTCATTGGTGGCACTAAAATGCTTACACCCAAAAAAACCATTGTACGCACTAAATGGAGATGGATGTGCTGCTTTTAAAATTTTATGTTTTAAAGGGTTGATTAATTTAAGCTTTTGTTGTGCAAAATTACCCCATAAAATAAATACCAAACCATTTTTTTCTTCAGAAAGTAAATGAATGATGTCGTCGGTGAAATCTATCCAGCCAATTTTGGCATGACTGGCGGGTTCATTGGCTCTAACCGTTAACGCTGCATTCAATAAAAGAACACCTTGTTTGGCCCAAGGAGTAAGATTGCCCGTGCTAGGAATGGCCATACCAATGTCTTTATTCAATTCTTTAAAAATATTCCCCAAGGAAGGGGGCGGTTTGACACCATCAGGAACCGAAAAACTAAGCCCCATGGCTTGGTGGGCATTGTGGTAAGGGTCTTGTCCTAAAATGATTACTTTAACTTGATCATAAGGAGTTTGTTCAAAGGCATTAAATATTTCTGAGCCTTTTGGATAAATGGTTTTATGCAAAGCTTTTTCTGCTTTTAGATGCTCGGCTATTTGATTAAAATAGGGCTTTTGAAAAAGGTCCTTTAAAGCTAGCTTCCATGAAATTTCTATCTCTACCTCCATTATTTACCTGTTCATTGTTGGTTAAAGATAATTCTAGTTGAACAAAAAGCCTAGTTTCCTTTTTAGGCACATTTTTAGTAACTTTCTGTATTATTGACCTGATTATGAAACGATCTAAAATAATTTCGGCCTTTTTCCTTTTTTGTCTATTGGGAACTGCTTTAATTAACAGTCCCATTTTTGGACAAGATCAAATTCATTTTACATCAGACAGTCTATTGGTTGAGTCATTTCAAATAAACAATCAAGTTTATAAGTTACCAACTAAAGTACAATTGGTCAATTACCAAACCAATTCCAGGGGAAATATTCAACATAAAGTATTGAGCTTGTCTAAACAAAATCATGCTTGGGTGATAAAAGTTTTAGTAAGTAATAAAGGTTCAGACACAGGCATTGTGAAAAATTTTCTTCCCTTTGAAATAAATCCACATCAAGTTTACCTCACTGGGAAAGGAGAACATAGATTGTCAAGAACTCATTTGTTTTTGCCTGGTAAAAATCCCATCAATGTTATTGTGCCAGACAATGCCTGGGAAATGGGTTATAATACCATGGAGTTAAAACCTAATTTAAATCTCTATGGTTTTAGTAGAAGAGTAGAGGAAAGTATTCAAAATGGTAAAGTAAAAAGATTTGAAACCATCTTGTATCCAGGGGGTAGTATAATTTACACCATTTATATTGAACCATTTAATGGCATTTGGCAAAATGGAATTTTGCAGGTCTTTCAAAAACGGAAATTGTATGAGGTTGAAAGCTTCAATGATAGTTTGTACCATAGAAAAGATTTGCAATGGGTAAGACATACATATTTAATGCATTTGATGATGGCTTGGGATAAAAACTTATTTAATCGAACCGCCAATAATTATTCTATCAATAATTTTATTACTAGAGGCAATAAATTGTATGGGGGGGATGACATTATTGGCATCTGGCCCACCTGGCCCACCTTGGGTTTGGATCAACGTAACCAATTTGATTTATACAAAGATTTACCTGGTAGTTTTAATGCCATTCAAAAAATAAGTGATGATTTAGCCAAGCAAAATAAACATCTTTATGTGGCTTATAATCCCTGGGACATAGACACTAGGGCACAAAATCATTATCAGGGTTTGTCATGGCTAATACAAAATACACATGCAGATGGGGTAGTTTTAGATACCCAAGGCAGTTCAAGTGATTCCTTACAAAATGCTGCGGATTCAGTGCGCAAAGGTGTAATTATGTACAGTGAAGGAATGGCGGTTGCTAAAGACATGCAAGGAATTATTTCAGGAAGGGTACACAATGCACTGTATTATCCACCTATGTTGAACTTGAACAAATTCATTCAACCTGGTTTTACCATTTATAGAGTAGCAGAACTATTCAAAGAACCCATCAACAGAGAATTTGCTACCAGCTTTTTTAACGGCTATGGCACAGAGATGAATATCATGGTACCTGGACAACCTGCTTGGACTGAAAAACAATATGCTTTTTTAGGAAAAACAACGAAGCTATTACGATTACTTTCTGATAATTTTAATGCTTCCAATGTCCTGCCGTTAATACCAACAATGGTAGATAGTATCTGGGTGAACAAATGGGCGACCAATCAAAAAACGGTTTACACTATTTATTCTATTATTCCACAGGGCTTTAAAAATGAATTATTTGAAGTAATTCATAAATACAATTGGCATTTTGTAGATCTCTACCATCATCAATTATTGAAACCCAATTACAAAAATGGCAAATATTATATCGTGGCAGAGACAGAAGCCTTTCATCAAAAATACCTAGGTACCAACAATGAAGGTGCCGTTGATTGTATTGTGCAGCTACCTAAACTAATTGAGGCCACCATTGCCAACAATTATTTAAACTTATCGCTATTAAAAAACAACTATTCCAACACTAAAAATTTAAGTATTGAAATTTGGAAATCCGAAACCGGCTTAGAAAAACCTGATTTGGTTTTAGCTTTTAACAATCAGTCCATCTCTATTCAAAAAGCTTTTGATCGATTTGAAGGTAAACTAATTGTACAAGTGATACAAATAGATAGCCTTGGTTATAAAACTTTATTGGATGAAACAGTGGCCTATCTTCCTATAAGTGAAGCAAGGCCGGTGGATCCTATAATTGCTACAAAAGATAGTGCTTCAATTGCTGATATTTCAACTAATAGTCGCACACAGAATATGTCCTTAATTCCTGCTGGAAAATTCATCTACAAACAAACCCATGGAGATGATTTTATTCCTTATCCAACCTATCTAGACAGTAGTGAAATAAATATGTCTGCCTATTGGATGGATAAATTTCCAGTGACCAATGGTCAATTTTTTGAGTTTATAAAAGCAGCTAAATATCAACCCACTGATACCGTAAATTATTTAAAACATTGGGTAAATGGTAGGCCTAATGCTATGGATGAAAAAAAGCCAGTGATTTATATTAGCTATGAAGATGCACTTGCTTATGCCCAATGGTACCATAAATCCATTCCCTCTGAAATTGAATGGCAATATGCAGCGCAAACAAGTAATTTAAATGAATGGCCTTGGGAACAAAAGATCCCGGTAACCAGAACCTATGAAGAAGTAACCAATACTTTGAGTGTGATTAAAATCAATGGCATTGACAGCAATTTTTGTAATTTAGGCAATGGTATATTAGATTCAGTAGGAACTTATAGTAAAGGGGTAAACCCCAATGGACTCTATGATTTGGTGGGATCGGTTTGGCAACTCACAAGCTCGGAATATGCTTCAGGAAGCTATGCTTATCAACTATTAAAAGGAGGAAGTTATTTTAAACCGGCAGGCAGTTGGTGGTATGTGCAAGGTGGCCCCAGAGAATTAACTTATGCGCAATATTTATTAAAAGTTAGCCAAGGTTTTGAAAGAAATGGAACAGTAGGCTTTAGATGTATCTATAAAAATAATTCAAGCAATTAAAATCAGAAGACATGAAAAAATCAAACTTATTTCAAAAATTATTTCAAAAAAATAATTCAACAAATACTACAGCTGTTTCTATAGCAATGCTTTTTGTTTTGATTTTATTGTTCCATCCATCTATTCAAGCCCAAACCAATTCGGTTAAAATAGAACCAGTCAATTTTTCCAATGTGAATGTCACAGATGATTTTTGGAAACCCAAAATGGATTTAGTAGCCACCAAAACATTAGCAGCATGTATTTATCAAACCGAAGAAAAAACGCCTAGAATTAGAAATTTTGAAAAAGTAGCAAGAAAAAAAGGGGAAAAGCATGAAGGCGTATTTTATGACGATTCTGATGTGTTTAAGGCATTAGAAGCAATGGCCTATGCCATTAAAACAAGTCATGATAAAAATTTAGAAGCCAAGGCCGATGAGTGGATTGATAAAATTACGGCGGCACAATTGGAGGATGGTTATTTAAATACTTTTTATACTTTAACTGGCTTAGATAAAAGATGGTCGGACATGAGCATGCATGAGGATTACAATGCAGGTCATATGATTGAAGCCGCCGTTGCTTATTATGATGCTACTGGGAAAAGAAAATTTTTAGACGTGGTCATTAAATGGGCCAATTATTTTGATTCCTTATTTGGGCCAGGCAAACGTGATTGGGTCACTGGTCATCAGGAATTAGAATTGGCCTTGGTCAAATTATACCGTGTCACCAATGATAAAAAATATTTAAACTTGGCAGATTGGTTATTGTCAGAAAGAGGAAAAAAATTAGCCAAGGGTTATACTTGGACTGAATGGAAGGACACCGCCTATGCGCAGGATGCTGTTCCAGTTAAAGAACAAAAAGAAATTACCGGTCATGCGGTAAGGGCCATGTATTTGTATACTGGGGCCGCAGATGTAGCAGCACATACAGGAGATCAGGATTATGTCAAAGCCATGCGTAGGGTCTGGGAAGATGTAGTTTTTAGAAATATGTACATCACCGGTGGTATTGGTTCTGCTGGTAGCAATGAAGGCTTTACCAATGATTATGATTTACCCAATGAACAGGCTTATTGCGAAACCTGTGCATCGGTAGGGATGGTATTTTGGAACCAAAGAATGAATAGTTTAACAGGAAGTGCCGAATACATTGATGTATTAGAAAAAAGTTTGTACAATGGAGCCTTGGATGGATTGTCTTTAACTGGGGATCGATTTTTTTATGGAAATCCTTTGGCCTCCTCTGGTAAGAATGCGAGGAGAGAATGGTTTGGAACGGCTTGTTGCCCCGCCAATATTGCTAGATTAATTGCCTCTTTGGGTAATTATATTTATGGTTATTCCAATGGTAAAATTTTTGTGAACCTTTTTGTAGGCAGCAATACCAATTTTAAACTACCTAACGGAGACATGCAATTTACAATGGCTACCAATTATCCATGGGCAGGGTCAATGAAATGCACTTTAAATATGAAAAAGAAGCAATCGGTACCAATTGCATTTAGATTGCCTGGTTGGGCCAATGGAATTCCAGCCCCTGGTCAACTATACTTTTATGACAAGGACACAAAAGACGATAAACCTATTGTCCTTATAAATGGGAAGGAAGTGAATTATCAAATAGAAAATGGCTATGTATTAGTGCAACAAGAATGGAAAAACAATGATGTCATTGAATACAAATTGCCCATGGAAGTTAAAAAAATAATGGCTAGGGATGAATTAGTTCAAGACATTGGCCGTATAGCATTACAAAGAGGCCCAATAGTGTATTGTGTAGAAGCAGCGGACAACAATGGGAAAGCTTGGAATTTGATTGCGCCAAGTAAAAGTTTATTTACCACAGAAGCATTTTCGGTCTTAGATGAAAAAGTAATTAGTTTAGTAGCCAATTTACCTGTGGTGCAATTGAGTGCAGATGGATTATCAGCACAAACAATAGTGCAAAAAATTAGAGCCATCCCTTATTATACTTGGTGCAATAGAGGAAGTAATTCCATGCAAGTTTGGTTACCTACCAGTTTTAAGAATGAAAAAATAAATTATTAATGTTTATTTTTCTTTGCTAAAGCAATGGGCTCAAAAGGCCCAAATTGATGTTGAGTTCTAGAAAAGCTATCAGCATAAGGGCCAAAAGGATAGTCTATAGGTTTGGTAGCTAGTACTGGCCAGTCTTTGGATTTATCTTTGCTTGGTCTTGGTTGTGCATTGATATAGGCTGCTACATCCCATGCATCTTGATTGTTTAAAGTAGGAGTATGGTAATTAATTCCATTGGGCATATTGTTTTTAATAAAGCCAGCGAGTTTTGACAATTGAAATAAACCAGCCGCATCATTGTAACTATGCATTCCCCATAATGGCGGATACAAATACATTTTACCAGTGGAATCCATTGCACCTGCTCCATTGGCACCATGGCATTTTTGACAATTTTGCAGATACACCATTTTACCTTGGGTAGGATTGGCTGCCTCTTTTAAGTAAGGTAATATTTCTATACCCGATCCTTTTACTTTTTTACCTTTTGGAACCTCATTACCTAACCATTGAATATAAGCATAGATGGCTTTCATTTCTTTTGAATTGGTATCTAATGCCTTACCATTTAAACTGCGTTCCATGCAATCATTGACTCTTTTATAAATAGATTCAATACTCCCAGATCTTTCTCTGAATTTAGGATAAGTGGAATAAACCGAACCATAATTTAAACCCCAGGGTTTGGTACCTGCTTCTAAATGACAATTTTGACAATTCATTCCATTGGTAGATTGTTGTACTGTACCTTTCGGCCCTAAATAAAAAGCAGTATGTGCAATCAATTCATAGCCATATTGTATTAATGCCCAATTTTTATTGGTGGCTAAGGGAATTTGATAATGAGAAGCACCCACCCATGCACTGGTATCCTTGGTTATTGATTGGTTCAATGATTCATTTGAATCCTTAGAAGTATTAATAAATATCGCTCGATACAAATTAAAAACTAGAAGTAAAATTAAAATTGAAATCAGCCCTTTTTTAAACATGCTATTGAATTATAAAAAAGAACGCATCATTAATTAACCCCTGCTTTTAAATAAGACCAACCTAATTCTTGTTTAATGATAACTTCTGCCACTCCTGAAGGCACAGGGATGGCTTCAATGATCAAATCGGTTTTTAAGATATGATGCTTGCGCATTGAATTTTCGCAGGCCATAAAATTCACCCCAGACTTTGTAAGTTCTGTAATTTCTTTAGCCATCGGGGTTTTAGCTGCTACCAATAAGTCTAAGGCCATTCCATGCACCACTACTTCCACCTTTAAATTTTCTGGCCAAACTTTTTGTAAGTTTTTAATATTACCCATGGTCGCAGCCCAAGCGGTGGTATCTGCTGTATTTAATTGGATGACAATTTTATGTGTAGCAGGCGGATTGGAATTATTTGATTGTGCAACTAATGTGGCAGTACAAAAAAAGGTACTAAAAAGAAATACTATAAGTTTGAATTTTGACATCTGATTGATATTTATTTAAATTATGGTAGGCTAGCCACTTGTTGATTGTAATAATTTAGAAAATTAATAAAATCTTTTTCATTTTTTAATTTTGATTTTTTCTTGGTGTATGCTTCAATTATGGATTTATTGGGTAAAAGTGCATAAAGTTCTGCTTGGTCTAATTTTCTTAATTTTTCCACACTGGTAGGGGTGTATTTTAAAAAATAAAAAGAATTCTCAGAAAAAGCATTCACTTTAAGGGTGGCAAATAAGGAATCTTTCTGAATTATCTTATTCGTATTTTGTTTTAATAACTGCACTTTGCCATCGTTCAAGACTTGTACAAACTGATGCGCTCTCAAAAGGTTTTTAGAATCGGTGAATCCTTTTTCTAAAACAATTTCGTTGGAACCATCAGTACTGTCATAAAGTATTACTACTTTTTTGATGATTTCTTTGTTGGCCACCAATTCAGTTTCTTTTTCATCTAAAAAATGAATTTGATCTGAATAGCTATTGTATCTCACATTAATGGTGGCAATAGGGTGTAAGCCAAGGTCATAAATGGTGGCTTTGCGCCAGTCTCCAAAAACAAAGGGGGTACCTGAAATATCTGCATATTTCATCCCCTTAACCATACCATCTACATCGTATACCCCAAAAGGATCAATATTGAAGGTTAAATTGGCTGTTTTTAAACTGGACATTTCTGGTGCAGCAGCTGCGCCAGAACCATTCACTTGACTTTTTGCAGTAGTGAATGTAAAAACTACAACTGCTAGAATTAGAATATTTTTCATGTTCAATGATTATATCTTTAAATATAAACAATATTTTTAATGAATTATATTTTATAAGATCAATAAAATATATTATAAATTTTAATAATAAACCCTAAATCCCTAAATTTGTAAAAAATATAATTAATGAAAACTACTACCATCAAATACATCCTATTTTTATCTCTTGCTTTTACCTCCATTTCTTGCGATAAATTAGCCGCCATTATACCCGATATCCATGTGAATGTTCCATTGGATATTACGATAGATGTTAAGGCTACAGATCCTTCAACTTATTCTTCAAAATTCGAAGTATCTGGCTTGAACGATTCAATATCTAAATATAAAAATTTAATTAAAGATTATGTGGTGGATAGTGTAACTATGTCTTTATTAGAAGTAAAATTACCTGCATCTAATAATAGAAGTCTCTTTACTTATCTTACTTTTAATATTATAACTGATCAAGCAAGTGTATTAATACCAAATATAGATTTATTATATTTAACTGAAATTGGTAATTACTATAATGCAAGTTATTCTGAAACATTCAAATCAATTGTAATCTCAGCTGGCGGGAAAGCTGAAAATATAAATTTACCTGGGCAATATTTGACTTTTATAGGGAATACCTTAAAAACTACCAATAAACTATCTGGAACTATATCTGCAACTACACAAAGTAAACCCTTAACTGTTAAATTAAGATTAACTTTTTACGCTACTGCTAAAACGCATTAATTTTTGTAAAATAATTTTATAAAGCCTCTGAAAATTCAGGGGCTTTTTTTTGTAATAAATTCTAACAAGCAAATATTATATATTAACTATAGAATAATGCTTATCAAATTAAAGTTAAAATATATTTTAAAATTTAATAATAAATCCTAAATTTGTAAAAAATATAATTAATGAAAACTACTACCATCAAATACATCCTATTTTTATCTCTTGCTTTTACCTCCATTTCTTGCGATAAATTAGCCGCCATTATACCCGATATCCATGTAAATGTTCCATTGGATATTACGATAGATGTTAAGGCTACCGATCCTTCAAATTATTCTAAAACTTTCGAAGTATCAGGATTAAACGATTCAGTTTCAAAATATAAAAATTTAATTAAGGATTATGTAGTGGACAGTGTGACTATGTCTGTATTAGAATTCACAGTACCTCCAACGGCCACAAAAGATTATTATTACAACTTTCTTGATTTTGACATTTTAAATGATAAACAAAGTATATTAATACCGGATATTTATTTAAGTTATGTCGATGCGAGTAAGGGTAGTTTTTATACTAATTACCATAAAGAATTTAATTATTTTTATATTGGTACTACAGGAAAAGTTAATATAAATTTACCTAGTGATAATTTAGCTGCATTGGCTTATGCATTAAAAACTACTAACAATATATCGGGAACTATTTTGGCTTCAACTAGTGTTAAACCCTTAACTGTTAAAATAAGATTAACGTTTTACGCTACTGCTAAAACGCATTAATTTTTATAAAATAATTTTATAAAGCCTCTGAAAATTCAGGGGCTTTATTTATTTATACCATTGTTTTTTAGTAATTTCAGTAATAGGCTAATCTTTAAATTCAATAGCAATGAAATCAACACATTTATTAATTACATCCACATTGGTAATTATTTTACTATTTACAAATAAAAACATTTCAGCGCAGGTTAAAAATCCAAATAATCATTATGAAGCCTTAATTCAGCTTTTTAAAGATTGGCGTCAATTTGAAAATCCCCCTTTATTGAATGGGGCGCCTGATTATACAGTAGCTAGTTTTAATCGTCGCCAACCCACCTTTATTAAATTGCAGCATCAATTAAATGCCATAGATACCACAGGCTGGCCGATTAAAAATAAAGTAGATTGGCGTATTGTTTGGGCCGAAATGAATGGCTATGATTTTAACAGAAGAATTTTAAAACCATGGCAAAGAGATCCTGCTTTTTATAAATCTTTATGGACATCAAGGTCGGATGTACCAGCCCATGAAGGGCCCACCATGCATGGGATCACCGATAGCTGGAAGTATAGTTTCCCTTTAAGTACTGGGGACAAAGCCAAACTGATGGCTAGCCTTAAAATAATTCCTTCCATCAATCAACAAGCTAAAATTAATTTAACAGGCAATGCCAAAGAATTATGGATTGCTGGCATCAGAGACATGCGCACACAAAGTCAAGAATTAGCTGAAATTTTAACCAAACCAGGTTGTGCAGCAGACAAAGAATTAAATCAAGTAATTAAAGATGGAATTGCTTCTACTAATGATTTGGTTGCCTGGTTAGAAAAAGAAAGCTTGAAAAAAACAGGGCCCTCAGGCATTGGTAAAGAAAATTACAATTGGTATCAAAAAAATGTACACTTAGTGCCACTAAGTTGGGAGCAACAAGTTTTACTTTTAAAAAGAGAACTGACTCGTGCTTGGGCGGCTTTAAAATTAGAAGAACATAAAAATAAAAACCTTCCCTTACTTGAACTAGCCAATAGTCCCGAAGCCAATGATCTACTGGCTGAAAAATCATTTAATAGTTTGATTACATTTTTGGATAAGCAAGAAATAATGACCATCAAACCTTATTTTGATTCCGCCATTAGAGCCCATAAAGTTGATTTTTATCCTGCCGCCCAACGTAATTTTTTCCAAATTACCGCTGCCTATGATCCAAGACCTTTGTATTCTCATTTTTATCATTGGTTTGAGTTAGCTAGAATGGATAAAGAACCACTAGAGAACCCGATTAGAAGAGCACCCTTACTTTATAATATTTTTGATACCCGTAATGAAGGCTTGGCCACCACCGTAGAAGAAACTTTCTTGCAAGCAGGACTTTACGAGAACAATCCAAGGGTGAAAGAAATTGTTTATATCATGCTCGCACAAAGAGCGGCAAGAGGATTGGGTTCTTTGTATGCACAAGCCAATCTTTTAAGTATGGAAGAAGCTGGCAAGATCCATTCTGGTTATACACCAAGAGGCTGGATGAAAACCGAAAAGAAACTACTCATTTTTGAACAACATTTGTTTATGCGACAACCGGGTTATGGTTCCAGTTATATTGTTGGAAAATATCTTTTAGAAAATGCCATGGCCGAAGTAGCTCGGAACAAGGAACTTCAAAACAAAAATTTTTCCATCAAAGAATTCTTAGATCAAATCAATGAAATAGGTTGCATACCTTCTTCCTTAAGTGCATGGGAAATCTCAGGTACCGACCTTTGGAAAGAACAATAAGCTTGTTTTAATCGCTTTCTTCAAAATGTAATTGTTGGTGATGTGCTCCTGCTGCAATATGCAAGGCAAATGCACCAATGGCGGTATTGTTTAAAATATTAATCAAGGCAAAAATGCGCATATCTGCCATGGCTGCATCTAAATAATTGGGCAGATGTACGGTTAGCACAAAAAAGAACAAGAAAAAGGCCAATAAATAACTAGTAATTTTTACATAGTAATTGGCCAAAAAGGAAAATCCCACCAAGATAAAACAAGCGCCTACTAAATATGCCCATTTAATACCGCCTGGTAAAAAGCTGGGTACATACACGAGTAAATCATCTGGTTTAACTAAATGGTAAATACCTATACATATTAAGACCAAGGCTAAAATATAAATAGATATACGCGAGAAAATGTGGTAGTGGGTAAAATCGATTCTCATAATAGTATGTTTTAATACCATAAGATTACGATGATTTAATAGCCAAAAAACTGATTTTGGTTAGGTGAGGGGGTGATCCTGATACTCCCTAGCTTACAAGAGCAAGCTCTTGACGCTGATCGCATTAAAAAAGCCTCTCACTTTCGTGAGAGGCTTTGTGATTCGGATTGGATTCGAACCAATGGCCCTCATCTTAGAAGGATGACGCTCTATCCAGCTGAGCTACCGAACCATACCCTAAATTCTTAGGCTGCAAATTTAATGAAAAATAAGCCTGATTTCAAAGAAAATAGGGCTATAAATCAATCTATTGCCATTAAATCTCTAATCACCACACTAGCTACCGTACAGCCAAAAATGGCTGGCATATAGCTTAAAGTGCCAATGATGGACTTCTTAGGGAATGCCTTCTCTGTTACTATGATTTTATCTTGATCGGCTTTCTCTGGACTAAATACCACTTTTAGTCCTTTTTTAATACCTAAAACTTGTAATCGTTTTCTCACATAGCGGGCTAAATTACATTCATAGGATTTAGATATATCAGAGACTTCAATTTGAGAAGGGTCAATTTTTCCTCCTGCACCCATCGAGCTAACGATATTTAATTTTCTATCCATACATCCCTTGATCAAATCTACTTTAGCAGATAAAGTATCAATACAGTCCACCACATAATCCCATTTTTCTTTTTCTATCAATTCAATCATGGACGCCTCTTGTACAAAGGCTTCCAAAATAGTTAATTCTAATAGGGGATTGATGTCCAATAATCTTGCTGCTAAAACCTGCGCTTTAGATTTATTAATAGTAGAATGTAAGGCGGGGATTTGACGATTGATATTACTGGCATCAATGGTGTCATTATCTACAATGGTTAATTTACCAATACCTGCTCTAACGATCATTTCTGCACAAATTCCACCAACACCTCCCAGTCCTATTACAAGTACATTCTTGCTCATTAGTTTTTCCACTAGTTCATCTCCTAACATTAATTGAGTTCGACTCATCCAATAAGGTATCATGTTGTATCTTTATTTTTATAATTATTATGCTATGCGCTACTACATTTTTAGTGCCCTATTGTTGGCCTTATTCTTACCTACAGCTGATGCACAAAATTCGGGGAATAATTCGATAAATCTACTTACGCAAAAAAAAGGGGTAAGCATTCGCGCTTTAAGTATCCCCAACGAAAATACCATTTGGGCCAGTGGCAGCAAGGGCAGTATCGCCTTATCCTTAGATGGCGGAAAAAACTTTATATGGAAACAAATAAAAGGCTATGAAAATCGCGATTTTAGATCCCTTCATGCTTGGAATAAGTTGGAAGCCATTGTAGCTGCCATTGCAGCGCCTGCTATCGTTTTAAAAACCAAGGATGGGGGCGACTCTTGGTACAAAGTATATGAAAATGCAGATACTTTAATGTTTTTAGATGCAATTCATTTTAAAGACAGTTTAAATGGAACTATTGTTGGAGACCCCATTAAGCAAAAAATATTTTTATTAACGAGCAATGATCAAGGAGAAAATTGGCAAGAAGCAGCAGCTACCTATTTTAAATCCATTTTAAAAGAAGGGGAGGCATTTTTTGCTTCGAGTAATTCCAATATAGCCAGTGTCAATGGTACAAATTTTTTTGTCACTGGTGGTTTAACGAGTAGGCTTTGGATCAATGGAACGGCCATTGATTTACCCATTGTACAAGGGGAAAAATCTACAGGGGCGAATAGTATGGCAATTAATCCTTCAAAGAATTCAATTATTATTTTGGGTGGTGATTTTACAAAAAAAGAAAATGCAGAAAAAAATATTACAGGGTTTGAATTTAGCAGCTATGCAAAACCTAAATGGAATAGTGAAGATTCCTTAAAATATAAAAGTCTTTCCAAATGGGCAATCAATAAAAAACTAGGTAATCCTCATGGTTATAAATCTTCTGTGGTTTATATCAATAATAAATGGTTAATTACTTGTGGAACTTCAGGTGTAGATATTTCAAAAAATAAGGGTAAAAATTGGGATTTAATTTCAACAGAAAGCTTCCATGTTGTGCAAAAACAACCCGGCAAGCAAGCCGTTTTTTTAGCCGGCATAGATGGACGAATTGGCTACCTCAATTTGGACTCTTTTTGATATTTATTAAAAAAACAAGTAAAATCATTTTTAATTTTCAATACTTGATGTAACTTAGTAGAGATATGAAAAAATACCAAGCAATTATATCTTTCGAAATGGATGAAGATTTCATGTCCTTTGTTCCTCCTCACCGTACTTATATCAATTATTTATTGAATAAAGGCATCATTGACAGTTATGCGGTAAGCATGGAAACTCAAAATTCTTGGATCACCATCAATGCCAATAACAAAAAAGAAGTAAAGGATTACCTTGATAAATCCCCATTAATCAAGTACTGGAACTATGAAATAGTGGAGCTTTTTGTATATGATAGTCAATCTACTAGACTTCCTGCGGTACAATTAAATTAAATCACCTTTTTTTTGGGGAATTCCTATTTGCCCCTTATTTTTGCACTCCTCAAAAGGGGGCATAGCTCAGTTGGTTTAGAGCATCTGCCTTACAAGCAGAGGGTCCGCGGTTCGAACCCGTGTGCCCCCACATCTTAAAGTCCTTCTCGTTTATTCGAGGAGGACTTTCTGTTTTAATAATGAGTATATTTAAAAACAAATAATCCCAATGAAGTCAGCAACAATTTTGCTTTTTTGTATACTGCTTAGTACTGTTCAAATAAGTTTTTGCCAAAATGTACGATTCAAACAATTGGACAAAGCAAACAAAGTAGAAGTGTATATTGAAGGGGAATTTTTTACCGCATTTCTTTACCCCAACAATATGGAAAAGCAAACTTTGTATCCCATTATCAATGCCCATGGAAAATACATAACCAGGGGTTTCCCCTTAGAACCAAGATCATTTGAAAGAACAGACCATCCTCATCAAGTTGGCTTTTGGTTTAATTTTGGGGATGTGAATGGATTAGATTTCTGGAACAATTCCTATGCTATAAAAACAGCGGATAAACCAAAATACGGTACTATAAAATTCATTAAAATTGTATCCATCCAACCTAAAAAGGGGCAATTGGTTACGAGTGCAACATGGGTAGACCATAACAATAACCTATTACTTACAGAAGAATCTAGTTTTACTTTTGCTGGAAAAGGCTTGTATCGTTCTATTGAACGTTCAACCAAACTAACCGCCCAAAAAGAAATTAAATTTACGGAAAACAAAGAAGGTTTGATTGGACTAAGATTGGATAGATCTTTTGAAGAACCAGCTACCGTTGCTGAAACTTTTTTAGATGCCAATGGTAATGAAACCAAAATACCTGTGCTCAACAATGATGGCGTAAATGGTATTTATAGAAATAAAGAAGGATACAAAGGGCCTGATGTTTGGGGTAAGCGTTCTAGCTGGGTGGCTTTAAGAGCCAAAAAAGACAATGAAATTGTTACTATTGTTTTATTGGATCATCCAAACAATCCTAATTATCCTGCCTGGTCCCATGCAAGAGGCTATGGTTTGTTTGCCATGAACAATATAGGTGGTAGGGCTTTTGATAAAAATACTAGCCCAGTGCAATTAATTTTACAAGCAGGTCAATCGGTAGTCTTTAAACATAAATTAATTATTGGAGATGATTTATCGGATGAGGCCATAAATAAAATGGCTATGGATTTTAAAGATTAACTTTGTACTTATGCAAGTATTCACTACCCCTAGCAAAATTATTATTACCTGTCATAAATGGTTAGCACCCTCTTTACAAAAAGAAGTGATGGCATTAGGTTTTACCCCAGACAGAGTTTTTCAAACAGGGGTGGAGCTTACAGGTACAGTACAGAATTGCATCAAATTGAATTTGAATTTAAGATGTGCTAGTCAGGTAATGTATTCTATCAAAGCTTTTCTTTGTAATGATCCAGAGGAATTGTATAAAAACTTGGTGACAGTGGAATGGGAAAAATTAATTAAACCATCGGGTTATTTTTCTGTAACAAGTAATGTTTTTCATCCCACCATCTCTACTAATTTATATGCCAATTTAAAAGTAAAAGATGCCATAGTGGATAGAATGCGTGAAATTAGCAATCAACGTCCTTCCACTGGTTCTGAACTAGCTGGTGCAGTGGTGTATTTGTTTTGGAAAAATGAGGAAGCAGAAGTTTTTATAGATACTTCTGGAGAAACCTTAGCCAAACATGGTTATCGAAAATTACCCGGTACAGCGCCCATGTTGGAAGCATTGGCTGCTGCAACTATATTGAGCACTAAATGGAATCAAAAAGCCGCCTTTGTGAATCCAATGTGTGGTTCAGGCACCTTGGCCATTGAAGCTGCCTTAATTGCCACCAAGCGTGCCCCTGGTTTATTGAGGTCGAATTATGCATTCATGCATATCAATGGCTATGATGCCGCTATGTATCAAACGGAGAAAGAAAAATTAACAACACAAATAATTAAATTACCAGGCTTACAAATCATTGCTTCTGATTTAAGTAAGAAAGCTATTGAAATAGCCAAGGCCAATGCAACGGTGGCAGGTGTGGCACACTTAATTTATTTTCAAGATGGTGATTTTGAAACCACCAATATTCCAGTTGCTGAGGAAGGGGCTGTGCTTATGTTTAATCCAGAATATGGAGAAAGATTAGGAGAGGAGCTTGAATTAGAAGCCACTTATGCCCGCATGGGTGATTTCTTAAAAAACAATTGTAAAGGTTACTTGGGCTATATATTTACAGGCAATTTAGAATTGGCTAAGAAGATACGATTAAAACCAAGCAGACGCATTGAATTTTACAATGCTACCATTGATTGCAGGTTATTAGAATATGAGATGTATGCAGGTACCAAAAGGGTGGATAAGCTCATTGAAACCATCCCTTAGTATAAATTTACTTTTTAATCGGAAATTTTTGATTGTGAATTAATAGGTACTTAGAGGTCTCATAAATGGTTTTAGTGAAAAGATCCATTTGCTCTTGCACACTATCATTTTTTACTGGTTCATTGTTGACCACACTTTCAAATATGGGCTTATTCGGATTTTTTAATTGATACCCATAATAGTATTCATTGTTTAGTACGCCTATTTGTTGATTAAAGTCGTCGTATAAAAAGATAGTGTTATTGTTTTGTTGAACAGTATTAAATACATTTTTTCCCATGGTTGTATTGGTATAAGAAATGTTACATAAGGAAGCTATACTTGGCATTACATCCACCTGTGAAACAGGCATCGCATATTCTTTAGCTTTGAGTATTTTAGGGGCATAAAATAAAAAGGGTATATGCATATTGGTTAAACCCTGTTCCGTGAAGGCCTTGGGTAGCATATTGCCTGCATCTCCTTTAATGCCATGGTCTCCAATAAATACAAATAAAGTCTCATTAAAATATTTTTCTTTCTTAGCCGCTTCTATAAATTGTTCGATACAAAAATCGGTATAGCGGAAAGCATTGTATTCATCGTTGTTCTCAAATCCAAATTTTAACAAAGAATCATTAGCAACTGTTTTTTGATGAAACAATTTTAAATCAGCAGCAGGAATGGTATAGGGACGATGATTGTCGGCCGTTTGAATTATGGCAAAGAAAGGTTTGACATTGCTACTTAAAGTTTTGTTGGCTTCCATGAACAAATCTTTATCACTGATGCCCCATACATTAATTTCAGATGACTGATATTTTCCTTGTTCGTAAATAGTTAAATCGGTAATATTATTATTCAAAACACCTCTTATATTTGCCCAACTAGTGCTGCCTCCTAAAAAATAATATTTTTCAAAATTTTTAAATTCAGACAGGATGGTATGCTGATCCACCGCCAATGGATTTCTGCTGGAAGTTTTGCCTTCTAAGATATCTGGCGTACCTGTTAGAATGGCCCATACACCTCTTGCAGTTCCATAGGCAGGAGAAAATGCCCTGTTAAAATAGACCCCCTGTTTTTTCATCTCATTAAAATAGGGCGTGGTATTCAGTGGATTGCCCATCATTGAGCTTTTGTAAGCAGAAAAAGATTCACATATCACTAGTACAACGTTTTTTATTTTACGCGCAGTCGTATCATTGACAGATGGGCTATTAATTCTTGTAAATTGAAAATTATTTGCATTTTGTTGATTGCTAGGAATAGATAAATAATTAGACAGCAAAACATAATTATTTTTTATTAAGTTGGTATCTATTTTTGCAGACCTGAAATTAAGCGTACTAAAAAAAGATTGCATGGGATTCAATGCCACATTGGCTTTGTAGTCAGTTCCTAAACTATAGGCATCACTCCATCTTAAAGGATATTGACCACCTGAATAAACTACATTTCCAATAGCGCTATAAATTAGCACAAGAAAGAAAACAATTTGTAGGCATATATTTTTGATCTTACCATTGGATGATTCATATTTATTACTGAATGCATACGTAAAAGAAATTAATTTATACAAGATAAATTCAAGCACTAAAAAAATTAATCCAATTAAAAGGATGGGATAGGATTGCCACATCATTTGTAAAGATATAAGCGGGTTGTCGATATAGCTTAAAATACTTGCATTTAATCTTTGGTGCACATAAGTATAATGGATAAAATCTGCCGTATAAAAAAACAATAAAACTGTACCAAAAATCATCCAAATTATTTTTCCTAATTGTTTGCCTATATTTTGTTGGAATGGATGAATTGGTTTAAAATAAGAAAAAAGTAATACCAACAGCATTACAATAGCCACATACCTAAGATCATATCTAAAGCCTAACTTATAGGCTGCACCTAAGATATTATCCCCTGAAACAGGTGCTTTGAAACGATAAACAAATACTATTCTTAATAAGGTCATTATTATCAAGAAAAAAAATCCTGATAATAAGGTCCAAATAATGGTTTTAGATAGAAATGTTTTTTTCATAATGGAATAATTAATCATACAATAAATAGGGGGCCATTGTTTTTTCCCATTGAGTTACTTTGAGTGCAGCTACTACTTTATTTAACCAATCCTTGAGCGGTAAATCAAATAGTATTTCTGCATCTGGTATACCAAGAAGTAAAGATAAATGATTGGCACCAGATGGATTCACGTTGGTAGGATAGGCCTGCCATTTAAAATCTTGTGGGTGGATGTCTTTAATCAATTTCAATAAAATGAGCCCTGTTAAAACCGGATTAAATACATTAGGGGCAATTACTTTTATTCTTAAACCTTTGATAGTTTCTACTTCATTACCAATTAATAAGGTCAATCTTAAGGTTTCAATTTTAATTTCCTCTTTTAAAATATTTTGCCAAACTAGTTCAATGGCTGGCATATTGAACCAACTAGCCCCAATCCATTCAAATGAATAATCCGAGCCTCTGCCCATAGAAACATTGGTGGCTTCAAACAAACATAACCCAGGATACAATAAACAAGCTTCAAAATTTTGAAGGGCCGGTGATGGGTTGATCCATTTATAATTCCAATCAAAGAATAAATCCTCTCTTTTCCAATTTTTACATGGTATTACATCTAAATTGGCCTTCCATTTTTGACTTTCATTAAAATACTTGGCCAATTCACCAAAGGTGGATTGATGTTTGATAGGCATAGGGAACCTACCAATAAAACTACTCAGCGATGCATCTAATAAAGGCCCTTCTACCATGGAGAATAAACCGCCCAATGGATTGGGTCTGTCTAAAATATAAATGGGCAAATTAAATTTTGCAGCCGTTTCAATAAAATAACTCATCGTCCATAAATAAGTATAAAAACGAGTACCAGCATCGGGTATATCAAAAACCAAAATTTCAATGCCTGTTAAATCTTCTTTGCTGGGCATTAATTGGTCATTGTACAAACTAATAATAGGTAATTGAGTAAGGGGGTCTATTGAATTTTTAATTTTCAATCCATCTTCCCCTTTGGTCGAAATTCCGTGTTCAGGAGAAAACAATAAAACAAGGTTAAACCCAGCCTCTGTTAAAGCTTTTCTGCTCGAGATCCCTTTATTTGTAGTGGCCGCATCATTGGTCAAAAAAGCAATCCTTTTTGTTTTCCAAACTGGAGGCTTGGCTAGTAAAGTATCTATTCCAAATTGAATACTCATTGTAAATTCGAAGGCTTAAACTGTAAATTTAATTTCAAATTTTCCATTACATTAAAAATAATGGGACATCTATCATAATGCATATAAGTTGTAAAAAGTCTTTTATTAAAATCGGGCACATGAAAAGCAGGAAATTCTCTGCATCCTGCAAAACGATGTTCATAGACACTACAACTTTTTTCTACCAAAAAATGACAAGGAATGGAATTAATGACCATCCGCCCAGATTCTCCTTTGGATATATAGGCTTCATCAAAGTCGTCCCTAGATTTACCCAAATGTTGGGCTAAATTAGTGGCTTCCTCTTCATCGATATTCACCATTAAACTCTTGCAACAATTGCCACAATCGGTACAATTGATCTTTGGACTAATGGTTTCAGACAGGTCAAATACTGCTTTATCTAATTCCTGGCTGTCCACCTGCCTCAAAAAAGACTGAAATTGATCATTTTCAGGAGCAAGGTCTGCAGCCTTAGATTTAATGAAATCTAGGTCAACAATGGGGTATTTTGGGTCAGTTTTGATGCTTTAAAGATAAGAGATTAATCGTTTATCCACATAAAAGGGTGAATTGGTGAGAAGTAAAATTGGGGTAACCACCGTGCTCATTAAATTTGCAGACGGAGAAGGGCAATTTTTGCACCTAAAGCATTGATAATTATGGCAGAAACTAAGTTACCGGTAGAATACAACGAAGACTCGATTAGATCCCTAGATTGGAAAGAACACATACGTTTAAGACCTGGGATGTACATTGGAAAATTAGGGGATGGTTCGGCACCCGATGATGGTATATATGTACTGATGAAAGAAGTCATTGACAATTGTATCGATGAACATACCATGGGCTATGGCAAACAAGTAGAAATTTCCATTCAAGACAAAACAGTCACGATTAGAGATTATGGTCGTGGTATTCCTCTTGGAAAAATTGTAGATGTAGTAAGCAAAATTAATACGGGGGCCAAATACGATAGCAAGGCCTTCCAAAAATCGGTGGGTTTAAATGGTGTAGGTACAAAGGCTGTGAATGCACTAAGTGAAGATTTTTTAGTGACTGCCTTTAGAGAAGGGAAACAAAGATCGGCCAGCTTTAAAAAAGGACAACTGATTCAAGAAACCAAGGAAACAAAAACCACCGAAGCCAATGGTACACTCGTGGTGTTTACACCCGATAGTTCCATGTTTAAAAATTTCCATTTTATTCATGAGTACATAGATGGTCAACTTTGGAATTATTGTTATTTGAATGCTGGATTGAGTATTCTTTTCAATGAAAAGAAGTATGTAAGTAAGAATGGATTATTGGATTTATTGGAAAGAAAAACCAATCCAGATGAACTTCGTTATCCCATCATTCATTTAAAAGGAGAGGATATTGAAGTGGCTTTGTCTCATAATAACGATTACGGAGAAGATATTTTTTCTTTTGTCAATGGACAATACACCACACAAGGAGGGACGCATCAACAAGCATTTAGAGAAGCCTATGTAAAAGTAATCCGCGATTATTATAAAAAGGATTACGAAGCCTCTGACATTAGAACCAGTATTGTGGCAGCAGTATCGGTGCGTGTGCAAGAACCTGTCTTCGAAAGTCAAACTAAAACCAAATTAGGTTCACAAAATGTAGCAGAGGGTGGCCCAAGCATGAAGAACTTTGTGACAGAATTTTTAGCCAAGGAATTAGATAATTTCTTACACCGTAATCCAGCAACTGCCGAAGCATTGAAAAAACGCATCGAGCAAAACGAACATGAGCGTAAAGAATTGGCAGGCATCAAAAAATTAGCCAATGAGCGTGCTAAAAAAGCCAACCTGCACAATAAAAAATTAAGAGATTGTCGCGTGCACTTGAACGACGATTTGCCTACTAAGAATAAAGAAATGTTTATTTCCTTACAACAAGGAAGCACTTTGTTTATTACCGAGGGTGATTCTGCCAGTGGAAGCATTACTAAATCGCGCAATGTAGATACCCAAGCGGTATTTAGTTTAAGAGGTAAGCCCTTGAATGCTTTTGGCTTGACCAAAAAAGTGGTTTACGAAAATGAGGAGTTTAATTTATTGCAACATGCTTTAAATATCGAAGAAGGTTTAGAAGGTTTGCGTTACAATCAAATTGTGATTGCTACCGATGCCGATGTGGATGGGATGCACATACGTTTGTTGATTCTCACTTTCTTTTTACAATTTTTTCCAGATTTGGTAAAGAAAGGCCATGTATTTGTGTTGGAAACTCCATTGTTCCGTGTGCGTAACAAACAAAAAACCATTTATTGTTACAATGAGACTGAAAAACAAGCGGCCATGAAGGAATTGGGTACCAAGCCAGAAATAACCAGATTCAAGGGCTTAGGAGAAATTAGTCCTGAGGAATTTGGGAAATTTATCAATGCCGATATAAAATTGGCACCCGTAATTTTAGAACAAGGAGATCATATTCAACATTTATTAGAATATTATATGGGTAAGAATACCCAAGAAAGACAGGACTTTATTATCAATAATTTAAAAGTAGAATTGGACAAAGCGCATGATACATTTAGTATTTAATACAGCAAATATTGCAGCCTTAGAAGCAGCCATTGAATTGGATGAAAGTTTAGCAGGTAAAATTGTAGAAATTAGAGATGATTTTGCAGTAGGCCCCTTGTTAGATATTTATGAATCAGAAGGCTATCAAGCAAGAAAAACATGGTGGGAAGAAATTTTAATGCATTCGCCATATACAGACCAATTAGGTATTGTAGACGATAAATTAACGGTGCATCAATTAATACAAAGTTTGGAAGAAGATCCTACAGAAGAAATTTGGATTTGGATGGGACAGAATGCACATGATGTTAGTGGTTATTATTGGTTAATGAGCCAGTTAAAGCCCTATCAAGGCAAATTACAAGTATTGTATTTAAACAACCTTCCTTTTTTAAATGATAAAGGACAATTGTTTTATCCAGTGCATTTGTCTGAGATACCTGCCAAAGAATTTATTAAGGCAAAAAAATTAGCAAGACCTATTACTTTAAGCGAGTTTGAATTAGATCCAGATGAATGGAAAAAGATTTGTCAAGAAAACGAAGGGGTAAGATTTTTAGAAGGGGGCAAAAAATTGGCAAGCATGCCCATTACTTATTACGATAAAGAAATTTTATCCTTATTGACTAAAAATGCGCAAAAACTTCCAAGTGCGTTGGCACATATCTTAAGTAAAATGAAAATTAAAACAGGAGATGCTTTTATTGTTTATAGATTAAAAGCATTGGCAGCATTGGGTAAAATAGTTTTGGTGGGCAATTGGGAAAAGGGTTGGAAAGACATGGTGGTTCAAATGCCAGGCGGTTCATCTGTAGTAGTAGAAGATTAATAAAATAATGCAATGAGTGTAAGCGTTTCAAATATCGATGTAAAAGCAATTGACGAGCGAGGAGCACTGCATTATTTTAGTACCAATAGAACTGGCGAATTTTTACTAGTGTACCGAAATGCAGGATCTATTAGTGGCCAGCATTATCATACAGGCAAATCACCAGGTAAAAATCCTGAAGAAATGTTATTGGTTCAAGGAACCTTAACGATGAATTGGAAAAATTTGAAAAACAATGAAACAGGAACAATAGAAGTAACTGCACCTTCAAGAGTCATCATTGAACCCAATGTATGGCATGAAACAATCGCAATCACGGATATTGTTTTTATAGAATTAAATAGTTTAGTGGACGGTAGTGAAGATACGCACCGTCTCTAATTAAGTATCAATATGGCAAAAGAGAAAAATTTAAGTAGAGTAACAGACAATGAATCGGGCGTTCAAGGCCAGTATAAAAATTGGTTTTTGGATTATGCTTCCTATGTTATTTTAGAAAGAGCAGTTCCTGCGATTGAAGATGGTTTAAAACCAGTTCAAAGAAGAATCTTACATGCCATGAAAGAAATGGATGATGGAAGATTCAATAAAGTGGCCAATATCATTGGACAAAGTATGCAATACCATCCCCATGGTGATGCTAGTATTGGAGATGCCTTGGTCAATATTGGCCAAAAAGACATGTTGGTGGAAACCCAAGGAAACTGGGGGGATGTAAGAACTGGTGATGATGCCGCAGCAGCAAGATATATTGAAGCGCGTTTGAGTAAGTTTGCTTTAGAAGTGGCTTTCAATGGCAAAACCACCGATTGGGCATTGAGTTATGATGGTCGTAAGCAAGAACCGGTAACGCTTCCAATGAAGTTCCCTTTATTATTAGCACAAGGGGCAGATGGAATTGCTGTAGGTTTGTCCACCAAAATATTACCTCATAATTTTTGTGAGTTGGCTGAAGCCTCTATCAAACATTTAAGAGGAAGAAAATTTGAATTGTTGCCCGATTTTCAAACAGGGGGCATGATTGATACTTCTAATTACAATGATGGTAAAAGAGGGGGCAAGGTAAGAGTGCGTGCACATATAGAAGAGTTTGATAAAAAGACTTTATTGATTAAAGATGTGCCCTACAGTGTGACCACTACCCAATTAATGGAGAGCATCACCAAGGCCAATGATCAAGGAAAAATTAAAATAAGAAAAGTAACAGATGTGACTGCAGCTGAAGTAGAAATTCAGATTGATTTAGCAGCAGGCATTTCTCCTGATATTACCATTGATGCCTTGTACGCCTTTACAGATTGTGAAATAAGTATTTCGCCCAATGCTTGTGTGATTGTGGGTCAAAGACCACAATTTTTAGGTGCTTCCGATTTATTGCGTCATTCTGTGGAGCATACCAAGGGTTTGTTGCAAGCCGAATTGCAAATTCAATTGAAAGAATTAGAAGACAAATGGCATTTCACGAGTTTAGAAAAAATATTCTTCGAAGAAAAAATATACAAGGAATTAGAGAAAAAACATGCTACTTGGGACAAAGTGATAGAAGCCATTGACGAAGCCTTCCACCCTTTTAAGAAGAAATTTAAAAAGCCCATCGAACGCACCGATTTATTAAAATTAACGGATAAGCCTGTAAGAAGAATCTATAAATTAGATATTGACGAATTGAATGCTCAAATTAAAACCATCGAAGAAGAAATTAAAGAGGTAAAAAATCATTTGGCCAATTTGGTAGATTATGCAGTGGCTTATTACGAGAACCTAGTGAAGAAATATGGCAAGGGTAAAGAAAGAAAAACTGAAATAAAAGAATTTGATACCATACAAGTAAAACAAGTGGCCATTGCCAATACAAAATTGTACATCAATAGAGTAGAAGGTTTTATTGGAACCAGCTTGAAAAAAGATGAATTCTTATTTGATTGTACCGACTATGATGACATCATTGCTTTTTCAAAATCGGGGGTCATGAAAGTCGTAAAAGTTTCTGATAAAGTATTTATCGGTAAAGACATCCTACATGCAGCTGTGTTTCAAAAGAATGACGAACGCACTACCTACAATATGGTTTATGCAGATGGGGCAACTGGCATTGTGTATGCTAAAAGATTCAATGTAACTGGGGTGACCCGTGACAAAGAATATTTCTTAGCAAAGAGTGCTGAAAAATCAAAAGTGCATTATCTATCCATTAATCTAAATGGCGAAGCAGAATCAGTAAAAATTATATTAAGTCCTAATTGCTCGGCACGCATCAAGGAATTTGATTTCTTTTTTGACTCTTTAGAAGTAAAGGGAAGAAGCAGCGTGGGCAATCAAGTTACTAAATACCCAGTAAAGGCAGTTAAATTGAAAGAAGCGGGCAAAAGTACTTTACTTGGCAGAAAGCTTTGGTTTGATGATAAGTTTGGCCGTTTAAATACCGATGAAAAAGGAATTTATTTGGGTACCTTTGAAGACGAGAAATTACTGGTCATTACCAAGGACGGGAATTACGAGGTCACTGATACCGAAGTAAGTCAAAGATTTGATCCTGAAAAAGTAATTTTTATGGAGAAATTTGATCCTGAAAAAATAGTCACCGCTGTATATTTAGATAAGGATAAATTACAATTCAATATTAAACGCTTCTTAATTGAAACGACCACCTTGAAAACTCCATTTACTTTTATTAAAGAAGGCGCTGGTAATTACTTAGTCACCGTATCAACTTTCGCTGAGCCTATTTTGGCAGTAAATACAGGAAGAGGCACTCAGGTAAGAAAAACCAAGTTTAAAGTAAGTAAGATGGTGGATGTAATGGGGTGGAAAGCCATTGGTACCAAGTTGGTAGACTTTTCCAAAACAGTAGAAATGAATTGGGAAAATAAAGTAGTGATTAAAGATCCTAATGATGCACAACCAGAATTGTTTTAAAATTAAAAATATACCATGTCAACAATTAATGTAGGTCAGTTTAATTTGATGCGTGTAGACCGAAAAGTTGATTTTGGTTTTTATATGGATGATGGCGCCGAAGGCATTTTACTACCTAAACGTTTTGTACCCTCAGGACTTCAAATAGGAGATACTATTAGTGTTTTTGTCTATCATGATTCCGACAATCGTCTAATTGCCACTACCCAAGAACCTTTAGCTGTGGTGGGCGATATTGCCGCTTTAAAAGTAGTAGAAGTAACTTCACAAGGTGCCTTTTTGGATTGGGGATTAATGAAGGATTTATTTGTGCCTGTTTCTCAACAGTTATCCACGATGCGTTTGGGTGGCAAATATTTAGTGAAATTATATATCGATGCACAAACTGGCAGGGTGGCTGCTACCGAAAAAATTGACAAACAAATCAACAACGATCATTTAACGGTGAAGGAAGGAGAGAAAGTAAAACTGCAAGTATTTCGTGAATCTGAAATTGGCTATGTGGTGATTGTGAATCAAGTACATCAAGGATTAGTATATAAAAATGAAGTATTTACCCATTTGCATATTGGTCAATTTATTGATGAAGCCTATGTGAAGAAAATTAGAGAAGGCAATAAATTAGACATTGGATTAGGCAAACAAGGCGGAGAAAAATTAGCCGATGACAATCAAAAAATAATCAGTCTATTAAAATCGCATAAAGGCTTCTTGCCTTATCATGACAAATCTGCTCCAGATGATATTTATGCATTTTTTGGGATGAGTAAAAAAGCATTTAAAATGAACGTAGGCATGTTGTATAAATTGAAATTAATTACCATTGAAGAAGATGGAATTCATTTAGCGCCAGAACCAACTGCAATTGCAGCAGCAGCCGTTGATTAAAATTTATCCTATGAATAAGGAAGTTTATATTGTTTCCGCAGTAAGAACACCCATTGGATCCTTTGGGGGTGCATTAAGTGCAGTGTCTGCCACAGATTTAGGGGCGATAGCCATTAAAGGAGCATTATTAAAAGCTGGATTAGCAGCAGAACATATTGACGAAGTAATCATGGGCTCGGTGATTCAAGCGGGTTTGGGTCAGGCTCCTGCTAGGCAAGCAGCCAAAAAAGCAGGACTTCCAGATAAAGTGATTTGTACCACTATTAATAAAGTATGTGCCAGTGGAATGAAATCCATTGCCATTGCTGCTCAAAATATTTTATTGGGAGATGCTGATATTATCATAGCTGGTGGCATGGAAAGCATGAGCAATGTGCCTTTTTACAATACGACCCAACGATGGGGGAACAAATATGGTGACGTAATGATGCAGGATGGGTTAGCTAAAGATGGACTAGTGGATGTTTATGATCAAGTGGCTATGGGCAACTTTGCCGACTTATGTGCTAGCAAATATGAAATTTCAAGAGCAGCACAAGATGAGTTTGCCACCAATAGTTATAAAAAAGCACAAGCAGCAATAACCAATGGTTGGTTTAAAGATGAAATTATTCCATTAGAAATACCGCAAAAAAAAGGTGCTAGCATCATAGTAGCTCAAGATGAAGAACCCACTAAAGTAAATTTTGAAAAAATTACTCAACTAAATCCTGCATTTACTAAGGAGGGTACGGTGACTGCGGCCAATGCAAGCACCATGAATGATGGCGCTGCTGCCTTAGTTTTAATGAGTGCAGAAAAAGCAAAAGCATTGGGCATTCAACCCATTGCTATTATTAAAGGATTTGCAGATGCTGAGCAAGATCCAAAATGGTTTACCACGACACCTGCATTAGCCCTGCCAAAAGCTTTACAAAAAGCAGGCTTAAAAAAAGAAGACATTGATTTTTTTGAATTCAATGAGGCTTTTTCTGTGGTTGGGATAGTCAATACAAAAATTTTAGCATTAGATATGAACAAAGTAAATGTTCATGGTGGTGCTGTGGCCTTAGGTCATCCTTTGGGTTGTAGCGGTGCAAGAATTATCGTTTCCTTAATTCATATATTACAAAAGAAGAAAGCAAAATATGGGGCTGCTGCAATTTGTAATGGTGGTGGCGGAGCATCAGCAATGGTGATAGAAGCTATAATTTAATTATTTATAACTTAGCCTGTTCCTCAATTTCTTCCATTTGAATGCCTCCATGACTTTCATCGAAAGTACATTCGCCATTTTTTATTAGCAAAATTTGAGGGGACTCATGATAGACTTTAAATTTTTCGGCAATTGCCTGAGAAATGGTTCTATAATTTAGTAAATCTAAAAAGTGAAAATTGATATTTTCTGGGGTAGCAGACCTTTCCAATCTGGCCAAGGCCATCTTGCTGATACTGCAGGTGGTACTGTGTTTGAGGATCAATTGAGGCTGTTGAAAAGAAGCGGCTGCTATAGCTTCTAGTTGGTCAATATTCGTAATGGGGTTCCACTGCATAAATAAATTATTAACCACAAATTTAATAAATTTATACCATCTTATTTCATTCAAATTAATGATTTTGCTTAGTAAGTTTACTTAACTTTACTTGATATAATGAATACCATGAAATTAGAACTTTCAAGACCCATTTGCTTTATTGATTTAGAAACGACAGGCATCAATGTAAGTACCGATAAAATTGTTGAAATTGCCATTGTAAAAATTGCACCAGATGGTAGTAAACAAGTGAAAAGGAAACTAGTCAATCCCGAAATGTCCATTCCAAAAGCAGCATCGGACATTCATGGGATTTCTGATGAAATGGTGAAAGAGGCACCCACCTTTAAACAAATCGCTAACGAAATTAAACAGTTTATTGAATTAAGTGATTTGGCCGGCTACAATAGTAATCGTTTTGATATTCCAATGTTAAATGAAGAATTTTTAAGAGCTGGAATTTCCGTAGATATTGAAACTAGGAAATTATTAGATGTACAGAAAGTATATCATATGATGGAACAAAGAACGCTGTCTGCTGCCTATAAATTTTATTGCAATAAAAATTTAGAAGACGCCCATAGTGCGGAAGCCGATGCCTCGGCCACCTGGGAGATATTGGAGGCTCAATTGGAGAAATACCCTCAAATTGGCGCTACAGTAGAAGCGGTGGTTAAATTTACTGGGGAAGACCATATTATAGACTTTGCTCGACGATTTGTATTTGAAAACGGGGTAGAAGTGTTCAATTTTGGCAAACACAAAGGGAAGCCTGTCACTCAAGTACTTAAGGAGGAACCCCAATACTATGATTGGATGATGAAAGGCGATTTTGCCCTTCATACCAAGCAGAAATTGACCGAAATACTGAATAGAACTATCCTGCAGAAGTAGAGCTTAGAAAATATCCAAAAAAACCTTAATTTTATCGATATATCCCCCCTTATAGAGTGAAAAAAATTATTTTAATACCTACCTACAATGAAAAGGAAAACATTTCTTTAATTGTGCACGCTGTATTAGGTTTAGCAGCTGAATATCATATTTTAATCATTGATGACAATTCCCCAGATGGAACTGCCGCGATTGTTAAAGGGTTACAAGCTAAATTTTTAAATCGTTTATTTATAGAAAGCAGGGCTGGAAAATTAGGTTTAGGCACCGCTTATATCCATGGTTTTAAATGGGCGCTTAACAATAACTATGATTATATCTTTGAAATGGACGCCGATTTTTCTCATAATCCAACCGATTTAGATCGTTTATTAGCTGCTTGTGAAGACGGAGCCGATGTGTCAATTGGAAGTAGATATGTAAAAGGCGGAGAAACAGAGAACTGGCCATGGGATAGGAAATTATACTCTTGGGGTGGCTCCTTTTATACTCGTTTGATTACTTGTATGCCCATCAAAGACCCCACCGCTGGATTTGTTTGTTATAAAAGCAAAGTAATCAGAGACATCAATTTAGATACCATTAAATTTATTGGCTATGCCTTTCAAATTGAAATGAAATTTGCAGCTTGGAAATTAGGTTTTAAAATCAAAGAAGTGCCTATCACTTTTATAGATAGGAAAATTGGTGTTAGTAAAATGTCCAAAGGAATTATCAAAGAAGCCATGTTAGGGGTTTTGAATATGCAATGGCAATCTGCAACAGGACGTTTTGTTAAAACAATAAAACGTATTCGTGTCAACTTTTAGAAAAGCACTTTTACAACTTCATGTATTTGTTTTATTAGCAGGTCTTACTGGCCCATTGGGTTATTTAATTCAATTGAATGGCTTAGTATTGGTTTTCTATAGAATGCTTATTACTTCCTTGATTTTATGGGCGATTCATTTTATCAGAAAAAACAAACACAGCTATACTACTAAGACCAAAACTCAATTATTAGGCATTGGTGCCATTATCGCCTTACATTGGGTTTGCTTTTACGGTAGTATTAAATTAGCCAATGTATCCATTGCATTGGTTTGTTTTTCAAGCACTAGTTTGTTTTCCTCCATACTAGAACCATTGTCAAAAAAATACAAGGTTCAAATTAAAGACATCTTGATTGGTTTATTAAGTTTGATTGGTATCTTATTGATCTTTCATTTTGATAGTAAATTTAGGATTGGCATTTTGGTAGGTTTACTCTCTGCATTATTTGCAGCCATTTTTTCCATCCTCAACAAACGCATTACAGACCATGTAGATGTCCATACCATTCAAACCTTTGAAATGACTGGAGGCTTGTTATTTTTAGTCCCATTTGTATTGATACTGAGCGCCATCAATCATTTTAACCCAATGATGATTTTACCCACTGCATCTGATTGGGGATGGTTGTTGATCTTAGCCATTGGCTGTACTGTCCTATCTAATTATCTCATGCTTTCCGCTTTAAAACAAATTAGCGCTTTTACCTTAAATGTAAGTTTGAATCTAGAACCTGTTTATGGTATTATTCTTGCTTTTATCCTATTCAAAGAACAAAAACAATTGGGCACCAGTTTCTACATTGGGTTTGCTTTAATCGCACTGTCTGTGCTGATACAAATGATTCGTATTGTTAAACAGCATAAGCTTAAACCTATAAGTTAGTAGCGCTTAGCAGTTATATTCTCTTCCTTAGAACTCAAAAATAAATCCAATAGTAGGAGTGATTAAAATGCTATTGTTGTCAGTCAAGGTTGGAATGGCATTGGAGCCATCTTTTTTTAAAGCTAAGCCATCTGTAGTTTTAAAGGTGGCATTTTCATTGTAGGAAAATATATAATAGGGAGGAGCCACCGATTTTGCGCCATACCAGTTGGTCACATCTAAATAAAAATCTAGGGTAGACTTTTTAAAATTGTACTTTTTATCTAATCTAAAATCACTAGAATTAAAATTTTTAGTTCTTAAGCTGTTTAATCTTGAATAGTCCAATACACCTACACCAAGGGTGGCAAAATTAATTTTACTCGCATCCATATCATAAGGGGTATAAGGCGTACCTCCTTGATACCTAAACTTAATGCCTAATTCCCAATTCTTTTTAAACTTGTAACCACCCGTTAAACTCAATAAATGAATATTTTCCCATGAACTTGGAATATAAGTACCGGCTACATTGCTATAATAACTTCTAAAAAAACTATAACTCATAATACCATAGAATCGCTTGGTTAGCTTTTGTTGAGCAAACAATTCATAACCATAAGTTTTACCCAATCCATTGGTGCTAATGTCTTCATTGCCTAAGATATTAAAATCTGCGCCTAGGTTGGACAAACTAATTCCTTTTTGTACACTCATCGGTACATGGTGGTATTGTTTGTAAAACACCTCTGCCGTAAAACGAGTGGCTTCAGATGGTAGGTATTCAATGCCCGTTACATAATGTGTACTTTGAATATAGTCTGCATCTCTGTTGACATAATTACCATTGTTGTCCTTAAACCCTAAAGCGGTATTGGGTGCCAATTTGAAATAATTACCCACGGAAGCATTCCAATTGAATGCGTCGTTAATGACCCAACTCAAACCCAGTCTTGGAGAAAGTTGATTCATAAAACGATGTCCAGTAGTCGTAAATCCATTTCCGTCAGTTCGAATGCCTGCACTGATCCCTAAACGATTGTCAAAAGCTTTTTTTCCTAATTGAAAGAAAGCACCATATTTATTATAATTAAAAGCAGTCGAATAATGAATATTGATGGGCTGTGCTAAACTGGTAGCTCCACCAATTGGAATAAAATTATATTTTAACAATTGATTGGTACTATTGTCATAGCCCACATTTTTTACATCAAAGCCAGTGGTCCATTTTAATCCTAAAAAGTTTTTAGTAATGTCCCATTTAAGGCTGTTTTCAATATCGTTGGAAGTATAGTCAAAAGTTTTTTCTCCTTTAATTGGATGTAAATTATCCTCGTATTTTTCATTTAAATTATTCAAATGATTTCTACTTATCGATAAATTCCAGTAGCCATTTCCAATTAGTTTTTTCAAGGAGGCGCCCACCGTATAACTCCACTGGTTGATGGAGGGGCTGGTATTTAAAGCATATAACTTTTGTGGTGTAGCATTTTTTGGGGCAGCAAATGAAAATTCATCAATAGCCCCTACACCCAAAAAGGTTAAGGTAGTTTTTGAATCAATGGTATGGGTTATTTTATATTGAAAATCCCAGAAATTAGGTCGGATAGGTAAGTCCAATACATGGAAAAGAAATTGCAAATAACTTCTTCTAGCAGAAACTAAAAAAGTGGTTTTACCAGACTTGGACAAAGGCCCTTCGAAAGTGGTGGCAAATTCAGTGGCACCCATCCTGGTATTACCTTGGATTTTTTTACTATTGCCTCTTTTTTGTTTGAATTCAAATACAGAAGATAGTGCATTGTCAAATTTTGCATCAAAGGCTGAAGTAGAAAGTTTAACCTCGTCAATAAAAGATACATTTAAAATTCCTTGAGGGCCCCCAGCACTACCTTGCGTACTAAAATGATTAATGACCGGTATTTCTATTCCATCTAAATAAAATACATTTTCATTGGGTGCACCACCTCTTACGATGATGTCATTTCTAAAACCAGCCCCTGTACTTGCTGAACCAGTGACTCCTGGTAAAGATTGTACCACTTTTGAAATATCAAAATTACCTCCTGGATTGGATTTTATTTCTTCTGCAGTCAAACGTTGTACGCTTAATGGAGTTTCTAGTGTGGCTGCTCTTACTGTTTTTTTATTGCCACCCACTTGGACTTCTTTTAAAACAATATCGCTAGGGGTTAGTTCGACAGTAGTACTGTTTTCATTTCCAGTACTCACGATGATGTTGAATAAGGTCAATGGTAAACTTCCAAGTGAAGTAAATTTCAATTGGTATTGACCAGTGGGAATGGATCTAAACTGGAAATTACCAGTGCTATCAGTGGCAGTAGAATAGGGGCTTTTGACCAATTGAACCGTGACACCAGCAATTGGTTTTTGTGTATTTTTATCAATGACCCAACCAGATAAATTTCCTTTTGTTTGGCCAAAGCTAAAATTAAAGAAAATAATTAACCCTAAAGTGCATATCCATCTCATAGAGTAACCAATTTTTAATTAAAACAAATAATTAAATTAAAAGTTTAAAAAAAACGAATAATAGGGGATTTATTTGCTTTTGAAAACAGCTTTTATAAATATTGGAACCATTGTCTATTGGGATCCCAGGCTTCGAATGCCTTTGCTACGGCTGCTAAAAATTTAGAGCCCATGGCGCCATCTACAATACGATGGTCATAACTCATGGATAAGAACATCATATGCCTAACCAATATTGCATCACCAGAAGGGGTTTCTACTACTACAGCGCGTTTTTTTATAGCACCTAAAGCTAAAATAGCTACCTGAGGCTGATTGATGATGGGCGTGCCCATTATACTACCAAAAGAGCCCACATTGGTCACTGTAAATGTACCACCCTGGGTATCCTGTGGTTTTAATTGATTATTTCTTGCAGCTTCAGCTAGATTATTCACGGCTTTACTAATTCCTACAATACTTAATTGATTGGCTCCTTTTATCACGGGAACAATTAAATTTCCAGAGGGGAGTGCCGTGGCCATTCCAATATTGATGTCTTTTCTTAAAATAATTTGATCGCCTTGTAAACTACTATTGACCATTGGATATTGTTCAAGAACATTGGCGATGCATTCTAAAAACATAGGTGTAAAAGTGAGTTTTATGCCTTCTCTTTTTTCAAAGAGTTGCTTTACTTTATCTCTCCAAACAACCATATTGGTTACATCTGCTTCTACAAAGGAAGTGACATGCGGACTGGTCTGTACGCTATCCACCATATGTTTGGCAATCAACTTACGCATCCTATCCATTTCAATGATTTCAGTTAGCCCTTCCACCACCACATTGGCAGGGTTGGCTAATTTTGAATTCAATGATCCACTAAATTTAACTTCCTCTTCATTATAGATGGAACTAGGTTTTGTTAAAATAGTTTTTGAATCAATACTATTTTGATTTTCAGTAGTTTGACTAAGATTCCCTGTAATTTTTTTATTGTCTATATAAGCAAGGATGTCTTTTTTTGTCACCCTTCCTTGAGCACCAGTTCCTTGAATGGTTTGTAGCGCTTGCATACTCACTCCTTCATTCTGCGCAATATTCATCACTAAGGGAGAATAAAACTTTACTTCACCTTCCAGTGTCTCCTTCTTTAATTCATTTTTGAGGGAAACTTGGGGCTGTTCTGGAATATAAGGAATAGGAGCGGGTGTTGTTTCTTCAATGGGGGCCACTAAAATAGTGGCTGTAGTATCTTCTACTGCTTTCTTGGATTCTATTTTAGCAATAATGGTTCCAATGGGTACCACGCTATTGACCTCGAATAAAATTTCTACAATAATCCCTTCGGCGGTAGAAGGTATTTCACTGTCTACCTTATCTGTCGCAATATCCAATAATGTTTCGTCTAGTTGTATGGTATCACCCACTTTTTTGTGCCATTTTAAAATGGTCGCTTCCATGATACTTTCACCCAACTTAGGCAAAACCAAATCGACAATGGGCATAAGGGTTAATTTTAGCAAAAATAAGACTAAATCTTATTGATTATTAGTAACCTAAGTAAATTTATAGCCTGAGTAGCGGTAACTTCTATATTTCTAGCTCTGTCAAACCTTAAATAGAAGACTTTTGAGACTACTTTTTCCTTATTGGCAACACCTATCCAAACCATGCCCAATGGCTTTTCGTTGGTTTGGCCTGATGGCCCCATGATCCCACTAACGGAGATGGCATAATCTGTGCCCATTTTTGTCCTTACCGCAAGGGCCATTTGTTCCACCGCTTCTTTAGATACCGCACCCACGGTTTGTAAAATAGTGGGGGATACATCCAAAAATTCGGTCTTGATTCGATTGTCGTAACTGATCACTCCACCTGTATAAAACTGAGATGATCCAGCATGTTTTGACAATAAATGTCCAATAAAACCACCTGTACAACTTTCGGCTGTGGCTACCGTATGATTTTTAGCTTTGAGTAGGTTTCCAACGACTACTTCCATGGGTTCATCTTGATCTGTCACCAGGTATTCTGCCACTGCAATTTTTAAAGATTCAAATTGACTGTCCAATATATTATTCAAGGCCTGCTCATCTTTATTGGAAGAGGTCAATCTTAAACGTACCATGCCAAATTTAGGCAAATAGGCCAGCTTGATACTTGCAGGTAAAGCCTGTTCAAAAGGGGCAATCAATTCTGCTAAAAAAGACTCTCCAATACCTGCGGTTAATAAAGTACGGTGTCCTATAAAATTTGAACTAAAGTTTTTTTGAATGATGGGTACTACCTGTGTTTCAGTCAACCATTTCATTTCATGTGGCACCCCTGGTAAAGCAAAGAAAAAGACCCCATTTTTTTTAAACAACATTCCAGGGGCAGTTCCTTTTTCATTGAACAAAACTTCACAAACATCAGGCACTTCTGCTTGTTTGCGGTTTCGATCAATCATCGGGCGCTTATGAATGGTCTCAAAAATATAGGTAATATGGGCTAGGCTAGCTTCATGCACGATCATCTTTCCGCCAAAATAACTATTTAGCAAAGGTTTGGTTATATCATCTGCGGTTGGGCCTAAACCTCCAGTAATGATGACTATCTTATTTTTTAAAGCTGCTGCATCTAATGCATCTGCAATGGCCACCGCATCATCTCCCACTGCCATTCTATTGATAACAGAAACCCCAATTTTATTCAATGCTTGTGCTATAAATGCACTATTGGTATCAATGACCTGTCCAATTAATAGTTCATCCCCAATAGTAATGATGCTTGCATTGATTGACTCCATGAATTCTTCTTATTAGGTTGCAAAGTAAACTAAAATGTAGGGGTTTAACTAAAATAAGTACTTAGTTTTTCGTGCATTAAAGCGGGCATGCTTGCTCTTTTTCCAAGTTTTTCATCCATAAAATACAGCTTCACCATTCCAATGGTCAAAAGCTTGCCTTCCTCATTGAAAATTTCTTGATCAAATACTATTCTATGGTCATGAGGCAATGCTTTAATTTGGGTCTTTACGGTAATCAAATCGTCGTACCTGGCAGGTCTAAGGTATTTGATGTTTAATTCTACCACCGGCAGCATGATGCCCATTTCTTCAATTACTTTATAGCTAAACCCAAGCTGTCTGAAGCTTTCCACTCTGCCTACTTCAAAATATTGAGCATAATTACCATAGTAAACTACATTCATAGGATCAGTTTCTGCATACCTTACTCTAATTGCTGTTTGATGTTCGTACATTTTATTGTTATTGTGTACAAAATTACGAATGAAATCTGTTTTTCCACAATATGCCTTATTATTTAA